>Ga0206956_1155_pt1 | contig 16429 bp, 24 predicted proteins | sample Alteio_BWOrgHeat_35_FD_153252 | JGI IMG/M metagenome (GOLD analysis project Ga0206956, IMG submission 153252) | Enriched cells from forest soil in Barre Woods Harvard Forest LTER site, Petersham, Massachusetts, United States -... | ecosystem: Environmental > Terrestrial > Soil > Temperate forest >...
GGCACTGCGTGAAACCGCTTTGCCCCAGGCCTCCGCAATGTTGGCGTCGACGGGCAATATTCTGCCCTCGAATCGCAGCGGCACCTCATGCCCCAGCCATGCCTCCAGCCGACGTCGACGCGCTCCCGGCGCCAGCCGTTCCACGCCGTAGCTAAGCTCTGCGAGCGTGATGACACTTATAAAAACCCGATCCTCATCGATGGATTCCATCCATCCGATGAGACCGGGATTGGGTCGCGGTTTGGTCCATTCCGAAACCGCATTCGTGTCCAGCAGAAAGCTCATAGATCAATTTTCCGAGGGCGCTCTTTGAGTCGACGGATCTTCAGGCCCGATCCCCGCAGCGGAGACGCCGCAAAAAATTCGGCGAGGTTGCCCACGCGTTGTGTCTTTCGTTGCCATTCCTCGGCCCCGACGACCACGGCCGCAGTACGGCCCTTCCGAGTAATGGTCTGCGGCCCCTCGGACATTGCGCGCTCGATGATTTCACTGAATTTTGCTTTGGCTTCGGCCACGGTCCAGGTTTGCGTGCTCATTTGCGCTCTCCATAGCTCAGAAGATCATCATAGTCATTATAGTCATTTGGCAACGTCAGAGCAACGGCGGCGGATGAGCTGTTCGCTGCTGTGCGTAATTCCTACCAGCCTCTAGTTTGCAGCATGTGGGCTTCGTCCAGCGCGGCTACGGCGAGGCCTTTCATCGCACCGACCAGGTCTTCGCTTACCTCAAGTAACACTTTGGGGTCGTTGTAGTGCGTGGCTGCTTGCACGATTGCCCTCGCGCGCTTCGCGGCTTCCTCGGGATTGGCGAAGGTGGTGGAATCTTGCATGAAGATGCCGGAGCCGACGAAGACGGATTCGGCGCCCAACTGCATGACTAGCGATGCGTCGGCGGGAGTAGCAATGCCGCCGGCAGAGAAATTCGGCACTGGCAGCTTCCCTTCTTTGGCGACGAGTCGGACCAATTCATACGGGGCTCCGTGCTCTTTGGCTTTGGAGTAGAGTTCTTCTTCGCCGAGCACGGTCAGGATTTTTATCTCTTGCACAATTTGCCGCATGTGTTTAACGGCGTGGACAACGTCGCCGGTGCCGGCTTCGCCCTTGGTGCGAATCATGGCTGCGCCCTCGGCGATGCGGCGCAAGGCTTCGCCCAGGTTGCGGGCGCCGCAGACGAACGGGACCGTGAAGGCGTGTTTGTCGACGTGGTGAGCTTCGTCTGCTGGAGTGAGCACTTCCGATTCGTCGATGTAGTCGACGCCTAGTTCTTGAAGAATCTGAGCTTCGGCGAAGTGGAGAACCCGCAGCAGTCGGGATTAGGCGCGCTTGACATCCGCATTCGCCGCAACGCCTACGGACGCCAGATTGATAGCTCGATTCGCGAAGGCCGCTTGGGTAAAGAGCCGATCGAAATGGTCTTCATCCGTGCCCCCAAAATCGAACGCGTCGGACGCGGAGTTGAAGTGATCGCAACCGAGGGCAACGATCCCGTGGCAGTCCGGCAGGGAAGAGTCATGGCAGCAACCTTCCATCCCGAACTCAGCGAAGACACCCGCGTGCATGAAGTATTTCTGAACTTGGTCCGCAGTCAGAGTTAGAACTCCTCAGTCGGTATCCTTAAGGTCTCGAGGGTGCCCGGTCAAGCTTCGCTTCGGGCGGGACTTTCTGCCTGCGGCCACACTTACGCGCTTAACGCCTCGCGCCTCAGCGAAGGCAAGAATTTCTCCAACCGGTCGTAGCTCGCAGCCATGCCGGTCTGCATCGGCGATTTCAACACAGCATCGCGTGTTGCGCGGGAGTCATAGAGAATCGTCTGCGTAAGCGTGGTCTGGCCGTTCTGCTCGACCAAGATAATGGTGTCCACCGCCTCACCCGGATACCACGCCTCATCGAAGACCTCCGTCACGACAATTCGTTCCGGCGGGACGACTTCGCGATAGACGCCACCCATCCCCATTTCACTCCCGTCAGTTTCATTCCTCCAGACGTAGCGATACTTGCCGCCCGCCCTCAAGTCGATCTCGCAGATCGGCATCGACCAACCGTCCGGTCCAAGCAGCCACTTCTTTATGAGTTCCGGTTTGGTGTACGCGTCGAATACCAGCCGACGTGGTGCGTCGAAGACACGCGTTACTACAATCTCGCGGTCCCCATGCGCTGTGATGTTGAACATTCCGTTGTTTTTCATTCTTGATCTCCTTTTAAACGGGCACTCTTCTTTTTCTTGATCTTGTTTTTCTTAATCATGGGATCTCCAGTTTGCAGATCCCGCAGAAGGTTGTCCAGGCGCTGGAACTGCGCTTCCCAGAACTGGCGGTAGCCTTCGAGCCACTGAGTAGCCTCGCGCAACGGCCGTGCTTCCAGTCGCCGCGGACGGCGTTGCGCATCGCGTCCGCGTGAAATCAGTCCTGCGCGTTCGAGCACTTTAAGGTGCTTGGAAATCGCGGGCTGGCTCATTGCGAAGGGCTGCGCCAAGTCGGTTACCGAGGCCTCGCCCTTGGCTAAGCGAGCCAGAATGGCCCGGCGCGTTGGGTCGGCCAGCGCGGCGAAAGTGGCGTTAAGATCTCGCATAACTGCTAGGTTCCATAACCTATAAGTAATATATAAGCGATCAGGATTTCTGTCAAGCGAGGGGCGCCATGGGCGCCCGGTCTGAAATCCGGGATCGAGGCCGAGGTTATAGAACTGATGAAGTTCGGCCTTGAGGGCCATCGAAACTTTTCTCTTGACAACCCTATCGCGTAACCGTACAGTTACACATTATGCGGAACCGATCGGTTACATATTCCACGGAAACGACCTTCCAGGTTCTAGCCGACCCGACCAGAAGAGCTGTGCTTGATCTTCTGCGAAAAGGCATTCAGCCGGCGGGAGAGATTGCGCGGGTTTTTCCGGTGTCGCGGCCGGCCATCTCGAAACATTTGCGACTGTTGCGCCGAGCCCATCTGGTGCAGGAAAGACGGGAAGGCCGGAATCGTCTTTACTCGCTCAACCCCGAGCCACTGAAAGCGGTCGATGTTTGGCTGGAACAGTATCGCGTCTTCTGGCAGACGAGTCTGGTCAACTTAAAGACTTTTGTCGAAGCGGAGTACGCGAAGGAAACTGCCCGCGAGCGGGCAAAACACAAATAACATTAAGGAGAAATGAAATGAAAATACTACGCATTGCAGCTTGCATCCTGTTGTCTACCGCTGTGTTCGCCCAGTCGGATGCGCAAAAGTCATTCGACCAACTGAAGTCGCTTGCCGGTTCATGGGAAGGAAAAAGCTCGGAAGGCGAGCCGGTTCAAGTCTCTTTTCGAATGACGGCTGGAGGATCGGCGTTGATGAGCGAGATCGTGGGCCACGGAGAAGACATGATTTCGATGATTAACTTCGACGGACCCGATCGCCTGCTTCTTACGCATTACTGCGCCGTCGGAAACCAGCCGCGCATGCAGGCGACTGCTTCGCCGGACGGTAAAACCATCACCTTCAACTTTGTCGATGCCACCAATCTCGACGGTCAGCAATCCGGTCACATGGATCACGTGGTACTCGCGATGCTTGGCCCCGACCACCATATCGAGGAGTGGAACTTTGTCGACCACGGCAAGCAGATAAAGCGAGTCTTTGACCTGACGCGCAAATAGAATCGCGCGCGCCAGCATTCGGCCGTGGCTGGTCGACCTATTGCGAAGTATTTGGAAGAATAGTGAGGAGCAAACACGATGGCTACAACATTAGTTACTCCCGATCAGGATGCGATTGTCAGCGAGATTCACGTTGCGGCGCCGGCGGAGCGAGTATTTCAGGCGCTCACCGATCCTCAGCAACTCATGAGCTGGTGGAACAGTGAAGAGTGCCAAACGGAATACTTCGAAATGGATGCGCGCCCCGGGGGCCGCTGGCGCTTCGGAACAAGGAAGACCAAGCCCAATTTCAAAGGTGTAAACCAGTCTTGTTGCCAGGGAGAAGTGCTTGAATTCGATCCTCCTCGACTGCTGGCCTACACCTGGATTTCAAATTGGCACGATGACACGAACCTAAGGACCGTAGTGCGCTGGGAACTTACGCCGACTGAAGGCGGTACTCACGTGAAGGTCACGCACAGCGGTCTGGCTCGGGAATCGGGTGCCCGCAAGGATTACAGTGGCGGCTGGCCCGGCGTGGTGCAACAGCTCAAGAAATTTGTTGAGAAATGAAAGGAGACCTTATGGCTACAAATGCAATTAGTTCCGATCAAGATGTAGTAACTGCGGAAATCTTCATTGCCGCGCCACCGGAACGAGTTTTCCAGGCGATGACGGATCCCGCCCAGACTTCACAGTGGTGGGGCCAGAAAGGCGTGTATCAGATTACGGAACGGAAAGCCGATTTCCGTGTGGGCGGAAAATATTCAAGCGTCGGCGTGGGCGCGGACGGTACATCGTTTCGCGTGGACGGCGAATACTTGGAGATCGATCCGCCACGCTTATTAGTTCACACCTGGATTGCGAGTTGGAGCGGTCCGCTCAAGACCATCGTGCGTTGGGAGCTCGAGCCGCAGCAGATTCATGGCCTGCAGCATCGCGGTCCACAGAAAGTTGGGACGGGCACGCTGGTGAGGGTACGTCACGAAGGATTTGCCGGTGTTCCAAAAGCGGCGGCCGATCATTATCAGGGATGGATTCGCGTTCTCGGCTGGTTGCAGGCGTTTGTCGAAAAAGGCGAGGCTGTCGATACGCGGGAAACTTAACTGGCAGCTTAGGAGGGACCCAGGTCTCAAACACGAGACCTGGGGCACCCGGCGAGAAGGACAGGACACCCGCATTGTTTGTGGGTACTGAAAGCATGGGCCAGCAGCCCCCCGAACTGTGCAACCGGGCGGGAGCGAGCTGTCGGCCCAAAGCTGCTAGTGCGGCTTTCGATTCAATAGGCGCTCGACGCGCTCGGGTTCGCGTGCAATGACTTTTTAGATAGGCTTGGGTTGGTTGGTCCGGCTCCGCGCGGCCTTGCTCCCAATCGCGGAGAGTTCCTAGAGGGATGTGATAGTGGGCTGAAAATTCTTCTTGCGTCAGGCCCAGGGCGCGGCGAATGATTTTCGCCTGCGGCATCCGCTTAAGATCGCTGCGAGTCAGCGGTTGCGCGTCGCTGTCAGCGCGGGCAGCTGCGTCGATGGCCTCGGGCGTCATCGGCCTAACCGTTTTTCTTGAAGTAGTCGTCCTGCTCATATTGGGTTGCCCTTCGAGCTGAAATAATGCAGATGCATTCCTGGCGTTCGGTATAGGCTACCTGTGCGGTGAAAGCATGGGCCATCCCCCTTCAGCTGGCGAGTTTGCGGAGGAAGTCGGATTCGTCCATGCGGTACTTGAAGGCTTTGCGTCCGTCGATGAAGACGACGGGGACTTCGTCGGTGAACTGGCGGCGGAGTTGTTCGTCGCTGTCGACGTCGACATCTTGCCAGGTGAAGCCGCCACGGCGATGCAGTTTGGTGAGGGTCTCTTTGACGATCTCGCAGAGGTGACATCCTTTGCGGGAGTAGACCACGACCTGGCGGGGCTCGGTCATTCCGGTGAGTTTAGCAAGGGTGGGCGGGGTTGTGCTAGCGGGATAAGGAGGCGAGCCAGACGCGCGATTATGGTGTCGCAGAGAACGCGTCACATCGCGCGGCTCGCCCGGATCCTTCACGGCGCAAAGAACGCTTGTTCAGGATGACAACGCCGTTGGGGGATGACGGCGGGGTAAGAGGTACAATCCGTTAATGCGTGTGACTTCTGACAAGCCTTTGAAGGGGAAGACGGCCCTGATTACGGGTGGGGCACGGCGGTTGGGGCGGGCTTCGGCTCTGGCTATGGCGGAGGCTGGCGCGGATGTGGCCATTACTTTTCTGCACTCGGCGCGTGAGGCGCAGCACACCGTGATTGATCTGAGCAGTTTTGGAGTGCGGGCGGTGGCGCTGCGCTGCGACGTTACAGACGAGAAGAGCGTGAAGTCTGCGATCAAGGAAACTGGCAGGGAACTGGGCGGGTTGGATATTCTGGTCAACAACGCGGCGAATTACGAGACGGTGGAGTTCGACAAGTTGACCGTGAAGCAGTGGGACGCGATGTTTGCTTCGAACACGCGAGGGCCGTTTCTGGTGTCGCGCGAGGCTTTGAAATTGCTTCGCGAACGGCGGGGGAAGATCATCAATATGGGATCGCTGGGCGGATTGCGTCCGTGGGCGGATCATGCGCATTATTCTTCGTCGAAGGCTGCGGTGCACATGTTGACGAAAGTGATGGCGAAGGCGCTGGCTCCGGCGATTGCGGTGAACTGCGTGGCTCCGGGGATGATCGATTTGGGAGAGAAGTCGGCGGCTGGGTTTATGCGGCGGATGGCGAAACAGACTCCGATGCGAAGGAACGGGACGGGAGAAGAAATTGCGACGGCGGTGATGTTCTTTGCTACTGCGCCTCATTTTATTACGGGGCAGATTATGGCAGTGGATGGCGGGCTGGGGTTGTAGCTCGGTTGGCCGCGCGGCGTGGTGGTTGTCCCGTTCCTCGCTTTCCTGTATGTTGCGAACTTCGGTCTTTATCTGCATGGACAAGCGTCTTGTTGCGGTCGCGTTGCTGTTGATGAGTTCAGTCGCATGGGCACAGAACCGCCCGGAGGATGGCGGACGCGAGGTTCAGGTGTGGACGGGCGGCGGACCTTCGGTGCCCGGAGGCACATCGGATACCAGCGTGTGGAATGTGGGCGTTCGATATGGATGGATTCTGACTCGGCCGCACGGCCCGGGATTTCTGAAAGGGAGATTCGAGTACGCAGTGGATGTCGTGCCGGTTTTCATGGTGTTCCAGCGCTATAACACGGCTTACGGCGCGGGTTTCAATCCGCTGGGGCTGAAGTGGGACTTTGCGGCTCGTGGACGGATTGAGCCTTATCTCGAGTTGGGTGGTGGGACGCTGTTTACGAATCATCAAGTGCCGATCGGAACTTCGGCGGTGAACTTTACTCCGTCGGCGGCGCTGGGGATGCATGTGCTGGACGACAAATATGCTTTTAGTGTAGAGCTTCGCTATCTGCATATTTCGAATGCGGGGCTGAGTTCGCCGAACCCGGGGATTAACACCCTGGAAGTGCGGGTGGGATGGGGGAAGTTCTTCGGGAAGTGAGGCAAGCGACCACGACGACGGACCGTGGTAAATCATGACGTAACCAGCTACCATGAGGGGAGGGTACGAATATGGCAATCCTTGATTGGTCGCAATGCCCCGCCGTGGAAAGCATTCCCGGAAAGGTCAGCGGTGCGTGGGTGTTCAAAGATACCCGGATGCCGGTTGCCATTGTGTTCGAAAATCTTCAAGCCGGGGCCACTATCGAAGAAATCATGGAGTGGTTCCACCTGCCGCGGGAACCGATTATGACGGTGCTTGAATTTGCCGCGCGGAGCCTTGACGCGCCTCCAACTTCGCAGCAATTTGTTCAGCCGGTCGATGCTCATCCTCTTTGATCACAGTACGCCTGCACCGTTGCGATATGCCCTTAAAGGTCACATCGTTGTGGAAGCTCTCGAACGCGGCTGGGAAAGGTTTGTCAACGGCGATCTCCTCGATGCAGCCGAGTCCGCAGGTTTTGAATTGTTGCTGACTGCGGACAAGAACCTTCGCTATCAGCAAAACCTGACGGGAAGGAAAATCGCTATCGTCGTTCTTGGCAATGCCCAGTGGCCCGTCTTGCGCCGCCACGTCGAAGGAGTTGTGGCCGCTGTTGATGCTGCTACGCTGGCAGCTATGCCGAGGTGGACATCCCGTTCCAGTAACGCCCTCAGCGTATCCAAAAGGAATGAAGGCGAAATCGCCTCATCGACCAGCATTCAAAACGTGCTATCGCCTGACTGCGTCACTGTCGAAAACCGTGGGATTCGCTACAATAACTTCGCAACGGAAAGCATGACCCAGCCAACAGGAAAATACGGCAAACTCCTCAGCGACCTGCACCGGCATCTGACCTTGTACGGAGAACGCCATTGGACTTCCATACTTCAACAATGGATCGCGGACTTAGAGCAACTGGAACGTGTCGGGGCACCGATTTCCGGGTATGCGACACATTTGTCGAGGACCAAGCGATCCTTCGGTGGAATGGGCGGCCTCAACGACGTCGCCATCACTCCCCAAGGTGGATACAGCATTTCGAATTGGAACAGTCGCGGAGTGAATACAAAGCTGCGGAAATTGACCGCCGACCTTTACAGCGAAACGTTGCGCCTTCTGAGCAAGCTAGAACCGTTGACGTAATGTCTTTATTTCACTCAGTGACCACAGTCGGCCGGTTCTCAACTCCGCGACCTCGGCCAAAATCAATGGCTTTCGTGCCTCATAAAATCAGTCTCAGATCCCGATCCGCTTTCAAAGAAAGTCTCTACTGCGCGCTTCATTTCTGAGTTTGGCAAACCAATTGGACATGGCGAAGTTCATTCACGGGTTGCAGCCTAGCAAGTCCGCCGGATATTCTTCTGACTTATGCCAACTTTAGTTGAATGTGTTCCTAATTTTTCGGAGGGGCGCGATAAGGCTAAGGTCGATGCCATTGTGGTCGCGATGAAGATGGATGGCGTGTATCTGCTCGATCGCGAGATGGATGCTGATCACAATCGGTGCGTAATCACGTTGGGTGGCGAGCGCGAGGCGATTCAAGAGGCGGCGATTCGTGGAGTGGGCAAAGCTGCGGAGTTGATTGATCTGAATCAGCATCAGGGAGCGCATCCGCGGATGGGAGCGGCGGATGTAGTGCCGTTCATCCCGATTGATGGCGTGACTATCGAAGACTGCGTCGCCATGGCTCGGCATGTGGGGGCGGAAATCTGGAAACGCTATCAGATTCCGGTTTACCTGTACGAAGCGGCAGCGGCTACTCCCGAGCGCCAGAATCTAGAGAACATTCGGCGTGGCCAGTTCGAGGGGATACGGGCGGACATTGCGACCAATCCGGCGCGCAAGCCGGATTTCGGCGAGGCTCGGGTGCATCCGACGGCTGGAGCGACGGTCGTCGGGGCGCGCAAATTCTTGATCGCCTACAACGTTTTTCTCAACACCCCGGATGTCGAGATTGCGAAGAAGATTGCCAAGGCAGTGCGCTTCTCGAACGGCGGGCTACGCTTCGTCAAAGGTGCGGGATTCCTGGTGCGTGGGCTGGCACAGGTGTCGATGAATCTGACTGACTTCGAGCAGACGCCGATTCATCGGGCATTTGAATTGGTCAAGCGCGAGGCTGAGCGGTATGGGGTTTCGGCGCTCAGCAGCGAGATCGTGGGATTGATTCCAAAGAAGGCATTGGAGTCGGCGGCGGAGTGGTTTTTGCAGGTGGAGAATTTCGATTCTTCTTTGATTCTGGAAAATCGTTTGGCTGCGGTGATGGGAGGCAAGGCTGCGGTTGGAGGCTTGCGAGCTGGCGTCGAGCCTTTTGTTGAGCAACTCGCGGCGCCTACGGCTACGCCGGGAGGGGGGAGCGCTTCGGCGGCGAGCGCGGCCATGGCAGCGGGATTGGCTTCGATGGTGGCATCGATGTCGCGAGGCAAGAAGGCTTACCTGCAATACGAGCGCGAGTTAAGCGAGGCCATCGCGCGGCTTTCACAATTGCGCGAGAAATTGAAGGCGGCGATCGACGCCGACGCGGAGTCTTACAATTCCGTGATGAAGGCGTACAAGCAGGCAAAGGAGTCGGCGAATGCCGATGGCATGATCGACACCGCCCTGAAGCAGGCCACCAGCGTGCCACTGAGCGTGGCTGAACGGGCACAGGAAGTGGCGACAATCGCGGAGAAGCTCAGACCCATCACCAATCCGAACATGAAATCCGATCTTACGACGGCGTTGGCGTTGGCGAGGGCCGCGATCGAGGGCGCGTTAGCGAATGTGGACATCAATCTGGAATCGCTGAAGGACACGGCATTTACGGCGGAAGTTCGAGCCAAGGTCGCAACTCTCTCGGCTAAGTAGTGTTTCCACTTGTGGCGACCTCGGAGACGGCTGCCGGTCCAAAGGCAAGACGTACTTTCGTTTCATGCCGGGCTAGGTCCGCTTGGCATACAATAGGTTAGCGATGCAAGTTTACTGATTCGGTTCGTTCTGCATCTAAACATCGTATTTGAGAGACACTTTTCTTATGAAGCGATTGCAGGGTGTGTTGTGGGTTTTGCTATTTTCGAGTGCGGCAGCTTGGGCGGTCGCGATGGGCAGCTCCGCGAGGGGTGTGATCCCTTCCGAGGTGCAGCAGGTCATCACCGTGGACTACCGGACGCTGAAGAATTCCAGCACGGCGATGGCGTTGAAGGATCAGGTTCTGCCGCCGAGCCTGAAGGAATTTGAATCTTCGTTGAAGGGCGTAGGAATCGATCCCGAAAAGGATGTCGATCAGCTCACCTTCGCCTCCTACCGTCACGGTAAGGAAGGGATCAAAGTCGTCGGCATCGCGCAAGGTTCGTTCTCCAGCAAGGCGTTCCTTAAGAAAGCAAAGCTGAACAAAGTGAAACCGACCAAGTACCGCGATGCGGATATTTATCCCATGAATGCGGGCATGGAGATGACATTCCTGGATGACAGTTCGTTGCTGTTTGGCGATGGCATGGCCGTGAAGGGCGCGCTCGATGCACGCGACGGTTATACGCCTGCGCTCGACTCCAACAGCCAGGTCACGGATATGATCGGCTCGGTCGAATCGGCTACGGTGTGGAGTATTCTCGATCAGCAAGGGACGCAGAACATGCTGCTCTCGGCGCTGGGCGATGCGGGAAAGCTGGCGGATTTTGACACCATTAAAAAGCGCGTGCTGGGTTCGCGTTACCAGATGAACTTCCAGAGCGGCGTGAACTTCGATCTGGATGTTGTAACTTCAGATTCGGTGACGGCGGCTACGCTGTCCTCGCTGGTGAAGGCGGGCGTTCTCTATCGAAAGATGACAGCAACGCCGGTTGAGAAAGTCGCGCTGGAGAATGTTGCTATCAATTCGGATAGCTCCAATTTGCAGATGCACTTCAAGGCGGATGACAAGCAGTTCCAGTCGCTGATGCATTCGCAGCTTTTTGAGGCGGTGTCGAAGTAGTTCGGTGTAGAGACGTAGCTAACTACGCCGCTGCAAGCAAGGGCGCGGACGCGACAGGGACCCTGCCAAGACAGTTGTTGCGTTCTTCATGTAAAATCGAGTGCGGCGAGTACAAATTCCCAGCCTTTAGACACTACTCCCGAATTCTTATTTAGGATTCATTTCGTCCAGGCCGGCGGCCTGTGGGAGAATTTTTGCCAGGAGATGAATGATGGCCAAGATTGCAAAGACAGCAGATCGCAAGAAAGAAATGGACACTTCCAAGAGCACGGATTGTCCGAAGTGCGGCAAGCCCACCCGGATTGTCAAGCGGGTGAAGGATCGTGAGCGTGGAGTCCCGGGCGGAGTATTTATCTCGTGCTCGGCCTGCGAGTTCTTCGAGAAGCTGTAGGAAAACCGCTTCTAGCTCCCAGCTTTTGGCTTGAACCTTTTGAACTGCCGCAATGGGCGAGAATTCATCGCACACCGCGGCTTTTCTTTTGGAACAATGCTAGTTCTTAGAAGCTGATTTGCCCTAGGATGGCTCTGGCTTCGCCGGCCGGATCGGCGGCTCCAGTAATGGGGCGCCCCACTACAATGTGACTTGCGCCTGCGGCGATGGCCTCGGCGGGCGTGACTACCCTGGCCTGGTCGCCGGGATCCATGCCTGCGAGACGGATTCCCGGAGTAACTATGGCAAAGTCCCCGTCGAGTTCGCTTCGCAGCTCGGAAGCTTCCTGCGCGGAAGCGACTACGCCTTGGCATCCGTCAGCCAGTGCGAGCGCAGCCAGGCGAAGTACCTGATCTTTTACGCGTCCGTGCACGCCTAATTTGTCGAGATCGTTGTCATCCAAACTGGTCAGGACGGTAACCGCCAGCACCATCAGGGCTGCATTGCTCTTCCGTGCGGCCTCGGTTGCCGCACGCATCATTTTGCCGCCACCAGAAGCATGGACGGTCAACATGCTCACGCCCAGTCCAGCCGCTTCGCGGACAGCCGCAGCTACGGTGTTGGGAATGTCGTGATACTTCAGATCGAGAAAAACTCTGCGTCCCGAGGCTACAAGATCACGAACGATGCCAGGGCCCTCGGCGGTATAGAGCTGCATCCCCACTTTGTAACAAGAAGCGGAGTCGCCCACGGCCGCCACGATCTTCTGGGCGGCGGCCGCGGACGATACATCCAATGCCACGATCAGACGCTGGCGCGGATCGTACATCCCTTTGGGAGTGTAAAACGAACGTGGCTAATACGCTAGTGACTGCAGCATGGCCAGCTGCTCGGGTGCGGCTACGCGAGGCGAGGCCAGATCTAGGCGTACGCGCTGCAGACCCTTATTCTCGAAGTGGAGCACCTGGGCGGCGCTATAAGAGAGGTCAATAATTCGGCCCGGGACAATCGGTCCCCGGTCATTGATCCGAACGTAGACGACTCTTCCATTGTGAAGGTTGGTTACGCGGACCCAGCTGCCCAAGGGCAGAGTGGGATGAGCCGCAGTCAGGTCGTGCATGTTATAGGGCTCGCCGCTGGCAGTCGCCCGGCCTTCGAAGTATTCTCCATACCACGATGCGGTTCCTACCTGATACGGCTGGTGGTGGTTTGTCTTAGCCTGAGAACCGGATTTGGATCCCGCGACTGCGTTTCTGGGTGTTGTACTTTGGGTGTCTTTCGACCCTGAGCTGGTTGGCCCCTGAGCCGCCCCCAGGCTGACGACCAATAACACACTCGCCAGTCCATGAGCTATTCGATTTCGCATTCAGTGTCACCTCTTCTCTAAAGTCTTTTTCATCCGAAAGTCGTCCTCCAGCGACCCAGTCCGTGATGTGATCTGACGATGCTATAAGCGGCAGGTTAGGTCTGTCAATCCGAAATTATCCCTACCAATGTTACGAGATAGTTATGGATATCTTACGTAACTTGCTGTACACCTTGAGCAAACATACATATGTTACTGTAGCAACAGTAAGTTAAGTGTTTATATAATGGTAAATACCCAAGGTTACTGATGGTGTGCAGTATTTGCACTGCTTTTGTTTTCAAGTACTTAGAAATATTTTCGCAGTTGTTCCATGATTTCAGTGTTTTAGCAGGATACGAAGCACACGCTCGTGTCACCGTGCACGCCATTGCGAAACAAACTTGCAAAGCGTAGGGTTTCCGATACATTTCGATTATGGCTCTAAAGCCACCCGTCGTTCTCACAATCGCAGGGTTTGATCCCAGCAGCGGTGCGGGGATCACCGCCGACATCAAGACCATCGCCGCCCACGGCTGCTACGGCGTGGCCTGCATCACCGCCCTTACGGTGCAGTCAACTGGAGGTGTCCGACGAGTAGAAGCGGTTGACGCTAGCCTCGTAAACGAAACCCTTGCAGAACTCGCTTCCGATGTAGAGATTGCGGCAGTGCACATTGGAATGCTTGGATCGGGCAAAGTGGTTCGCGCCGTTACAGACTTCTTAGCGCTCCAAAAGCTGCCGAACATCGTCTTGGATCCCATCCTTAAGAGTTCCTCGGGAACCGACTTGCTGGATGCTGCCGGAGCACGCCTGCTGACCGAGGAGCTGATTCCTTTAGCTACGGTCGTAACTCCCAATGTGGACGAAGCGTCCGCATTGACCGGATTGCCCGTCACCGATCCCGAGCAGATGCGGGCGGCTGCCCGGAAGCTCCACGAGATGGGCGCTCCGGCTGTGGTCATAACCGGTGGGCATCTCGAAAAGGCGATCGATCTGTTGAGCTTCACCAGCAGTCGCGGCATCCAGCAGGAGCTGTTCAAGTCGGCTCGGCTGAAGTCGAACTCCACCCATGGCACGGGCTGCGCCTTCGCCACCGCTGTGTCTTGCCACCTAGCTCTGGGGCGGGGATTGCCCGAAGCCGTGTTGCTGGCCAAAGCTTATGTCGCGGCGGCGATCAGCAATGCTCATCCGCTCGGACATGGCATTGGGCCAGTTCATCATCTTTATAGGATGCAGGAGCAACGGCGAGCCATCCTAGCCGATCCTGAGCCCGTGCATTAGCCCAGTCGTGTCCTGCAAGTTCGAGGAATAAGTGTCATTGAAATTGGGCGCTTCTTATCAGGACTCGCCTTCAGGCGTGCCGCCGCAACGCCGTCTAGTGAAGAAGGGTTTAGCTGCAGGGAGTTCCTCTACGGTCAGAGCCGGACATTCTGCATCGCGCGTAGCTCCGGTAACATTGACTTGACCCCATCCCTATGTGACAATCCGCCCATAATCGCTTGTTCCGGCAACCGTATCAGGATTCTTAACGCTTACTCCCGGCCGTGGAGTTCATGGCCATCACGGTATGGCCATCGCCAAAGAAGGAGCACTGATTTTGCCAGCGTTGCTCGCCATCGCCGGCGGATGGACGGACTACCGTTCCCGCCGCATTCCCAACTGGCTGACTGTGCCAGGCCTGCTAGTCGGGATCGCGGCAAGTTCCTGGCTGCGCGGCTGGCCGGGAGCGAAGGACTCCTTGTTAGGCGCGGGCATGGGCTTGGCGCTGCTCCTACCTTTTGTCTTGCTACGTTATCTCGGCGCTGGGGACTGGAAATTTGTCGGCGCGCTCGGAGCTTTTCTAGGGCCACACAATCTGCTGACCGTGCTGTTTCTTGGGATTCTGGTGAATGGTCTGATGGCGGTGATTATGGTCATCGAGAAAAAGCGTGTCCGCGAGACCGCCCGCAATCTGGGACGCATGCTAGCCGCGCTTCTGACCATCCACTTGCCCAGCCCGGACCTGACTCTGGATAATCCAGACTTGGTGAAAGTTCCCTTTGGCGTAGCCGTTGCCATTGCAGTTATTCTGTATACAGGCCGGCAAGCCTGGGTTTGATAATGTAGGCGCACGAGTCCCAGCGCGTGCAGGAGTGAATCAGAAGTGGATCGGAAGTGGCGAAGATGAAAACGACAAAGACGAAGACGACGAAGACGAGCCTGAGAAAAATCATCACCGGAACCATCGGCTCAGAAATCGCCGAAGCCGCGTTGGTGCTGCCGATCTTCTTCATGATCATGTTGGGAATCTATTGGTTCGGGCGGGCTTTCAACACCTATGCGACCATCAACCATGCGGCGAGAGAAGGCGCCCGACTGGGCACTGTGCAAGGTTGCGCCATGTGCGGCACTCCCAACCTTCAGCCGACGCCGAATCAAATCGCCGATCAAGTCGCACTAGCCCTCCAGGCCTCCAGCCTTCTTCCCGGCCAGGTATCGAGCACCGCGGAACCGTCCACACGCCCCGCCTGCGGGGGCGGGACTACGAGCTGCAAAACGCCCAGCGCCGGAAAACCTCAGATTTGTGTTTACTACAATGTGCAACTGCAGCCCACCGCTACTTTGCCTACCAATGGGGGCGCGCCTGGTTGCGGGGTTTCGGTGCAGTTCCAGTATCCGTATCAGTTCTACCTGCCGTACACCTCGCTCAACATGCAGCAAATCATGCTGAACGCCGGTGTGCAGATGACCGGAGAATATTGAGGCGCGTGTTTAACCGACACAAACTTGCCACGCTGCTTTGGTCGCGGGGCCCTTCGCTCCGCGACACAGACGCCGCCGCGCTCATGGAATTCGCTGTTTCCCTCCCCCTGCTCGTGGTATTGGTGGTGGGAATCTTCGACTTCGGAGGAGCCTTCAACCTTAAGCAAGAGCTCAATAACGCGGCCCGCGAAGGAGCGCGCTTTGCAGCCGCCCAACCCAGCAACGACTTGACGCAAGGCTTGCCACCGTCCGTGAGCGCAGTGCGCTATATGGTCGACTCCTATCTACTGACTGCCGGGATCAACGACTGTGGCCTTAGCACCGCGTCATTTGCCCTGGCTTCCGGCTATACCTGGGTGTTTAGTGCTACTGGGAATGGCTGCTCGATGACCCTTACCGTAAACCGCCGAAAACCTGTGCAGGAGGTCATCGGCGGGGCCACAGTGAACATACTTTGTACCACCGTGAATATCACCTACCCGTACCAATGGCATTTCAATAACGTCATCCAGTTGCTGGCCCCCGGCGCCAATTATTCTCTGGGGAATATTCCCGTCGACGCCACTGCCGTCAACATGGACTGAGGTCCGCATGCACCAGAACATTTTCTCGCGACAGCGACATCGGGAACGCGGCCAGACCATCCTGCTGGTGGCGATATCGCTGGTGGCCTTGCTGGCGATGGCCGCATTGGCGATCGATGTCGTCACCTTGTACGTGGCTAGCAGTCAGATTCAACGGGCCACCGACGCCGCCGCACTGGCGGGTGCTAAAGCAATCGCCGATTCCGGTTTCACCAGTCTTCCAACCACAGATTCCAATTACGCCACGGCGCAAACCCTGGCCCAGACTATGGCGACGACCGCAGTCAATTCCATGGTCGGGACCGCGACCATCAATCTGGTGAGTGGCCAGCTTCCAGTGA
>Ga0206956_1100_pt1 | contig 16318 bp, 10 predicted proteins | sample Alteio_BWOrgHeat_35_FD_153252 | JGI IMG/M metagenome (GOLD analysis project Ga0206956, IMG submission 153252) | Enriched cells from forest soil in Barre Woods Harvard Forest LTER site, Petersham, Massachusetts, United States -... | ecosystem: Environmental > Terrestrial > Soil > Temperate forest >...
GCCAGCATCGCACCCGCGCATATCGCCAACGCGATAGCGAAAATCATTTTTGTTTTCATGGAGTAAAGGTAGGGACGCCTCTCCGAGGCGTCCGTGATTTCAATTCTCACGATTTCTTCGGCGCCGCCGGCCGTCCCGTCCCATCATCCAGATCCCGGTCAAACGCCCGTGGCGCCGGCGCGGCCATCGGCGCTTCGGCATGCGTCCAGAGGTTTCGCGCCTGCTCGGGCGTCAGCTTGGCCACCGGCTCGAATTTCTTTCCCGCCGCGTAATCAATCAGCGACCGCCGGAGCTGCTGCGCGCCGGGCGTCGAATTCTTCAAGTCAATCGTCGACACCAACAGCCGCCCCGAGCCGACGCGGCACTCGAAGATCACGCCCAGCCGCCAATCGCGGTTCCAGTCGTCGATCGCCGCCACGATCGGCCGCAATTCGCGCGGCGCCTCGGTGAGATTCACGGACTTCACGCCGTCGACCAGCGGCGTCCACTGCCAGTCGCAGTTCGCCGCCGTCGGAAATTTCGCCAGCGCCGGATGCTTCGGCTCGCACAGCAGCCCCAGCATCGCATCGAAGCGCGGCGTCGGATTGCGCGGCGGCCGCACCGTCATCTGGATGTTCCAGAACACCGGTACGCGTTTCATCGGCGGCGACTTCGCTGGATCGAGATCGGTCGTGCGCGGGGTGAACAGCACCTTTCCACCCACCGCCAGCCGCGCCTCCGCCTCCGCCCAGGCATCGGTCACCAACACATCGCCCGACGACGACGCCTCCACCGTCGCGGGGTAGAGCCAGAAATTCCAGTCGTTTTCGATCGTCGTACCCTTCAACCCGACCACGAGCCGATACGCGCCGGGCGCCGCCAGCTTCGCGAGCGCGGCGGACACATTTCCGAGCGGAATATTCTTTCCGAGCGGAATATCCCGCGCCGCCCAATTTTCGCCCGCGACCGCACGTCCGCCCGCGTCGATGATTTTCCAATACGGCACCGCCCTCGCCAGCGGCTGGTCGGCGAAGTGGTAGAGCTCGACCTCGGCGGTGAGCGTCTCAGCCGTCGTAAACGTGCGTTGCCCGAGTCGCGCGAGCGGCACCGTGGCCCCGTTGAAGCGGTGCATCTCAGAGGCCGTCACATAGCTCTTCGGTTTCCAGAATGCATCCACGAGCCCGATCAGCGCCGTGCCCTGCCCGAGGTAGTCATGCAAATCGAGCAACTGGTACCCAGCGAGTCCCGGCGTGCGCAGGTTGGCCTCGATCTCTTCCTTGTAGCACGCGAGCTGAAAGCGCCCCGAGGCCCACGCAAACGCCTTGTCGTACTCCAGCACGCCGTTCTGTTCGGCGATATATTTGAAGATGTCGTAGTTCGACGGCCGCAGATAGCCGGTGAATTCCTTGATGACATCGAAGTCCGGATACGCGCACCATTGCCCCACCTCGTGCGCCAGCACCGGGATGCCCACGCCCTCGAGTGCCGTGCGGTAGTCGTGGCCGAACCAGCCGGCCGTGTTGCGCAGCTCGCCATGGCCAAAGCGCACGAGCCCGGCGTACTGCGCCCCGCCCGTCACCTGCTCCGGCGCCGCCCAGCCCGTGCCCGCCGCGTAGAGCCGGCGCGGGTCCTTTTCGTGCCATACCTTGGCCCACGCCGGCGTGACTTGCGTGTAGCGCCCTGCCGGCTCGTTGCTCGGCGAGAGCAGGATGAACGACGGATGATTGCCGTACGCGCGGAGAATCCGCGCCGTCTCCTCTTCGAGAAATTGGGTGTAAGGGCTCCCGGGATTGAACGGCGCCCACATCCCGCACTCGGGCGCCAGATAGAATCCAATCGCATCCGCCGCCGTGAACGCCGCCTCGGGCGGGCACCACGAGTGAAACCGCATGCCGTTCAGCCCATAGTCCTGGCACACGCGAAAGATTTTCTTCCATGACTCGACATCCATCGCCGGCGCCCCCGTCAGCGGAAAATCGCCGCCCGAGTGCGTCATCCGCAGGTTCACTACCCGGTCGTTGATCAGCAGATCCTTTTCGCGATGCGTGACCTCGCGGAATCCAAAACCCACCTCGCGCGAGTCCTTGATGTCACCATTCGCAAACGTGACTTTGATCTGCCGCAGCGTCGGATGAAATTCGTCCCATGACTGCACCGCAGAGCCCAGCGACACTTCAAAATCGCCTTCCCCTCCCGTTTCACTCCAGGTCAGCGAGTTCGGTTCCGCGGTCGAAGGGGAGCCCGCCCCAGAGAACGATACCGTTCCCGCTCCCGGCCGACCCGTCGCATTCCCAATCTTCACGTGTACCCGCGCGCTCTTTTTCTCCACCTCGGGAAACACCTGCACGTCGTCGATCCACATCAGCGGCGTCGCCGTGAGTTCAATCCTCCCAACGATTCCATTCCACGCCGCCCCGAGCGCATCGGACACGCTGTGCCCATCGACCCCGTGCCCGTCGTTCGCCGGATCGCGGACGATCTGCCGATTGTCGATGCGGACACTCAGCCGGTGCTTCCCGGGCGCGAGCGCCCCGAGATCGAATTCGTGCGGCGCCGAGAGACTGTTGCACGAGCCTGTTTTTCGGTCGTCGACCCACACGGTCGACTCCCAGTGCGCTCGTTCCAAATACAGCCCGACCCGCCGGTTCGACCACCCCGCCGGAACGGTAATGTCGCGCTGATACCAGGCCGCGCCTAGGTAATGCCGCGGCGGCTGCGAAAGAAACGGCACCTCGACATGTCCCGGCTGCGAAAACTTTTCGCGCAGCGCCGCCGGCTGGAGTTTCCACCATGCATCGCCGAGCGTGAGCACCCACGGCGTGTCGCTGCGGATCTCGTCGCCGTAGCCCTGCGCCTGCAGGATGCCGGGCAGCTTGATCCGGTCGGAGAGATCCCGGTTGAACCATTGCTCGGATACGCCGGCGTCCGCGCGGTCGAGCGCAAACCGCCACGTGCCCGCGAGCGACTGGCTTTCGCGCTGCGCGCGAAGCGCGGTCGCAAGCACCAAAAAACAAAGCGCAATCATTGTCTTTTTCATTTGAAACCAGCCCTCGGTCACTCGCGGATCTTCAGCCGGATAATCGTCAGCGAATTTGCCGCAAAGGTGTGCGTGAAGACCGGTCCGGAAACCGCAAACGTCTCCTCTCGCGGCGCCACTTTGCGCGGCGCTTCAAACGTATTCTCATCATCCGCACTCGCGGAGGTGAGCACCGTCGCGCGCGCCTCAGGGGCGAATCGCACCACGCCTCGCATCGCCACCTCAGCCTCCCGCGCTTCGGTGAAGGGATTGACGACGGTAAGAATCAACTCGCCCGCACGCGGGTCGCGTCCGGCCACCGCGAACAGGGGCGGCAGTGGCTTCGGCGCCGTGGATAGGATATCTGCCGCCGCCGCACCAGCCGCGCCCACTCCCCCCGCCGACTCGATGGCCACGGGCAGCACCACGTCCGGGCGGTTGCGCGCGAAAAGCATCTGGACGTAATAGGATGGCGAGCCGTAGACGCGCGCGTTGTCGAACCAGATGAGATCGGGCGCCCACTGATACGCCCCTGCCTTCGCAAACAGCGGCGCGTACGACGACATGGCGACGGCATCGCTGTTGCGCACGAGCCCCGTCATGAACGCCGCCTCGGCCAGTGCCGCGCGCAGCGAGTTGCGGCGGCCGCGATCGTGCGCCGCAAATTCTCCGGCGAATATTTTCGGACCGGCACGATCCTGCGCATCGTAGCGTCCGGCGTTTTCCAGGAACCATTGCGGCGGCCGATAGTAATGCTCGTCGACGAGGTCGGCCGGCGTGCCGCTCTTGAACTTGTCCCAGGCGAGCTTCCAGCGGTCGAACTCGGGGCCGTCGACGCCCGGCCCGGCACCCGTGACAATCCGGATGTCAGGATACTTCGCCTTGATGGCCTTGTAGAAGATCGGGTAGCGCTCGAAATACTGCTCGCCCCACTGCTCGTTGCCCACGCCGATCAGCTTCAGGTTGAACGGCGCGGGATGGCCCAGCGCCGCCCGCCGGGCTCCCCAGTTCGTGCTCACCTCGCCGTTGGCGAACTCGATCAGGTCGAGCGCATCCTGCACGAACGGGTCGAGCTGCGCCAGCGGCACGAGCTGCTTGCTTTGAAACTGGCACGCCATGCCGCAGTTCAGGATCGGCAGCGGCTCGGCGCCGATGTCTTCGCAGAGCTGGAAGTATTCAAAAAAACCGAGCCCGTCGGTCTGATAATACTGCGGCGCGGTCTGGTTGCGAATCGCGTCCTGCCAGCGGTTCCAGTTCTGCGGGCGTTCCGCGATGTCGCCGATTGTATCCTTCCATTGGTAACGGTTCGGCAGGTCCATCCCTTCGACGATGCAGCCCCCGGGAAACCGCAGAAACGCGGGATGCATCTCCGCCAGCATCTGGGCGAGATCGGCGCGCAGACCGTTGCGCCGGTTCTTGAACGTGTGCTCCGGAAAGAGCGAGACCACATCGAGGTCCACGCGTCCGGCCGCTGTCGCCAGCACGACGAGCCGCGCCTGCGTCGCCGTCGCACCGCTCTTGATCGTGCCTTCGAATTTTTTCCAATCCGCCTCCAGCCGGTCGCACGTGCATTCGCCGAGGGGGCGGCCGGTTTCGTCCTCGAGGATCGCGCGGAGCGCGCCGTTTGCGCCGGTGAACGCGGCATCGGCCCGCGCGCGGACCGAGAAGAAATAATTCTCGCCGGCCTTCACGGCGATCCCGCCGTAGCCGTAGTTCGCGATGCCAAATCCCTTGTCAGGATTACGCACAGTCATGCGCAGGTAGTGCGGATTCTTCGCATTGAGCGGTTCGACCGTCTCGATGCCAAGCTCACCGGCGGCTTCGCCGCGCGCCACCTTGCCGTAGGCGTAAAAATGCTCCGCGTGTTCGAACGAGCGATTCTGCACCAGCTCGGCGTAGAGCCCGCCATCCGCACCGTAGTTGATATCCTCGAAAAAAATTCCGTGCAGCAGCGGACTCACGGCGTGACCAGGCGCGCTCGCGTCCACGGTGATCCGCGCCGCAACGTCCGCGGCATACAGACCTGCGGTAGCGACGAGAGTCGTGGCCAGCAGTGCGATCGTTTTCATCTTCGCGCGTCCGGCGGCGCCAGTTCGAGGTAGGTGGGCGCATCCCGATTGCAGGTCAGCCAGCCGTCGACGTATTTTAATTCGACCACCTGGATGGAGCTGCGTTTGGGGTCGGGCGCACTGGCATCGGCCGCGACTCCCGGGTGGACAAAATAGAACAGGAACGCCCGATTGTCGCTGACCAGCACTTCAGGATGATGCCCGCCGTTCTGATCGTCTTTGCCGGTGCCCGGCTGATCGAGCAGGCTCGCCGGCTGGCGTTGCCACGTCAGCGCATCGTCGGAGCGATAGGCGCCGAGGCCCTTGTTGCCGAGCAAATCGATCAGCAGCCAGGTGTGGCCGCGCCAAACAAATGCCAGCGGCGCCTCCCCGCGATCGTTCGGGAGATGGGCCGACCCTTTGTCGGTCCAGTGAGTAAGATCGGGACTGTCGGCGTAGAAGGTGGTCTTGCCGGTGCGCTCGTTGTTGTACCACATGCGCCACGTCCCATCCCGCAGCCGCAGCACGCAGGGGTCGATGACCTTGTCGGTCGCGAGCGGCAGCGTGCCTTCGTAGTGCCATTTTTTCAGATCGGGACTGGTCACGTGCACGATGTTGCGCGGATGCTGCCAGTCGTTGAAAACCCCGGGCACCACGACGACGAACAGGTGGTAAACGCCTTGGTCGTAAACCAGCGCCGGCGCCCAGAACGTCGGGGTGTCTCCCGCCGTATCCGGAATGTCCTTCGGAAAATCGACCGTGCCGCGGTGCGTCCAGCTCACGCCGTCCGGCGATTCGGCGATCCCGATCGGCGTGCCGTGAACCCAGGTGACTGCGGTCAGATCGGGGACGTTGGCGCGGCGGTTGGTGTAGAACATCAGCCATTTTTGTTCCGCGCGGTCGTAGATGATCGACGGATCGGCCGCACCGTCGAAGACCGGATCGCGGTAAAGCGGCTTCGGCGCGATTTTTCCCGGAGGCGGACGCGGACCGTCAGCCGCCCACCCCGGCGCCGCAAGGCAAAGCGAGGCGAGCAGGATAAGGTGCAAGCGACGTCCGCCGTGAGTCATCATTCCGTGCAGGGGCATGGGGAAACCTCGACCATGCACCGCTAACGGTCGCCCGCAATGGAGACAAAATCTGCCGGTCAGATCGGGACTACTTTCAGCTCAGCCGATCTTTCCAGTAAGCCGGCCTCTGCTTGAAATGTGTCACGGCAACGATCCAGACGAGTTCGGGCCGGTCCACATAAATGATCGCCTACGGAAACGTCGCGCGAAAGTGGCGGCGAGCGGGTGGGTCGAAGACGCGATAGAGCGTTGGCTGCGCGCAAACATCGCGCACAAGCTGATCGATCACATCGTAGAAGCGCATGCCGAGTTGTGGATTGATCCCGGCGTAATGCTCGGCTGCCGCCGCGGCTTCGGCAAGCGCAGCACGATGGAATCGGAACGACTTCACCGGCCGACGATGCGGCGCAACCGCGCCATCGCCTCCTCACCTGCCACCCCCGGCTCCGCGCCACTGTCGATTTCGGCGATGCGACGGCGGGTTTCGCTTTTCCATGCCGCTTCCACCTCGGCGTCGGGCACGGTCAACGTATCGGCCAATAGCCGGTCGATGAGTTCGACGGCTTGTTCACGCGGCAACTGCCGCGCCTCGGCCACAAGTTGATCGAGGGTCAGGGACATGAGGGCAGTGTGCATCTCCTCCGCTCGGTTTCAACTGTGTTCACACTCGTGCGAAGGAATCCGCCGGCACGCGGCCTCAAATTGAACTTCTAACCTGACCTCTTGCTTCCTTGTCTTTCCGCGAACAATCCGCGGCCAAACCGAATTGAGATTTTTTGGAGTCGGACAAAGCGCGTTGAGGGCAACGTTCCTCCTACTGCACCTCCAGCATCACCACCGATTTCGCCGGCAGCGTAATCGTGATCGACCCGCCCTCAATCTTCGCCCCGTCGAACGCCGCCGGCTCGACCGTGTGCGGCGCCGCGAAGGTATTGACCGAATTCGTTGCCGGCGCGGTCAGCACACGCCCCGTCACCGATTTCGCCGTCACGCCCCCAAGCGTGCAGGCCACCGTCGCCGGCTTCGCGGGATCGCAGTTCACGAGCGATAGGTGAATCTTCCCCGCAGCGTCGCGCGAAGCCGATGCGCTCACTGCGGGGATTTTTTCTTTCTCGAACAAGTAATCGCTCGACGTGAGCGCGACGGGTAGCGAGGTCGCGTCCTGGTGCGGCTTGAACATCTCGAACACATGATACGTCGGCGTCAGCACCATCTTCTCCTTGTCGGTGAGAATCATCGCCTGGAGCACGTTGATCATCTGGGCGATGTTGGCCATCGTCACGCGGTCGGCGTGCGCCTGGAAAATGTGAAAATTCAGCGCGGCCACGATCGCGTCGCGCAGCGAATTCTGCTGGTAAAGAAAGCCCTTGTTCGTGCCGGGCTCGACGTCGGTCCACACGCCCCACTCGTCGACCACGAGGCCGACTTTTTTCTGCGGATCGTACTTGTCCATGATGGCGGAGTGCCGGGTGACGAGCTCCTCCATCTTGAGTGTGCGGTTGAGCGTCGAGAAATACTGGTTCTCGCCGAAGTTGGTCGCGCTGCCCTTCGCGCTCCAGTCGCCGGTGGGCAGTGTGTAGTAGTGGAGGGAGAGTCCGTTTATCTGGCGGCCGGCCAGTTTCATCACCGTGTCGGTCCACTCGTAGTTGGCGCTGTCCGGGCCGCAGGCCACGCGCTGGATGCGATAGTCGGGGCTGTAGTTCTTGACGAAGGTGTTGTAGCGGCGGTATTCGCCGGCGTAGTACTCAGGGCTCATGTTGCCGCCGCAGCCCCAGCTTTCGTTGCCGACGGCGAGGTAGTGGACCTTCCACGGCTTGTCGCGGCCGTTCTGGCGGCGGAGATTGGCCATCGGCGAATCGGCGTCGGAGGTCATGTATTCGACCCATTCCATGAGCTCGCGCACGGTGCCGCTGCCCACGTTGCCGCAGATGTAGGGTTCCACGCCGAGCAGCTCGCAGAGGTCGAGAAACTCGTGCGTGCCAAAATGGTTGTTCTCCACCACGCCGCCCCAGTGCGTGTTGATCATCGCGGGACGCTTTTCGCGCGGGCCGATGCCATCCCTCCAGTGATACTCGTCGGCAAAACAGCCGCCCGGCCACCGGATGATCGGCACGTTGAGGTTTTTCAACGCCGCCAGCACATCGTTGCGGTAACCCTTGGTGTTCGGAATCGGCGAGTCTTCGCCGACCCATATGCCCTCATAGATGCAGTGACCGAGATGTTCGGCAAACTGCCCATAGATGTTGCGATTGATGACCGGGCCGGGTTTCGCCGCGTCGACGATCACGCGCGCGGTGGGCTCGGCGGCGCGCAGGTCAGGGGCCAACGAATACGCGGCGAGCGCCGCGATGGCCGGCAGGAAGCGGAGAAGTTTCATGGGGGGAAAGCGGCTGGGGTTGCGAAACGCGGGCCCACCCTCGCGGACGAACCCGGCCGACTCAACACGATCCCGCGGCGGAGGCGCGTGCAATTTCCGCCAGACAGTCCGCCACGCGAGTAGGTCAGGTCTCCGACCTGACCCGCTTGGGCTTTCGTCACATAATGGCCAAGTCAGAGACCTGGCCTACTTCTCCGCCGGCGCCGCCGCCGCAAGTTGCGTCTGCAACTGCGCAAACCGATCCCGGTCGGCGCCCTCGGGGGCGACAATCAGCCCGAGTCGCACCAGCTCCGCTGCCTCCTTGGAAAAGCCGCGCTCCGCGTAGAGCGCCGCCACCCGATAGACGAGCGAGGCCCGCCGCGGAAACATCCGCACGCCTTCGCCGAGCACCATGAGGTGCTCGCGCGTGGGCACATACGCGCTGCTCGCCCACACCTGGGCGATGAGTTCGTAGACTTCGGCCTGCGCCGGCGCCTGCGCGCGGGCGGCGAAGAGCGGCGTGAAAATCCGCCCCAACTGCGCGGGGGAGAGCCGGCCGCTTTCGCCGGCCGGACTGGCGATGGCCTCGTTGAAACGCAGCCGCGCGAGTTCATAATTCGCCCGCGGCCGGAGCGGCCCGAGCCGGGAGGCCAGCTCGAGGTATTCGCGCGCCGTCCCATCGTTGCCGGCGTCGCACTCGCAGAGACCGGCGACGGCGAGCATCTGCGGATCACGCAGGCCGAGATCGTAGGCGCGGCGCAGCGTGCGGCGCGCTTGATCGAGATACTTGTCCGCGTAGTCCGGCATGCGGCTGCGCACATATCCGACCTCGAGCCGCTCCCAGTCGCCTTTGATGCGCGCGATCTCGGCGTCGGTGGCATTGCGCAGCTCGATTTTGGGCGGTTTGATGGGCTGCGCCGGCTTCAGCGTGATGGCTTTGCGCACCGCCGTCCGGAGATAGTCGGCCAGCAATTTGTCGGCCGCGGTAAAATCGACGCCGAAGCAATGTTGAAACGCTTCCGGGGTGATCCCGGTCGCCGCCCTCGCCACCAGATCGCCGAAAGCATCGCGCTGCTCGGGCGTCCGGCCATCGAGCGCCCAGCGGATAAACAATGCGCATTGCGAAAGCCAGATCTGCCGCCGCGCCTCGTTCTCGGGCGTCGGCCGCGGCGGCGCGGTGGTGAAAAACTCCTGGAGCGGCACCAGCTCCACCGGAGCCTTCGGATCGCTTTTCAACGCATCGGTCGCCGATTCCGAGACCCAGGTGATCGGGCGGACATAGAGCGCGCCGGTCTCGTATTCGGTGAGGCCGTAGAGCGTGAATATGCCGCTCATGAACCACCAGGGCAGCGGCGGTGTGCGGCTCGTCACCAGGTAGTTGATATAGTCGGGCGTCAGCGCGAGCCGGTCGCTGTCATAGCCGCCCTCTCGCACGATCGAGAAAACCATCATGGCATCCCGGTCCCAGAGGCGGAGATTGGGCAGAAAACTGATGCGCGCCACCGGCGGCCCATAGGAACCGCGCCGGCCGGCCCCGCTCCACGGCGTATCCACTGGCACGGAATCCTTCGCGGCATGGCCGAGCATCGAGGCGAGCACTTCCTTCGACGATGCGGACTGCAGGCTCTCATCGTAGAAGATCATCGCCCGCGGAACGGCGAAGGAAACTTGCAGGCGCTCGGGCAAGAGCAGGGTGAGCAGTTGATGGAGCCGATAGTGCGTCTCCGCCAGATCGCGCGTCGTGCGATCGGAGCACCGCGAGAGAATTTCGAAGCCCGGGATCTGCCCGTAGCGCCAGGGCGGGCCCTTTTTGTCTTCCTCGACGAGGAAGGGCGGCAGCGCCACGGCGCCCGCCGGATCCTGGGCGCGCACCGATCGCAGCGGCAACACCAAGGCGAGCACGATCAGCGCCATGCCGCGAGGCGATGGAAAGGACAAACGGCTTGGGCTCACAGGGGCGAGGTCAGTTGCGATTGCCAAGACGCATCAACTGCCGAGGAGATACGCCAGTGTCGAATGAAACCCGGGGCAGCAGATTTTTTAGCTGTGGGAGGGGCTTTACGCCCCGACGGGGCGGAAAAATCCCAAACGCCAAATTGCAAACGCCAAAGAATTCTCAATTACGCAAACCCCAATAACTAAATGAATTTGGACCTTGAGGCTTGGGTTTTCTTTGGCGTTTGAACCTTGGCCTTTTGGGATTTCCAAACCGCGTCACTTCTCGTCCGGCTTTTTCTCGACGCTCGGAGGCGCAGGCGCATCCGGCACAACTCGGGTCGGACCGATCTCGACGTGCCCACCGCGGGAAATCGTCTTCTCGCCGACCTCCGGCTCCGTCGTTTCACGGCCAAAATACATCGCGGCACTCGCCACCAGCGGCGGCAGCGTCTCCCGCATCGCCAGGCCCGCCGAGGTCACCGTCATCGTCGTACGCCAGGCCAGCTTGCGCTCCTTGTTCGCCAGCGACTGGTAGTCGTAGGCGGAGGCCACCACGTAATAGAGTTCTTCCTTCGTTTGATCGCGCAGGATTTCCGCCTTCCCAAAATGATCGGCGGGGCTGTCGCCCCATTGCATCGAATAATCGATCTGCTGCGCGAAGCTTTTCCCACCCACAAGAGTCGCGCGTTCCAACGCGTACTGGCGTGCCCTGAGGGGAAATTGCCGGGCGGTTTGAGGGTCTAATTTGTTATGCGAGCCCCAGAAATAAATGATCGCGAGCGTCGGCGGATGCCCCGGCGCAGCGGGCAGGTATCCATTGTTCGCCAGCGCCTTGATCAGGGTGCGCTCCATGTCGGTCTGCGGCGGCGGTTTTTCTCCGCCCACCGTCTCGCCCATCGGATGAAAGCCCGCGTCCTGCGCGATGTAATAGGTCGGATTCTCCGGCGAGGCGGGACGGAGGAGTCGGCCGTACGCCGTCATCTCCGTGTTAAAGGTCATGTCGAGCGTCGGTTTGCTCTGAAACGCCTTCGGCAGGATCGAAAAAACGAAGCCGCCCGATTTCTCGGTGTGGGTTGAGGCATCGCTCGGCGTGAGCACCGGCTCGTCGGCCCGCAGGCCGGCGGAAAATGTCAAAGCCGCGAGCACGATGCCGACTCCCGGTGCGCGCCCCAGCCACGTGGGGCGATTCAGCAATGAACGCAGGAGAGGGTGGTTCTTCACGGTTGATAAGCCTGACGCCTGTCCGCGAGTGATGGTTTCAGGTCGACGTGCAGTTGCAACCGATCTTGGGCATATCCCGCCACGTGGCATGGGCCCCCCAGCCCATGCTCCGAAGATCCATGAATTGGCCTCCACGAAAAGTGCACTCGATTGAAACACTCCTCTTCGACCGCGAAGCTCTGAATCCGTGCCTATCTGTTGCAATCCGTGGTCAATTCCGCCGCACCTCGGTTTTACCGCATCACATTCGAGCGGCGCTCCGTCACGGTGGCGCCGCTTTGGAGCCGCAGCAATTCCCGGCGCAGCCAGTCGAGCGCGGCATTCACGGCGCGCACTTTCACGGTCGCGCGCGGGCCAGGGTAGCTGAGTTTTTTCGCCCACACTCCGCCCGGCGAGAAGAGGCCGATGTACATCGTGCCGACCGGATTGCCGCCCGGGCCGGTCGTCTCGCCCGCGAATCCGGTGACGGCGATCGCGAAGTCCGCGCCAAGCGTTTCGGCGGCGCCGGTTGCCATCGCGACGGCGGCTTCCTCGCTCACGGCGCTGTGCTGCAGGAGCAGGCATTCGGGGACGTCGAGTAATTGCGTCTTGGTATCGTTGCTACAGCAGACCACGCCACCCGCGAAAAACTTGCATGCGCCGCACACTTCCGTGAAAGCCTGCGCGAGTTGCCCGCCTGTGGCCGTTTCGGCGACGGCAATTTTCTTTTCCTGCGCGCGCAGCAGGTTGGCGCAGGTGCGCGCGAGCGAATCGTGGCCGTAGCAGATGAAATCCTCGCCGAGCAGCGCGGCGCACTCGGCCGCGATCTCCTCGAGCTGAGTATGGGAGAGTTTCTGGCTCGGCGAACTCACCCGGCAATCCACCGCGCCGGTGTGTGCGCAAAACGCCACGCTTAAGGCCTCGCCGAACCGATCGAAGATCGGCTGGAGCCGCGTCTCGAGGAGCGACTCGCCCACGCCTGCGGTGCGGATCTGCACGTAGGCTTCGCTTTCGCTCAGCAGCCCGCGCGCGGCGAGCCGCGGCACGACCTGGTTCGTAAACATCGGCTGCAGCTCGTTCGGCGGGCCCGGCAGCATGATGAGAATTTTCCCGTCCTGCTCGACCCAGAGGCCGGGCGCGGTGCCATTGGCGTTGGGCAGCACCTCGCCGCGCTCGAAGCGATCGGCTTGCTTGAGATTGTTGTCGGTCATCTTGCGGCCAAATGCCGCGAAGCGATCCGAGATGTGCTGCACGATGGCGGGATCGCGCACGAGTTTCTGGCCCAGCTCGACCGCAATGGCGTCGCGCGTGCGATCGTCGCAGGTCGGCCCGAGCCCGCCGGTCGTAATGACGATGTCAGCACGGGCCCAGCTTTCGCGAAATTGCGCCGCGATGGCGTCGGCCTCGTCGGTGATCGTGACATTGCGCGCGAGCAGCGCGCCGCGGCGGCCGAGCTGGGCGCCGATGAAGGTGAGATGGCCGTTGGCCGTCAGTCCTAGCAGCAATTCGTCGCCGAGCGTGAGCAGTTCGTAGCGGAGCTGGGCGACAGGACGGCCCGGGGTGGGGCTTTGGCCGTTGTTGTGGTGAATTGAAACCATTCTTGCGAGAAGGGACTTTAAGCGAATTCTGCGAGAATGCCAGCGATAGAACCTGTAAATCTCAAGGAGAAGGTTCGGCACCTGCCGGACAAGCCTGGAGTGTATTTGATGAAAGATCGCCTCGGGCGCATCATTTACGTCGGCAAGGCAAAGTCGTTGAAGAAGCGGGTTTCATCCTATTTCCAGCGCGGCCGCGCCCGCACCATCGCCCAGCCGAAGATCCGCGCCCTCATCGAGATGATCGCGGATCTGGATACGATCGAGGTGAAATCCGAGCCCGAGGCGCTGCTCCTCGAGGGGAAGCTCATCAAGCAGTGGCGTCCGCGCTACAACACCGACTTCACCGACGACAAGCGCTTCCTCCTCGTCCGCGTCGATCCGGGCGAGGAGCTGCCGCGCTTCCGGTTGACGCGCATCAAGAAGGACGATCGCTCGCGCTACTTCGGGCCTTTCGCGCACAGCGGTCTGCTCCGGCGCACGCTGGCGCAGATGCGCCGGCAGTTCGGTATCCTCCTCGGCGATTCGCTCCCGAAAAAACTCCCCGATGGCACCTGGCAGCTTTACGACGATGTGCGCGAGGAGCTTTATGGCACCGTCAATGTCCTCACGGCCGAAGTCTACCGCGCGCGGGTCGAGGCGGCGTGCGAATTTCTCGAGGGCAAATCGCGCGAGTGGCTCGAGACGCTCCGCACCGAAATGGCCGCCGCCGCGCAAAAGCAGGAATTCGAGAAGGCCGCCGAACTGCGCGATGTCGTCTTTGCCCTCGAGGAGACGCTCCGCAAGACGCGCCACTTCGAGCGTCTCGATCCCACCCGTCCCGCCGGCGATCAGGAGGCTCTGCGCCTGCTTCAGGAGGCGCTTCATCTCGCCGCACCGCCGCGCACGCTCGAGTGCTTCGATATCTCGCACATCTCGGGCACGTTCGTCGTCGCATCGATGGTGCGTTTCACCGATGGCCGGCCCGACAAGGACAATTACCGCCGCTTTCAGATCAAGAGCTTCATCGGCAACGACGACTTTCGCGCGATGGAGGAAGTCGTCGGCCGCCGCTACCGCCGGCTCACCGAGGAGCAGAAGCCGTTTCCCGATCTCGTTGTGATCGATGGCGGTCGCGGGCAGATCGGCGCGGCGCTGAAAGCCTTCCTCGGCTTCGACGCCATGCCGCCGCCGCTCATCGGTCTCGCGAAGGAGCACGAGACCATCATCTTCCCCGACGAACGCGCGCCGCTCAATCTCCCGCTCACCCACCCCGGCCTGCAGCTCCTCCAGCGCCTGCGCGACGAAGCCCACCGCTTCGCCAATACCTACAACGCCGATCTGCGCTCGAAGAAAATTCGCGAGAGCGTGCTCGACGATTTCCCCGGCCTCGGTCCCGTGCGCCGCGCGGCGCTCCTCGAACATTTCTCCAGCATCGAGAAACTGCGCGCCGCGACCGCGGCGGAGATCAGCGATGTCCCCGGTTTCGGGGGAAAAATGGCCGCAGAATTACACGATTTTTTGGAAAAATTATCGTGAACAGCAGGGGATTTTCCCTACGTCGCGTGTCAGTGTTACCTTGCTTCGATCTCTCGCTTGCGGTGTAATTGCAATATGCTCGCTTTTAGCTCCCCGTCCTCCGTATTCGCCCGCGCACGACTTGTAACGGTGGCGTTGGCGCTCGGGCTGGGCTCGCTCGGGCTGGCCCAGAATCTGGGCAGCAACCCAACGCTGAGTTCGGGGAGCCAGACGATCACTTCCAACAATACGTTCACGGGCACGTTCTCCGTGAACAATTCGACCCTCTATCTCGGGACAAATTTTACGGCGCCAGCGAGCACGTCTTTTGCGTTTACGGGCAGCAATTCCTATTTCAATTACAATATCGGCAGCACGCCGTTCACGCTCACGCTGCCCAGCGGAACCTCGCTGACGCGGTCCGGCACCGGCAGCACCTACGTCTACGACAACGTCGCGAACGCGGGCAGCGTCACCGTCTCCGGCGGCATGCTCCAGTTTCAGTCCGGCACCACGCTCACCAACACCGGCACCACCACCGTCACCGGCGCCGGCAGCACGCTTTACCTGATCGGTCTCGCCAACTCCGGCACCTTGGGCGCGGATACCAACGGCGTCATTCAACTCGCCGGCACCTTTACGACGGCCAACCTCGGCTCCTTCACCACGGCTTCCGGCGGCGCGGTTCAGCTCACCGGCATCCTGAACAACGCCGCCGCCAACTTCTCGCTGCCCGCCGGCAGCGTGTTGACGATGTCCGGCGGCACGATCTCCGGTGGCACCGTTGCCAGCGCGGCGTTTCTCCCCTCGTCCGGCGGAGGCACGCTCGATGGCGCCACCGTCAATGGCAATCTCTCCTTGGCCAGCGGCAACGTGCTCGCCCTCAAGAACGGCGCCGGCGCCAGCGGCACCACCACCGTCAACAACGCCACCCTCTATGTTGACTCCAATCAGTCCGCCCTCGCCAGCAGCGCCTTGGTCTTCACCGGCGCCAACTCGTATCTGACTTATAACGCCGGCGGCACGCCCTTCACCTTCACGCTGCCCAGCGGAACCTCGCTGACGCGGTCCGGCACCGGCAGCACCTACGTCTACGACAACGTCGCGAACGCGGGCAGCGTCACCGTCTCCGGCGGCATGCTCCAGTTTCAGTCCGGCACCACGCTCACCAACACCGGCACCACCACCGTCACCGGCGCCGGCAGCACGCTTTACCTGATCGGTCTCGCCAACTCCGGCACCTTGGGCGCGGATACCAACGGCGTCATTCAACTCGCCGGCACCTTTACGACGGCCAACCTCGGCTCCTTCACCACGGCTTCCGGCGGCGCGGTTCAGCTCACCGGCATCCTGAACAACGCCGCCGCCAACTTCTCGCTGCCCGCCGGCAGCGTGTTGACGATGTCCGGCGGCACGATCTCCGGTGGCACCGTTGCCAGCGCGGCGTTTCTCCCCTCGTCCGGCGGAGGCACGCTCGATGGCGCCACCGTCAATGGCAATCTCTCCTTGGCCAGCGGCAACGTGCTCGCCCTCAAGAACGGCGCCGGCGCCAGCGGCACCACCACCGTCAACAACGCCACCCTCTATGTTGACTCCAATCAGTCCGCCCTCGCCAGCAG
>Ga0206956_1159_pt1 | contig 16078 bp, 15 predicted proteins | sample Alteio_BWOrgHeat_35_FD_153252 | JGI IMG/M metagenome (GOLD analysis project Ga0206956, IMG submission 153252) | Enriched cells from forest soil in Barre Woods Harvard Forest LTER site, Petersham, Massachusetts, United States -... | ecosystem: Environmental > Terrestrial > Soil > Temperate forest >...
CGAGGAGGAAAAGAGACTTTGTGTTTTTTCGGCTTCGGAACTACATGCAGCAAAGAGCCGGACAGCGCGCGGTACCTGATGGTCACCTACCAATGACTGAATAGCTTTGCTAAGCCTCACAAAATTGTCCTCGCCAACGACACTTCCGAAACTCGACATTCTCCAGAAGGCGCGTCCAGCTAGGCATTTGCACACTCAAGCCTCTACAATGATGCTCGCTGTCAAATCTGAGGGGGAAACAATGGGAAACCTAGCTAGTGCGCTCCAGCAGCTTCGTGCTGAGCGCCGGGTAGCACAGTTACAAGTGGAGAAGTTGGATAAAGCAATTTCAGTGATCGAGTCACTGAACGGTTCGGGAACATTAGGAAAAGTGAATCAGCCGCCAGAAGTCACATCGGCATTTGCATCTCCATCTGCACCGAAACGTTTTATATCCAAGGCTTCACGATTGAAAATGGCGCAGGCGCAACGGGCGCGATGGGCAAGGGCGAAGAAGGAATCGCAGCCAGTGCTGGTGGGGGTAGCGACAAAACCGACAACCCCTGCTCCTGTGAAGCACACGATGTCGGCAGCCGCTCGCAGGAAGCTCTCGGCGTTTCAAAAAGCGAGATGGCAGAAGATTAAGGCTCAGCAGAAGAAGGCGGCTTAGTCTGAAGGAGCCTGCTGCGAAGTGCGGCAGGCTTCAGTCCAGCAAGCTAGGGGATTCCAGACCAACAAAACGCTGGTCGCGGAACGGACGGGAAAGAGGAGATGGCGATCATCAATTTCGCGAATGGGATGTATCTGGATCGACAGGGGCACCGTCTCGCAGCCGATGCGGAATATCAATGGAGACAGGAGCGGCTAGAACAGGTTCGGAAGGAATTACAAGACCTAACATCTCGCGCTGCATCAGTTTCGCAAATTGAGCAGAGCGGTCCGTGAGGGTCTGAACGTCGATACTGTCAATCGACACTAACCCGCGCAGTCGGCATTACTCACCACCTACAGTATTTACCCTATACCGACTGGCGAGATTTGTTCGGTATCGTACCTTCGTGTCCGCCATTGCACCCATGCGTCGTGAGTTAGTGTGGATAGACCATACCCGCTTTCGTGGTTGGGGCTGCTCCCAATGTGCATGGGTCTTCAACCCTCCCCGTGCGCTCAAGGGCGATAATTTCGAGGAGATGAAGCAGAACTTTGAGTCGCAGAGAGACCAGGAGTTTGCATCACACGTTTGCACTGAGCACCCGCGCAAACCGAAACCTACATCCGACGCTACCTAAAGCCTGCGCTCCTGACGTGCACCAGCATGATTTATCAAATAGCGCCAAGAATTACACCACCAAAATTTAAGGGTCAGCCTAAGCTAACCCCTATAGCCCCGAATGGGTATCTTCTGCCCAACCCCCTCGCAGGGCTGGGTTTTCCTTGGGAGGTGTGTGCCCGATACCCCGGCTTGTCAAGCGGATGGTGTTCGACGATTGGTAAGGGGGTCTAGGCGGCTTGGGTGTCGTGCTGCTGGCAAGAAGGGGATACAAGATTTGGGCAACAAAGTATGCAGTCTGGAACAACATCCCGACCCGCATCAGTTTGGAAGACAAGCGGGTTTTCCGTCATCCCGACGAAGCGTATACTGGGCATCCTTGCTCATCCACGACCCGCGTCATTCTGGGATCGCTCCTTGAGACGCGGGTTTCGCTCTGATAAAACGACCGGGGGTTCGCAGAAGAAGCGAAAGCCTGTTAATCGTAGTTGGGGGGAATGCTATCTAGGACGCCGTAATTTCGCCTGCTGACGTTTTATACAGAGATTGCCGTAGGGAAATCCCGCTCGCTTCGTGGAATAATCAACACCCGAAACGCGAGTCTAAAATGGACAACCGCGCCTAACCAATTCGATCTAACAGATACGCGGGGAGATTTCCCAAAGCAGTTTTGGAACCACTCGTGCTAAAGCATCGTTGAACGTCCTTCCGACTTAGGAGGGCACGATGCTTCGCAAGAAGAGACAGAAGCGGATCGAGCTTTGCGAACTTGCGGACATCGTGGGGAGCGACCGATTATGCCTGCTTTGTCGCATATGCCACGAACCTGTGAGCCTTAAATTCGATACGGTTACGGATGAAAATGGCAAGGCCGTTCACGAGGACTGCTACGTGAAGGAAATTATCTCCCTGCGAAGGACACTACAGTAAGAAGCACCTAAATCCGAAGACTTCTTCGATTCGTCATCCGCCATCAAGAAAAACACCCGCTCCTTGCTATCTTCCTGCGAAGGTTGACCACCCCACTGGTACCAAAGTTACTGGGGTCAATATGCTGCATTGTCCTGATTGCCTTCCTTGCGGTGCAGGTAGGCGTGAACCCATGAACCCTCCGGCCCTTCGTTCCTCTGAGCCGATTCGTGCGCCCGCATCCAATCGCCCTTGGCATCCTACCATGATCCGGCTAAGGCGTAGGTGAGTCCGGCTGGCGGCTCGGTCGTGGTGAAGGATTGGCGGAAATCGTTCAAGGTCGTGTTGGGTGACTCATTCATTCGTGGTGGTCAGGGGTTTAATGTTCTCCTCCTAAGCGAAAACCAAAGCCAATCCGCGATCTGTAGGGCGACTTGAGTCAGCCGGATACCCACCTCACTAGTTTTCTACCACGCGACCGACGCGCGACCTCGGTAAGTTGCACGACCTAGGCGGCGACTGTCAGGATCGGCTTATGGTAAATAAAGCTCTCATCGTTTTATTATTTCTAACCACGGCCTTCGCGACTCAGCAAAGCGGCGCAGCCTTCCTCGGCGTTGACGACTCACTAGCAGGTTGGAAGCCAGTTTGCATTTTGCCCGCTTGCAATCCCGGTGGAAGTGGAATCCCAACCGCAACCGCTCAGACTGTCGATAATGCGACTCCATCAAAAGATAGCTCCTCAATGAAGGTAAGCGTGTCGGGGCCTTCTTACACCAACGCCTTGTGGACACACATTGCAGAGCGTAACGACGCCAGACACGCATTCAGTTTGAGTGCGTGGGTATCCCCAACTCAGAGCACTTCAGTCGCAGGGCAGTTTGAGTATGACCTGTTCCAGTTCTCGTCATCCACGCACGTCGAGTACATGTGGGGCACGCAATGCAACCAAGCGTCTGGCTCCTGGCAAATCTTCGACCAACTCAATGGACACTGGGAGAACATTCCTGTACCCTGCTCACCGCCCGCGAACCAGTGGAATTACATTCGGTGGGATGTGCATCGCGTTGTTGGTGATACGAACAGTTGCAGCGGGATGCCTTGCATGCATTATGACCGCTTGACTGTGAACAATGTTGTATATGCTGTCAACGTCGCCTATCCAGCCGGCCATCTTCCAAATGGTTGGTCTAGCGCAAACGGCTTTCAGGTGCAGATTGACATTGGCTCAACGAACCAAGACGTAACTGTCGATGAGTTCCTTGACGAAGCAAACTTCTCGACACTCTAATACGTTCCAATGAAAAGGAGTTCTCGCATTGGAATTTTTGGCATGAACAACTTGGGGCTGTGCTTTCTTGTCCAACTCGGGCTGGTCTTGGGGTTGGCGGGACTATTGTGGCCGGACAAATTCATGCCGCTCTTTGAAATCCTGATGTTCCCTTGGGCGGCAAGCTGTCGTGGGATTCGCGCCAACGGCATCGCTGCCATCGGATTGTCGCTGCTGCTTCTGGTCACGCGGCTGACTGGTTATCGCTGACCCGAGGCGTCAAGGGTGATGTTGGTACATTGTCGAGGACGAAGAATTCCTTCTTGCAGTGGCCACAGATGAACCGACCAGCATCCGCGCCGCTTGAACTCGGCGGCGAAAGGATAAGTGGTCTCCTTGCCGCAGTGGGGGCATGTCAGCATAGGGCATTGTCCTAACTGCAATATCCATGCCAAGAGAAAAACCGCTGTCCTGTTCAGATCGCTCTCGTGTTTGGAGCATCTACCGTGCCATGGGCGAGAAATGAATCGTGTGTTGTAGTTAAAGCGTTCGGGCGTCGATCCCGATGAGTACTTTTGGGAGGTATAACGAATATTAGACCTACTGCACTGCGTGTCCTTGAGAGCCAAGCGTTCGGATCAGATTTGCTGTGGGGAGGGCGGTGCGCCGGGGTAGGCTTGCCAGCGCACCAAGTGTCGGCTGCCTATCGCTCCCAAAGGCAGCCATTATCCTTTCGTCTGTTGTTTATCGAAGCAATGAATCGTACACATTTCAAACGAGCGTATCTGTTCAGAATTGAACACCTTTGAAAATAGTTTCGGGCGTGAAAGCCAATACCCGACTAACAATTTCAAAAACTGGTCACTTTGGTACATCTCCAAATATGAAACCCAGTCATGCTTGTCATAGTTCGTGACAGAAAGCGGTGTTGTGTGACCCAGACCAAAACGAGTATTTCGCACAGAGTCCTGCTGGTGGATGACGATGAAGCGGTTCGCGACATGATGAGTCGGACACTTGAAGGCAAGGGATTTGAAGTCGTGCCTGCCGCCAGCGTGGTAGAAGCCCTGAAACTTATCACCACAGAGAGCTTCGATGTGCTCATCTCCGACCTGCACATGCCGAATCCAAGTGATGGCTTCGCAGTGGTCACCGCGATGCGCCACTCCCAGCCAGATGCGCTTACATTGCTGGTCAGCGGCTACCCCGACGTGAAGAGCGCCATGGACGCCATTCTACTAGAAGCCGACGATATCATTGTGAAACCATTCGAGACCGGGAAGCTCGCTGAAATGGTTCACGACAAGCTGCTCGCTCGCAGACCTTCCGCTCGAACGCCAAAGGAAAGAGTGGCAGCGATATTGCAGCGTTGTACCAGCAGTATCGTCGAGAACTGGTTGACACGGGTAAAAAAGAACAAAGAACTCAATCATGTTTCGCTCACCGACAAGGAGCGTACTGGATATCTTCCCAAGCTGATTGAAGACCTAATTGTCCGCCTGCGAGAGCCCAACACCCCTGGCGAAGAAAGCGATTCCGTTTGTTCCGCCGCTGCGGTTGCCCACGGCAAGATGCGACGACTGCAAGGCTACACTCCGGGAATGCTGGTGCACGACTCACGAATACTGCAAGTGACCCTGTTTGAGATGTTGCAGAGTAATTTAAATGCTCTGGATTTCAGCTTGCTGTTGCCCGATGTCATGACCATCGCGGACGAGGTGGATTCGCAGTTGACACAGGCGATGGACAGCTACATGAATGTCGTTGGGGAGCCAGCGGCGGCCTAGCCACAGTGACCATCGCACCCGAACCAACGGCACGACGCTCCGCGACAAATGGAGAGACACCGCATTCCGCCGACCCGCGCCGTTTAAACGAACTCATTTAAAACAGTTTAATTTTGTTGACACCGCCCGCAGAGCACTCTCTTGAACATCCTTTCCCGAGGGGGCGGGCGTCGATTGAAGAACTTGTTTGCGCCTAATGGGAACCGTGTCCTAAAATCATAGCAAATGTCATCGACCATGACAGAAGTTCTGCGGCCAGTTTAAGGTGGGCAGCGCCGTGCGAAGGAAGAAGTTCGCTTTCGAGCCGAGCAGTTTCCTCTCCACCATCGGGGAGGGTAGAAGGGTTTTGCATTTTTGCAAACGACAAACTGTCTTTACGCAGGGGGATGCGACGGATGCGGTGTTTTATATTCAGAAAGGCAAGATCAAGCTCACTGTTATATCCTCCAATGGCAAGGAAGCAACCCTGATTCAGGCAGTGGAGAGCGTGCTAACTCAAAGCAAAATGTAGTAGCGACGACTTTCTAATGAGTTAGCCAACAATGTACACCATAGTGCGCGTGTTCAGAATTGCTCACTTTTCAGTTGTCAGGCATCGCTGTCCCATCCGTTATTTCCGGTAGTTTCCGTAAACGGCCAGAGAGAATCTGGCGGCCACTGGAACGTAGCCTTGGGCCTGCTGGAAATTGGTATGCGCTCGGCGGTCTTATCGGCTGGCGGCTGGTGATGTGTGGGTGGCCGTGGAGCTTTATCGGGGTCGGGTGTGCGTGGGATAAATGGTTCACTAATCGTCATGTGTAAACACCCGTCGTCGAAAAAAGATAGCGCAGCGGGTGGCGCTGCGCTATCAGAGGAACGAACGACCATGGGTCGTGTAGTTCCTCCACACTCCTACCCGTTAAACAGGTTTTACAACCCGTGCATATCAGGAAACTGTTCATAAGTGCACAGAATTTGAAATAAATGGGCAATTTTCCGGATCTGGGAATGAAGTTATTAGTGCAGCCCGAAGGCTAAAGGAGAAGGCCGAAAGCCTTCATCGTGGAAGCGGGACGACGACTTCGCCGGTGGGAGATCAAGCGCTCTCCGTTAAAGTGTCGGGGTAGAAAATGGATTGTTGCAGTTCCACGTCGCAGCTCCCGCAGGATGGACAGACGGCACCGTCGATTTCGTAATCGTGAAGACTCACCTGTTTCGTGAACGGCTTCAGACAATCACGGCAGCGGAACAAGTATGACGGCAGCCTACACCTCTCACAGAAATTGGGAAGGCGGGATTACCCGCCCTCCCGAGCGAAGATCACAGTTCTACGCTGTTGCGTAAACGTCGAGCTTGTGGAGGGTCGAGGTGACGACGTCAGAGGTCTGAACCTTGGGCGTTCCCTCGATAAATCTTGCCATCGTCTTCAACACTTGCGGATAGGCATTGGTGTTGTAGGTTTCGGCATCGGCTTTGTTTTCCCACAGACTAATAGCAGTTACATCGATTCCGCCCTGACCCGCGAATGTGATTTCGTCCTTGAAACCCTTCTGTTTGCGAAGCAAAGGAAGGACGTCCTTCTCAAACGCTCGCGTGTAATCGGAAAGAGTGTTGGATTTCAGATGAATCGAGACATGGCGTGAAAACATTGCAACCTCCTAGGGTTCGGGTTGCTAAGAAAGAAAACTTTCAGATGGGCTGACTTAGTTCAGAGAACCTGAAATGAGGAGAAGGTGGTAACCACCTCAATCGTAACGGTTGCATTTAGGTGGCCCTCTGCATCAACCGCGCAACTCATTGCTTCGATTGGACACATCGCAGATCAGGCGCCGCAGAGTCTGGGTTCCATGGTGTACCTTTGGCCGAAAACACGCAAGAACAGCGACCTTTAATCAATCAGGTTGCCGCCATGGCAACGTGGATTAACGCACTAAGTCTCATTTTCGGAGTTGTTGCCCCGCCTTTTCCGCAGCGTGATTGAGTCTCTTTTGTAATGTTCCGTTTTTGAGACTTGCGGGAAATAATGTCTCCAGTTCTGAGCTGTCGCGGGGTTTGGAGCTGACGGGTTTTGGTCTCCCAAACGAAACTATGTCGGAGAACGACGAACGGTTTCGCGCATACCTAGCCCGTCAGCGCTCTAAAGCTACATCCTCTGCGCAATTAAAAGAAATAGCCCCTGCCCTAATAGCACGTGAGTGGCGGTGCAATTTGCGATTGTGTGAGAGTCCCAATTCCGCTCGCAGAAGACACCGGGGAGATTGTCCAACGCTAGGGGGGCTAGAAACGGGTCTCTGTGAGGATAAGGGGGAACCCCCAATCCCTATCGACAATCCTCGCTCCAGTCACGCAAAGTGGCGCCACGGTGGTTTTAGAAAGAGGGTTTATGGAACCCAGAGCCAACGATTAGTCGTTCTAGATCCCTTCTTGTCAACTCTATCTAGCTTGTGATTGCTGCGTTGAGATGCTCAGCGGCTTAGGATCGAGAGCACTCACCCCGAGCCTGAGCAAACAATCTTCTCTGAGAATCAGCCATTGTGAGCATTACTGACCAGCCAAAACTGATCACTTTCAGCATAATCAGGCTAGACGGTACACATTTAGGACTTAGGAGGTCTTATGTTAGGTTACGGTTTGGCTGGAACAATCGTCGTGATTTTGCTGGTTATCTTTCTAGTGCGCTCTCTGTGAACCCAAAACTCTGAGGGAGACCGCAATGCGCCCCTATTCGCTCACAATTTATCGGGACGAGGGGCGGGCCGAATAATTAGCGTGCGGAACATCGTCCTCGTAGACCAGTGCACTGCCAACACTCACGACCCGACTAGCACGAACCGAGAGACAAATGGAGAGAAGATGAATCTCTGGCCGATACTATTAGTTGTTGCGGTAGTTGCTTTGAGTGCCGGGCTCGCCTTGTGTTATTTGGCGGACGTTCTGATCGAAAGCTTAAACAATAGGCCCCGAACTTGATAACTGTGCTGGAGAGGAAATACCGGACATTGAAGCCCACGCAAGCTTGTGAAGGTTATATCAATAACTGTCACGAAGCAAGATTCACGACCAGATCAGCCCTCCCGGAAGCTCACAAGCCGCGGAAGGCGGAAAGAGCAGCGTTATATATCTCTATCCCTGAGGAAGTAAAAGCAGCACTTCGGCGGGTGACAGATGGCCTTGATGCATGGCAAAAGGCTGCCGAAGAGGATCTGAAACTCGACAATTTTGATCGTCGGATAGAGATCGCAACGGAAGAATATACCAAATCGAAATCTGAACTAAATTCAAAGTAACCCACTAGATTTTCTGAGTGAAAGAGTGGGCCACCACACCGAGAATCACCACTACAACAAGTCTGGGTCCGGATGTAGGGATTTTTTCCACGATGGAGGCTAGAAACGGAGTCTCTGTGTTGAATTAGGGAGAAACCCCTAATCCGATCCCAAAGTCCTCGCTACGGTCACGCTAGAGGGCGCCGCCGGTGGTTTTAAAGAGAAGTCCAAGGAACCATATCCAACGCTTGGGATCACTATGGTATGCATCTGGCGGCAGTATAGTTGCTGCGCTTAAATGCTCAGCGGCTTAGGATACAATGCGAATATGATCGACAGAACACTGTCTGAATACTTTGCCACGATGGGTCGCAAGTCGGCGAAAGTGAGAATGAAAACACTCTCGGCCAAACGACGGAAACAGATCGCGCGTAATGCTGCAAAGGCACGGTGGGCCAAGCGGAACCGAAAAGGTGAATGACCATGAAGGAAAAGAGAGCCGCAATCTATGTTCGGGTGAGCACAGCATAACAGGACACCGACATGCAGGAAACGGACCTGCGGCAATATGTCGAGAGTCGTGGCTGGAACTGTGTCGTGTATCAGGACAAGGCGCAGAGTGGAGCGAAGAACGATAGACCGGCGCTGAACTCGATGTTGAACGATATGAGGAGAAGGCGATTCGACGTTGTGGCCGTCTGGAAACTGGATCGGCTAGCGAGGTCCCTGAAACAGCTGTTGACTATCGGAGAAAGAGTGTCTGTCTCTCGGAGTGGATTTGGCTTCGTTGAGACAAAACATTGACACAACCCTGCCAGCCGGACGACTCACCTTTCAAATCTTGGGAGCAGTGGCCGAGTTTGAACGCGAGCTACTTCGAGAAAGAGTGAAGGCTGGGATGGCGCAACCAGATTCGGGAATTGAGATCGCAGGGAACCAGTGTAAGGAAACTGGCGAAAGATTTCGAGACTAGTCAGTGGATGGTGGCTAGGCTCACAAACGGATCTTCTGGGTAGCCCAGTCAACAAGTGTAAAGGCGATATTTCAACAACAATCGCGGACAAAGAGAGCGTTTCAATAGATTTTTGGATCACCCCTAGAGCTGCTTAGCAGTTTAATAGGCGTCGCTCCTTCACGTGGCTCAGGGAGCACACTGACACCAAGGCAGCGCACGCCTTTTCGGGTAGCCCTCCTTGCTTAAATCGATTCGGTCTTAGTTCTTGGTATTACGAACGACGGGGGCGAAATAGCGTACCGTCACATCTTCCCCCATATCAACGACTTGATATTGCCCGACGGACTCCCGACGCGATGTGGGTTTGGGTGTGAAATAGCGCACCGTCACGTCCTCTCCGATGTGAACAACTCTCGTCACGAGCACCACCGTTTGGAGGAGGGTGTCTGTCCTCGCGTCTGCCACCGCAATTGGTATGCTCCGAAACCTGGGCCTGTTTTCAGCGGGCGCCGTCTTTGCGGGTGACAAGGGTACCTGCTCCTCGATGGTCGCCATGCTCTGCAGCTCTGAAGATCCCAAGGACAAACGTGGGTGACGGTCGCCGTATGCAATCCAGCAAGCTAACACTAGGACGGTAACAACCGCTGCCAAGTGCCCGTTCCACGGCCGCTTGTGCCAGGGAACGTGCTTCGTTGGCTGCATGAGCAATCTCGCAAGCACGTCGGGCTGCTTTGGTCTGTGTTTTGGCATCGTGGCTTGGCCAGGCTGGTAAATCGTATACTTGTTTGCTGAGGCCAGTGTGGATGTACCGTCATTGAGAAACTCCGCCACTGAGCGGAGCTTGAGGACATAGCACTCCTCGTGAACGGCCTGCCCGTACTCATTAGTCTGACTGGTCTCCAGGAGAACCGGGCTATTGCAAATCGAGCACGCTGGAGGTGGCTGCAAGCCTCTCAGAATGGAGGATACAATCACTTGCTGGCGATCACCGAGCCGACCGGATAGAGTCGTCGCGGAGCGTGGAACGATAGCCCGCATTGTTGTTCCATGACCATCCGATTCGATTTCCAGTTTGCCGTTCAATTCGTTCATACGCTCGCGCATTCCGGCCAGACCGACCCCCGTTTCCGCCCTCGCTTCACGAAGTCGAGCCAACCGCTCCGCCGGTATACCGGACCCATCATCTCGTATTTCCAGAACTACCTTTTCCAGTTGGGGATTAAAGCAGACGCTGACCTCCGAAGCGCCAGAGTGGCGATGTACATTCGTCAAGCTCTCTTGGAGAACGCGGAAAAGAGCAATCTCTATCCCGATTGGGAGTCGCTCTTGAGCGGTTGCGATATCCAACCTTACCTTGACCCCGGTGCGCTTGGCGAAGCCCTCGACATACCACTCCGCTGCACAAGCAAAGCCGACCTCATCCAGGAGTGGTGGGTGCAGCAGGTAAGACATGGTGCGAATTTCTTCGATGGCTTGATCCGCCAGGGCGGCAACCTCGGAGGCAAGAAGCATGGTGGATGGGTTTTGTTTGCAGTGTTCCTCAAGAAAAGAAATACTGATTTTCAGAGCTGCCAATGTTTGACCCGTGCTGTCGTGCAGGTCACGAGACAACTTGCGTTTCTCCTCATCCTGCACTTTGAGGAGCCGCTGCGACAGTCGCTGCAGTTCGGCCGTGCGTTGTAGAATCACCGATTGAAGTCGGGAATGCTCAAGCGCCATTTGTCGAGAATGCTTTGAAAGGGGCCACATAAGTCCTCCTGGAGCTGCAGCGGCCGAATTCCAGAATTATTCCCTTTGACGCTCTTGGAATCTGATCAAAATTGCACACACGGCCCCACCGGGTGAGGCATGCTGGGGAGTTGAAAATCGCTATAGTTGAACGAAAACAGGAATGGGCTGTTGAAAAACTCTTTTCAGAGTGTTTCAACGACGGAAATTGGTTTGCAGTTTGCTGATTGTTCGTTCGCGGCAGGCGCTGAAATTCACCGAAATTACTGCTTTGGTTCCTTTTTCAACAGCCACAGGCCATAGCGCAAGTTTGCGCAGTCTGTTCGCCCCAAAAGCGCAGCGGTGTGCTGCGGCGTCAGTTGAAGATCGCTTTTACCGTTACCTAATGCTGGTCCGGCGTAGTCGCAGACGGCGCCGCATGGTCGGGCTGATTGTTCGCTGCATTGTCTGACGCGGCGTTTCCCGAAGTATTTTGGGAAGTCGCGGCTGTGGGCTGGCTGTTCCGTGGTGCCATCGGCTGCTGACCCTTAGCGGGAACAACAGCGGGCGGAATCCCTTTGCCGGAGAAATGCTGGAGCTGCGCCAGGAACGGCCCTGCCGTAGGAGGCCGTTTCACCGTGCCAGTCAGGATTTCTTCGTTCGTCAGTGGCTTACCGTAAAGCTTGGCGTTCTCGTCCAGATCCTGACGGAGGGTAGCACCCTCCAGGGACAAACCGGCGAAGACACCATGCGATCTCGACCAAGATAGGATTTCTGCCGTCATCAAAACGTCAGTATTCGCGCTCGTGTTGCGTCCGACAGGTCCGGCAGCGGCAGCGGCTTCTCCGCCAAGCGTGAATTTATCCGACAACAGTTTTTTCATGCCGCCCTCGTTGAGCACCAGCATAATGACATCGGTGGAGGACCCGCCGAGTTGCAGGCCAAAGCTACCCCCCTCGATTCTGACGGCAGCTGGCGGACTCCATCCTTTTCTGGTCATGCAAGACGCGTAACCACGGCCATACTTAGCACCGCCAATAAACGCCACCTTTTTTAACCCGGGCACAACAATCACGCACCGGGCTTTCCGAAGTAGATCCTGCGGAATGCCCTGGTCCGACGCCTGGGACATCTCGTGGAGAACAGTTGTGGAGTCGGAGAGGCGCTGCTCATAGCTTTCTGCGGATGCCATCATTGTCGCCGCGATCAGAAATGTAACGATCTTCGTTTTCATATTGAGCCTCATTAATTCAGATGTCTCGTGGACCTGCTTAAAAGGGGGACTCGTAAGAATCCCGAATTCGAATCTCAGGCTGTGTACCTGAGAATCTCCTTCGCTGGTTTAAACGCTGTACCCTGTCGATGAATGGCCTTTGAGCGATCCCGCTCTTCAACACAGTCGGCTTGCATGCTCATTCCGTCTTTGACACCGAGAAACCGCCTGACCCGGGCAATGGAGATACGCTCAAAAGAAGAAACGCATCCTTCGATCTCGCATCAGGCCGAATAGAGTAACTGTGGCGAAGTGGGTTGGACGAGCCTTAGCAAAACTACACCGACAGAATGGTTCGTGACTGGTCAAAATTGCTCACGTTGGAACCAGCGGTCGTCGTCGAGCACGAGAGCCGGGCTAGGGCAGAAGTCGGCGATCTTTCGGAGCTCAATTGTCCCGTCGCTGGCAAAAGGAGGTTCTTCTCCAAGCAATTCGGCTGCAATCCGCAGCGCCTCGATTTCCTCATTGACTCTCAGTATGTCCCGCTCGTTCATTCGGAGAACTTCAAACGGATCCGTCATCGCTAAGCGTTGTTAATCTTGAGGGGGAATCCATGGGGAACATAAGTAGTGCGTTCCAGGAGTTACGTGCAGAGTGCAAGCAAGCGCAGTTGCAAGTGGAGAAGTTGGATCAAGCAATCTCGGTGATTGAGTCACTAAACGGATCTGGAGGAGTTCAGCAGGCGAACCGACCCACCCGAGTTATATCCGCAGCGTCACGGCGCAAAATGGCAGAGGCGCAACGGGCGAGATGGGCGAAGGCTCGGAAAGAATCGCAAACCAGCGCAGGCAGCAAAGATAACGGCCTCAGCTCCTGTGAAACGTACGATGTCAGCAGCAGCCCGGAGGAAGATTGCGGCGTTTCAAAGAGCACATTGGGCGAAAATGAAAGCTCAAAACAGAAGGCTGCGTAGTCAGTCTACTGAGGATCTGACGAAGAACTGTTTTGACTCAGCAAGTACGTGGACGAACCCAGCGCCCGTACTTGTTGTTCTTGTCACTCCCTCAGCTATCAGATAATTCTGCTTGTTGCTCATCGTGCTTCTTCTCTTTGGCAAGGGCCTTAATTTCATTCGCTATCCCTTGATGCCGTTGTTGGCGTTCTTGATGAGCGTCCCGCTCGACTTGGGTTTTTGTTCCGGCCTCGCATTCGTCATCCAGTTCTTTAGCACCGATTTCTCTTTCAAAAGGTGAGAACGTGAACGCATTTATCGCTTCCTATGCTGATCCTCAGTCGGTCCTTGACTTCGATGAAAAACAGTGCAGAGGAGATGCTTGCCAAACAGGAACAAACCCCTACAGTGTTCCACGCATCAATGCGTGATGGTGCGATGGAGGGGGAATTGCAGTTTTAGCTAATGTCCTCCGAGGAGACGAACGATGGCAATCTGGGAATATCTAATCACAGCTTTTTCAGGCAAGCCCGAAAATTTGCACGCCTGGTTGAACGAAAAAGGCAAAGAGGGTTGGGAACTCGTCCACGTAGAACAGCCAAACTACTGGTTCAAGAGACAGGAAGGAATGATGGGGGGCCAAGCTGCCTAGGGTTAAAGTGTAGCTCTTTTCAGCTGCTGATATTCAGATCGAGGAGTTGTTCCGAAATCGTAAAACTGTGGCGGTCGTTGGAAAGAAATGATCGCGCTCGTAGTAACGTGTGCCTTTGAAAGACTTCTTCTGTTTGTAGTAAAGCGGGGCCTTTTAGGCCTCCAAGTCTCCCCCGAAACAAGGGAGACACCTTCGGCCCCACCCCCTCAAAACTTACCGCACACTATACCCGTCTTTTTCCAAAAAGTATGCAATTTTTGAATTCCACCCACTAACATTGTTGCGTGCTGTTTCGGACTGACAGCTATCGATTTGTCATGCTATAGCTACCCATGAATGAAACATGACATCCGATGGAATCCCGAGCTTCAGGAATGGTTTTGCGCCAGATGTGGCCGGACATCGGACCACGTGGTCTGCGAGGACGCTCACGCTGAGATGGAACTGTTCGAGTGCGAGCCTCCCACCGCAGAAGTACATTTGGAGCCCGCTTAGTCACGAAGCCTTGGGTGGTGGAGTGATTTCCTTCAGCCGCAACGCTCGGGGTAGAGCTAATTTATGATCTTACTTACTAGACAAAACCCTATCTGTGCCATATTGCTCACTTTGGGTCACCCCACGATAGCAGCATAGGGAACTGGGGATACGACCAAACAAAGAGCCATGAGCAAGATTGCTCAGACTAGAGGGGTAGGTGGTAAGTAGAGTGGAGGAGACCTAAGAATACCCCGAGAGGGACTATGAGCTTCACAGTTGGCAAGCGTTCTGCTCCCACCTTGATTATCATCGCACTGGTGATAATCGTCGTGACCCTCGCGTATCTGGTCACGACCAAGGGTCATAGTTACAGTCCCAACGTTGCGCCTATCGAGTTACAGAACTAGCGGAGCCAAGACTTTGCTCCCTTCGGTTATCGCCAACGCTCCACGGTTCACGGTTGCTTAGCGCACCCACGTTTTGGGAACACGAAACACTAGACAGAAGCGCAATTGTAAGGCTGATAGCCATGGTGCGCGTGTTCAGATTTGCTCACTTTTTCAGTACTTAGGCATCGCTGTCCCATCCGTCATGTCTGGCAGTCTCCGTGAACGGCCACAAACAATCTGGCAACCACTGGAACATAGCCTTGGCCCTGCTGGGAATCGGTATGTGTTCGGCGATTTTATCCGCTGGCGGTTGGTGATGTGTGGGTGACCGAGGTGCTGTATCGGGGTCTTTCCAAGGAGTGAATGGTTCGCTGGTTGTCATGTGCAAGACCGTTTTCAAAAAAAAGATAGCGCAGCGGGTGGCGTTGCGCCATCAGAGGAACAGACGACCGTGGGCCGCGTAGTTCCTCCACATTACTTGAAATCAATGGGCAATTTTCCCGATTTGGGAATGAGATTGTTCGTGGATCGTGAAGGCTAAAGGAGAAGGCCGAACCTTCTGGGCTCGGCCTGAAACGCGCTGTGGTCTAGCTTCGAAAAATAGAGAGCAGTCGTGAGGGTCTGAACGTCGATACTATCAATCGACACTAACCCATGACTGCTCGGACCGAATAAATGGAATCATAGATTCCCGAAAATGTTGCGTCTGTTCAAAATTGCTCACTTTGATAAAAATGCTGACCGTCGTTCAGACCCGTCTGGTTCCACAGCAGAACGGTCGCGATAGGCAGCAAAGTCTTTGACTTTCGCCACCGAAAAGTGACACCATTGTTTTTGTCGGGCGGTTCGCAGATGCCGTAGACTTCACACTCCTTTCGCCCTTCTGGCCATTCCCTCTTGTGGTGGCTCAGCCTGAAATGGAGAAGCGACGTTCTCCGTTAGTGTAGAGTCCGCCCCGGCGGGGCGGGGATTTTCAAGGCATAGGGGTCTATCGTCCGATGACTTTTCTGGTTGTCAGTGTGCAGCGCGAGGGGATTGGCTCCCGCGCTGCTAAACATCGGCTCGATGAGCCCGCTAGGTTATCCCTCAGCATGGTTGCATCCCTGCAGAGCCTGCCTCCGTTTCACCCGGCAAGTTCATTTTAGCTCCGCTGTTCTCAACTTCCAGTTTGCTCGTGAGACTACCGAACAGGGAAACCTCTCACCATGTGGGCAGCTGCTGCAAACCTGCGTTCATTTTTGAGGTTTGGGTTGCGAGGACTGTTGTTGTGGCC
>Ga0206956_1160_pt1 | contig 15936 bp, 12 predicted proteins | sample Alteio_BWOrgHeat_35_FD_153252 | JGI IMG/M metagenome (GOLD analysis project Ga0206956, IMG submission 153252) | Enriched cells from forest soil in Barre Woods Harvard Forest LTER site, Petersham, Massachusetts, United States -... | ecosystem: Environmental > Terrestrial > Soil > Temperate forest >...
AACCGAGTTGCTTCGCGACCGCGTCGCGTTGGATCGGCAAAGAGGTACCGGCAAGCGCTGCGGCACCGAGCGGCAGTACGTTGACGCGCTTGCGGCAATCGGTGAGGCGATCGCGGTCACGCTGAAACTTCTCGACGTAAGCGAGAAAGTAATGAGCGGCAAGCACGGGTTGAGCGCGCTGCATGTGCGTGTAGCCGGGGAGCACGAGCTCGAAGTTTCGTTCGGCGGCTTCGATGAGGGAGCGCTGATGGTCGGTGAGAAGGGTGTCGAGACGATCGATGGCGTCGCGCACCCAGAGGCGGATGTCGGTGGCAATCTGATCGTTGCGGCTGCGGCCGGTGTGCAGCTTGCGTCCGATGTCGCCGAGCCGCTGGATGAGGGCGTGCTCGATGTGCGTGTGAATATCTTCGAGCTTCATGGTGAACTCGAAGACGCCCTGCTCGATTTCCTTGGCGATGGAGTCGAGGGCGGCGACGATCTTGACGGCCTCATCGCCACTGAGCAGGCCGGATTCGGCGAGCATGCGCGCGTGCGCCTGGCTGGCGGCGATGTCATGCTTGTAGAGCCGGCGGTCGAAGCTGATCGATTCGGTGAAGGCTTCGACACGGTTGTCGGTGGGGCCGGTGAAGCGGCCGCCCCAGGTTTTTTGGGTCACGATGCGATCTCGGTGACGTGAAGTTCCATCGCTGGCGCTGAGCTATGGATTAATCTACCGGTTGGGGCGGGATAGTGACAGCCCCACGCCATGGAGCCGGGTGCCCCTATGAATATGGTCGCAGTTCAAAGCGATCAGGTTCGGTGAATTTATGGCAGAAAATGAGCACAAGAACATGGCAAGTGCGAGCGGTGCGCTGGCGGCAGTTCTGAGGAGAGTGTCTGTGATTGGCGGGCGGGGTAGCTGTGTGTGTATGGGGCGCATTGAATGCGCGCATGTCATTTTCCTTGGGAAAAGCAGGCTGGTGGCGCCAGGAGATGCCATGCGCCAGGGCAAGGGAGGACGCCATCGTCAGGGGTGTCTGCGATTGGCGGGCGGGCTGGCTGTGTGTGTATAGGGCGCATTGAATGCGCGCATGTCATTTTGCTGATCCGACCGAGGCCGGCCTGTTGGGCGAGCATTTACGCCACGACGATATTTACTAGTTTCTTGGGCACGACGATCACTTTCCGCACCTGCTTGCCGGCGATAAGCTCCTTGATCCGGGGGTCGGCCAGGGCTTGCTCACGGAGGGCAGTCTCATCGATGTCGGCAGGAGCGGAGATCTTGCTGCGGAGCTTGCCGTTGATCTGCACGGGGATCTCCACCTCGGTTTCCTTGGTCAGAGCGGGGTCGAACTTGGGCCAGGGTTCGTAGGCGAGGCTCTGCTTGTGGCCGAGGGCGTGCCAAAGCTCTTCGGCGAGGTGGGGGGCGAAGGGAGCGAGCAGCAGAACGAGGGTCTGCAGGGAGGAGCGCGGGCGGGTCTCCAGCTTGGTCAAGTGGTTTGAGAATTCCATCATGGCCGCGATGCAAGTGTTAAAGCGCATACCGTCGAGTTCTTCGGTGACCTTCTGGATGGTCTGGTGGAGCTTGCGCAGCGTGGCGGCGTCGGGCGCGACGTCCGCAACCTCGGCGGCGAGCTGCATGTTCTCGGCGCGGTCGTCGATCAGCAGCCGCCAGACGCGGTTGAGGAAGCGGAAGACGCCCTCGACGCCACGCATGCTCCAGGGCTTGGTGGCTTCGAGTGGGCCCATGAACATTTCATAGAGGCGGAGGGAGTCGGCGCCGTATTCGTCGACGACGGTGTCGGGGTTGATGACGTTGCCGCGGGCCTTGGACATCTTGTAGGCACGGGCATCGACGCGGACTGAGGGATCGGCTTTGAGGACGAACTGGTCGCCACGTTTTTCGACATCCTCTTCGGTAACACGCTTGCCGTCCGGTTCGACGGTGAACTCCATTTCGCCGAGGATCATGCCCTGGTTAACGAGGCGTTTGAAGGGCTCCGCACCGTGGACGTGACCGCGGTCGAACAGGACCTTGTGCCAGAAGCGTGCGTAGAGGAGATGGAGGACGGCGTGTTCGGCGCCGCCGACGTAGAGGTCGACGGGGTCCCAGTACTTTTCCTTGGCGGGGTCGCAGAAGCGCTGCGGGTTCTTGGGGTCGATGTAGCGCAGGTAGTACCAGCAGGAGCCGGCCCACTGGGGCATGGTGTTGGTTTCCCGGCGGTAGCGTTTGCCGTTGCGCGTGACGTGGACCCAGTCGGTTGCTTTTCCGAGCGGTGGCTCAGGCTTGCCGCTGGGCTTGTAGTCTTCCAGTTCGGGGAGCAGGAGCGGCAGCTCGGACTCCGACAGCGGCTCGATCGCACCGGTTGGTTTGCCGGCGGCGTCGAGCTCGTGAAGAAGCGGGAAGGGCTCGCCCCAGTAGCGCTGGCGGCTGAAAAGCCAGTCGCGGAGCTTGTAGTTGATCTTGCCCTTGCCGATAGCTTTTTCCTCTAGCCAGCGAGTGATGGCTTTCTTGAAGTCGGCGGTGGAGAGACCCGTGAAATGGCCGGAGTTGATGGCGGTGCCGTCGTCGGTGTAGGCCTCGGTGAGGTTGTCGAGTGTGCTGCCGGTTCGCGCGAGCCAGTCCGCTGCGGGCTGGACCACCGTGCGGATTGGCAGACCGAACTGTTTGGCGAAGGCGAAGTCGCGCTCGTCGTGTCCCGGGACGGCCATGATGGCGCCGGTGCCGTAGCCGGCGAGGACGTAATCGGCGATCCAGATGGGGATCTTTTCGTTGTTGACGGGGTTGATGGCGTAGGTACCGGTAAAGACGCCGGTCTTTTTCTTGGCCAACTCGGTGCGCTCGAGGTCGCTCTTTCGGGCGGCGGCCGCCTTGTAGGCTTCAACCTGCGGCCATTGCGCAGGCGTCGTCATGATGTCGACGTCAGGATACTCTGGCGAAAGCACAATGTAGGTCGCACCAAAGAGCGTGTCGGGGCGCGTCGTGTAGACTCGAATGTGGCCAATGCGATGAGCCCAGCGTGCTGACGGAACTAGCTCAAAATCGACTTCGGCTCCTTCGCTTTTTCCGATCCAGTTGCGCTGCTGCTGCTTAATGGCATCCGGCCAGTCGACGAGGTCGAGGTCGTCGAGGAGTCGCTCGGCGTAGGCGGTGATGCGGAGCATCCATTGGCGGAGCGGCATGCGGATGACCGGATAGCCGCCGCGCTCGGATTTGCCGTCGATCACTTCTTCGTTGGCGAGGACGGTGCCAAGCTCGGGGCACCAGTTGACGGGGAGCTCGGCCTGGTAGGCGAGGCGGTGGCTGTCCTGGTAGGCCCGGACGGCAGATTCTCCCTTGGCCTTCACTTCGGCGGGGATAGGCAGCTCTTTGATCGGTCGGCCTTTTTTGCGCTCGGCGTCGTACCAGGTGTCGAAGAGTTGCAAGAATATCCACTGGGTCCATTTGAAGTAATTGGGATCGGTGGTGTCGACTTCTCGGTCCCAGTCGTAGGTGAAGCCGAGCATTTTGATCTGCCGGCGGAAGTTGTTGATGTTCTCCTGTGTGTTGATCCGTGGATGTTCGCCTGTCTGGATTGCGTGCTGTTCGGCAGGCAGGCCGAAGGCATCCCAACCCATAGGATGCAGGACGTTCCAGCCGCACATGCGGCGATAGCGGGCGAGGATATCGGTGGCGGTGTAGCCTTCGGGATGGCCAACGTGCAGGCCGGCGCCCGAGGGGTAGGGGAACATGTCGAGGATGTAGTACTTCGGCTTGTCTGAAACGTCCGGAGTGCGGAACGTGGCGTGGTCTTCCCAGAACTTCTGCCAGCGCGGCTCGATGGCCTTGGGATTGTAAGTCGGCATGAGAGTATTTTTAGCAGACGGCGCAAAATGACGATACCCGGGGCAGCAAAGACGGCAAAGTTGGTGAGGATGGACGAGCGAAGTGAGGACAGTCGACCGGATTGGTTGTGGAGGCTGGCGAGGGTGCGGTATAGTGAGGGGGTCGATCCCGCGGGCTCGCTTCGCTCGCCTGCGGGCTTGGTGGAGGGGACCGCGATGCGCATCCGAGTGACTTTGATCGTGAGTGGCGTATTTGCGTTTGCAGCAGCGGCTGCGCTTGCTGCCGACAAGCCGAAGCTAGTTGATGAAGAGCGGGCGTTGCAGGAGCTGCGGCCGTTGGAGCGACATACGTACGTGTTGACGCTCGAAGCAGAGTGGGGCTTGAAGGGTAAGGACAAGCTGCGGCCGGCGGAGGACAAGGTGTATTTCGTAAACCTATTCTTTCCGGATGGCGGCGTGTACTCGCATCGCGTGCTGGGAGCGCCGGTATTTGGACGCGGCTCGGACAAGTACCTCGACTATCCGGAGCGCGTCGAGCGCGGCCAGGCGGTGGCAGACCCGCAGTTCATGAAAGGTGAGGTGCGCTGCCTGGTGCCGGACTATCAGCTCGTGCGCCACGGCATCGCCAAGGGCGGCGACTTTTCCGTTGTGGTGTCGGTGGATGACGCAGCGACAGCGATCGATGCCAAGAACGTGATCACGCAACCGATCGAGATTCATTGGCCGATCAAGGGCCGTCCGGTGCAGACGAAGCCCGTGCGCACGAGTCATTCGCCGCCGGAGCCCCCGGATGAGTTTCCGGGAAAATAGATGACGCGGAGCGTCGAGGACGTGCGTTCCCACGCAGGAGCGTGGGAACGAGAGTCAGGCGAGGGCGGTTTCCACTTCTGCTAGAGTCATCGTGTTGAAGACATCTTTCTTTTCCAACCAGCCGCGGCGCGCGACGTCGACGCCGTAGGGATAGAGTCCGATCTCGGCGGTGCTGTGGGCGTCGGGGTTGATGACGAGCTTCACGCCGAGGGCCTTCGCTCTTTTGCAGTGGACCCAGTCGATGTCGAGCCTCTGCGGGTGGGCGTTGATCTCGATCATGGTGTCGTGCTCGGCCGCGGCCTTGAGGACGGCTTCGAGGTTGACGTGATAGGCATCGCGGCGGAGCAGCAACCGGCCGGTGGCGTGGCCGAGCATCGTCACCTTCGGATGGCTCACGGCCTTGACGATGCGTGCGGTCATGTCGGCTTCGGACTGGTTCATGTTCGTGTGCACGCTGGCCACCACGTAGTCAAACGTCTCAAGCACTTCGTCGCTGAAATCGAGGCGTCCGTCGGCGAGAATGTCACACTCCGTTCCCTTGAAGACGCGGAAGCCTTTGAGCTTGGCGTTGAGTGCATCGATCTCGGCGTGCTGCTTCTGCACGCGCTCCGGCGTCAGGCCGTTGGCGACGGTCAATGACTGCGAGTGATCACCGATACCGAGGTATTTCAGTCCGAGCTTCTGGGCGGCACCGGCCATTTCTTTCAACGTCGCCTTGCCGTCGCTCCAGTCCGTATGGCAGTGGAAAACGCCGTGGATGTCCTCGGTCTTGACCAGCGACGGGAGCTGGTGAGCGAGTGCGGCGTCGATCTCGCCGGTGTGCTCGCGCAGCTCGGGCGGGACGTAGTCGAGGCCGAGTGCCTTGAAGAGGGCGGCCTCGTCCTTGCACGCCACCGACTTGCCAGCCCCTGCTAGCTCGTACTCGTTGAGTTTGAGGCCCATGTGCTGGGCGCGGGCGCGCATGGCGATGTTGTGATCCTTGCTGCCAGTGAAGTAGTGCAGGGCGAAGGGGAACTGCTTGTCGGTGACGATGCGCAGGTCGCAGTTGATCAGCAACCGCGCAGCTTCGCTGGCGTTGACCTTGATGCTTGACTTGGTGTCGCCGTGCGCTACCACCTGTACAACTCCTGGAAGCTTGACGAAACGCTCCATGATCGGCAACGGATCGTTGGAGCTGAGCAGGATGTCGATGTCGGCAATGGTTTCCTTGCGACGGCGCAGGCTGCCGCAAAGCTCCGAGCGGATGACGCCTTTGAGGCCACGAAGCTCTTCGAGGATCTCCTGGGCGATCGGCAGGGCCTGGTCGATGCGAACGCGGTCGGCGCCAAGCTCGAGGAAGGCGAGCCCTTCCAGGATCTTCGCCTGTGTCTTCTCGCCGAAGCCCTTGAGCGCTGCGACCTGGCCGGAGTTGCAGGCGGCGCGCAGAGCATCGAGGCTATCGATCTTCAATTGCTCGTAGAGTGCCTTGACCTTCTTCGACCCCAGGCCGGGGATGCGCAGCATTTGCAAGAGACCGTCAGGAAACTGGGCGCGCAAGTCGTCGTAGAAGGGCAGCTTGCCGGTGGTGACCAGCGTGGTGATCTTCTCTTGCAGCGTTTCGCCGATCCCCGGGATCGAGCCGAGCTTGCCTTCAGCTATGACTTGAGCCAGGTCCGCGTCAAGCTGGCTGATAGCGCGCGCGCCGTTGGAGTAAGCGCGGCACTTAAAGGTGTTTTCGCCCTTGAGCTCCAGGAGAACGGCAATCTCATCAAGGATGGCGGCGACCTGGCCCTTGTTCATAGTGATGAACATAGGACTGGCCAGTGGCCATTGGCCAGTGGACCCTCAATTGCGGATTTCTGATTGCGGATTGCGGATTGGAGAATCCAAACCGCAATCCGCATTCGACAATCCGCAATTCTAGGCCGCTTCGCTGATTTCGGTACGGCGGGCGGCGTGGAGCAGGATTTCGATGGCGGTCACGAGGCGGTCGGAGCCGCGGGCGTCGATGAGCTTGCGGCCGCAGCGGGCCATCGACTGGCGCTCGAGGTTATCGCTCACGAGGTTTTGGATCGCCTGGCGGATGCTCTGGGCCGACACATTTTCGTGCCAGCCGAGACAGTTGGCGGCACCTTCCTCGTCGAGACGCTGAGCGTTCGGCCAGTGCAGCTCGGACTGCAGGATGATGAGCTGCGGCACGCCGACGCAGGCCAATTCCAGGGAAAGACCATTGCCCGCGGTCAGAGCGAAATGGCAGCGGGCGACCTTGGCCGTCAACTCGCTGGGCTCCGAGGCGATCTCGAGGCGACCCTCGCTGGCAGCGGCCAGTTCCTTTAGCTCCTCGAAGCGATGGTGGAACGATCGCACCGCGGCGTAAACGCGCTCTACTTTGGGCACGTTGAGCATGAACTTGGCATACTCGAGCACCTGGTCGTTGTGGTCGTCCTCGCCGAGAGCGATCAGGGCCCGGAAGGGATTCGGCGGCTCCTGAGCGCGGAGCGGGCGTACACGTCGGATCTCCGAGCGGACCAGGGCGTAGCGTGATCCCAGGAGAACCTGGGTGCCGGGCAGGAACTCGTAGTCGGCCTTGGTGGGCGCCAGGAGCGGGTTAATCACCAGGCGCGATGGGAAGCGAATGGCGGCGGCGTGGTCCACGTTGATGACCGTGGTGCCGGTGGCGCGCAGCTCGGCAAGGTAGCCTTCTGACACATCGGGGATGTCCACGACAACCGCCGCCGGCCGCAGGCGGTGGACCTGGCGCGTGAGTTCTTCGAGGTCTTCGGGCGTGCCGGCCCGGTGGCAGGCATTGAGCCATTCGTGGCCGGCGCGCTTGATCTGCAGGGCGAGCAGGTTGGGTTCGAGCTGGCTGACGAAGTACGTGGGCCGCCGGCGGCGTTGCAGGGCCAGTGCCAGCATCAGACACCGGCACAGGTTATCCCGGCCGGAGTGCGCGGTACCGTCCACTCGGATCAAGATGGGTTCGCGATTCATGCTCTGTTCCTGAAAAGGGGGTGAGAAACCAGGCGCGCAGTCTCTTCAACCCGCCGCGGTGCGCACGGGTGCCTCCGAAGAGATGGCGCTAACATTGGACAACGCAATTGCTAGGCGGCCGGGTGTTCCGGCCCCGGGTCAGTCACCCCCCTCAATCCCCCCTTAGCAAGGGGGGAAACAGGCCCTGGTAATCCCCCCCTGGCAAGGGGGGAATCAGGGGGGTGATCGGTGGAAAGGGAATGTGATGCAAAGACGTGTGCGAATGAGTCCATTCATTCCTCTTCTCTGTTTGAGCCAGGAGGCTCTGCTGACCGTTCCGCAATCAGCGGAGGGAATCTTAACCGAGACGTTCGCGAAAAAAAAAGAGCGGCTGAGAGTGAGGGGCGAGGGGTGTGGGGCAAGGTGCGAGTCAGAAAAGATCACTGTCTTCTTGCGTGGGCTTTGGGGTACGATGACACTCGACAGATCAGATCTCGGGCAAATTGCCTTGCCGAATGTTCCGCGCGGAACAATTGGGTAGTGAATGGGGACTAGGGAGAATGTTCCGCGCGGAACAAAGCGACGTTGCTCCGGCTTGCAGCTGCACGTTACAATGCCCGCCGCGCCCACATCCCACGGACTGGGTTTCCCGCTGAGAAGAGGACATTTCCATGGACAAGGTCGTGATCAAGCAGCACTTCGCGCAGCAATTGCCGGTGACGGCGATCGATACCAACCCCACCCAGCCGCGGCGAACGTTCGACGAGTCGGACCTGCAGTCTCTCCGCGAGTCGATCCGCAACCACGGCGTGCTGCAACCACTCGTGGTCCGGCGGGTCGGTCAGCGGTATCAACTGGTGGCGGGCGAGCGACGGCTTCGGGCGGTGCGATCGCTGGGCCTGGCACAGGTACCGGTACAGGTGGTCGACTTCAACGATCAGCAGGTCATGGAAGCTGCCCTGGTCGAGAACATCCAACGGACAGACCTCAATCCAATCGAGAAGGCACAGGGCTTCCGGGATTACCTGGGACGGTTCAAGATGACCCACGAGGAACTGGGCCGGCGACTGGGCATCTCGCGCACAGTGATTTCAAATCTTCTGGGACTGCTCGATCTGGCCGAGGATGTGCAGAGTGCAATCCGTGGAGGCGCGCTGAGCACCAGCCATGCGAAGATCCTGAAGGGCGTGGGCGACAAGTCGCTGCAGTCGAAGCTCTGCAAGGAGATCATTCTCCGCAACCTCTCGGTCGACGCGACGGATATCCTGGTCAAGCAGGCACAAGAACCAGCGGCATCTGGGGCCGCCGGTGATTCCAAGGACGGCGGTTCTGACGCGTCGTCGGAGCGACCCGTCAAGGATGCCGTCAAGAAAACGAATCACGTAATCGGCATCGAGAACGAGCTGCGACAGAAGCTCAGCATGCGCGTGGAGATCAAACTCTCGAGCCAGGACCGGGGGCAAATCGTACTTCGCTTCGACAACAATGACGATTTCGAGAGGCTGCTGGAAATCCTGCGGAAGTAAGCAAGCCCGCGCATTGTATTGCGCGGGTTCATGTCATACGGTATAATGGTTACCGTCAGAAATCGGGGCGTGGCGCAGCTTGGCTAGCGCGCTTGGTTTGGGACCAAGAAGTCGCGAGTTCGAATCTCGCCGCCCCGACTTTAGTACACACCGATGCCAAAGAAAGACACGCCGACGAATGGCCGCGATCGGCTTGACGAAGCCATGGCGCTGCTCGTGCACAATCAGGCGTCATTCGTAAGTCAACTGGCGGAAAACAACCGGCAGCACCTGAAATTTGAGCGAGAGGCAAACGAACGCTTCGGGCGCATCGAGGCGCAGATGGCGGAGATCATTCGCGTCCTCAATGAGCATGGGCGGACGCTCGAACGATTGCCGGAAGCCGTGCGGGAAAAGATCGGCTTCAAGAGCCAACTCCAGCCCAACCCCTAGGCGATATGTCCGGCAACCCAAACGTTCGCGTTGACGACGTTTCGTTTGACTTCGAAGAACATCTCTACCGTACACCGCTCAAGTTTGGCGGAATTATCAGCGATCGGGTGACGCTTCTTAATGTCCGCTGCCGTGTTCGTTGCCGCGATGGTCGTTCTACGGAAGGCTTCGGCTCCATGCCTCTGGGGAATGTGTGGTCGTATCCGTCGCGGCAGATGAGTTATGACCAGACGCTCGAGGCAATGAAAGAGCTGACGGCCGAAGTCTCGCGCCTTGTCAGCGCGTGTCAGGAGTACGGCCACCCCGTCGATCTGACCCACACACTGGAGTTGTGCTTCCATGACGCCGCGGCGGCGATAAGTGCTCGGATGGGTCTCGCCGAGCCAATTCCCGCGCTGGCGACGCTGGTCGTGGCGAGCCCGTTCGATGCGGCGCTGCACGACGCCTATGGGAAACTGCACGGCCGGAACTGCTATCAGACGTATGGCCGTGAGTTCATGAACTATGACCTGTCGCACTATCTTGGCGATGCGTTTCGCGGTGAATGGCTGGATGCATACGTTCGCCATGAACCGCAGGAGCGCATGCCGCTTTATCACCTCGTGGGTGCACTGGATCCATTGAGGAACGCCGACGTAGTTCAATTCATCGATGACCGCTTGCCCGAGACGCTTGACGACTGGATTCGTCGCGATAGGCTCACGCACCTGAAGATCAAGCTCAACGGCGATGATCTCGATTGGGACGCGGCCCGGGTCGTGGCCGTGGATCGCATCGCTGCCGAAACGTGGAACCGCGTTCCGGCCACGGGACCTCTGCGGCTGCATTACTCCCTCGACTTCAATGAGCGCTGCGCCAACGTCGACTACCTGCTCGAGGTTCTGGCGCGCGTGAAAGAGCACGCACCGGCAGCATTCAACAGCATCCAGTACATCGAGCAACCGACCGCTCGCGACCTGAAAGCGAATCGGCACAATGCAATGCACAAGGCGGCGAAGCTGCGGCCCATCGTGATCGACGAGTCACTGATCGACCTCGAGAGCCTCGAGCTGGCGCACGAAATGGGCTACACCGGCGCAGCGCTCAAGGCGTGCAAGGGACAGACGCAGTCGCTGCTCATGGCGGCGGCTGCTCAAAAGATGGGGATGTTCCTTTGCGTGCAGGACCTGACGTGTCCCGGAGCTTCGCTGATCCATTCCGCGGGACTGGCGGCTCACATTCCTGGCGTGGCGGCGATCGAGGCGAATGCGCGGCAATTCGTTCCTGCAGCGAATCGGGGCTGGGACGAGCGCTTTCCGGGAATCTTCGTCGTCAAAGACGGCACAATCCGCACGGGCGAGCTGACGGGACTTGGTCTGGGTGCTGTCAGCTAAAGATACAAAGGTGCAGGGGGGTGCGCAAAAAAGGTGCAGGGGGGTCACTCGAAAGGTGCAGGGGGGTGTGCCATGGGGGCTGCAAGAAAAAAGGTGGCCCAACGGCTGACCTACAATTCGCTTGACACGCCATCCCGCTCCCTCTACCCTATATCCTCAGTTAGTTTCCCACCTTAACGGACAGTCGTTTGACCCCGGCCAATCCCACCTAACCGGCCGATCAGGGGTGCAGACGACGCCAGGAGATTTCCATGCTGAACCTCTGGCATTCCCGCAGCGGAAGTACGTGCGATGGCGCCAGCCGTCGCGACTTCCTCAGAGTCGGTGCGCTCGGTCTGGGCACCTTCATGCTGTCTGACCTGTTGCATCTGCGTGCCGCGGAGAGCGAGTCCGGCAAGTCTACCAAGAACACTTCGGTCGTCTGGTTGTGGCTTGGCGGCGGACCCACTCATGTTGAAACGTTTGACCCCAAGATGTCTGCGCCGATGGAGTATCGCAGTGCCATCGGTGCCGTGAAAACGAACCTGCCCGGCGTCGAGATCGGCAGCGTCTTCCCGCGCATGGCCGCCAATGCCGACAAGATGGCGTTCGTCCGCTCGTTTGCCCACACCAATTCGGGGCACGGCGGCGGCACACACTATGTCATGACCGGTTACGATTTTCCGCCGGCGGACAACGGTCAGGCGCCAATCAAGCCTGGCTTCGGCTCGATCCTGTCGCGCTTCCGCGGTGCCAACAATCCGACCACGGGTTTGCCGACCTACGTTCGCGTCGGCGGCATCCTCGGCGACGGCCCTGCATGGCTGGGACCGGCGTACGCACCGTTCGACACCAGCGGCAGCGCCCGTAACAACATGAACCTCAAGGTGACGCCGGCCAACCTCGAAGATCGGCGCTCGTTGCTGAAGTCATTCGACACGCTGAATCGCGAAGTCGACCGCACCGGTCAGATGGGCGGTCTCGATCAGTTCGAGACACAGGCTTTCGACCTGATCACAAGCCGGGCTCGTGAGACTTTCGACATCACCCGCGAAGACCCGCGCATTCGCGACCGATACAACGAGGCTGGTCCGCTGGGCCAGCAGATGCTCATGGCTCGCCGCCTATGCGAGTCGGGCGTCGGCTTCGTCACGCTCCACTTCGGCGGCTGGGACATGCACGGCGACGTCGCCGGAGGCATGAAGAACCTCGGGCCCAAGGTTGACAATGCGGTGGCGACGTTCCTGGAGGACTGTGCCGACCGGGGTGTGGACAAGGACGTGCTGCTCGTCATCAGTGGCGAATTCGGCCGCACGCCGCGGATCAACGGCGGCGCCGGCCGCGATCACTGGGCGCCGCTGTCGACGCTGGCACTGGCGGGCGGCGGACTGAAGATGGGCCAGGTGATCGGAGAGTCGACCGCCAAGGTGGAAACGCCGAAGACCACTCCCATTGGACCGCAAGACCTGATGGCGACGATCTTCGAAGTCCTCGGTCTGCCGCAGGATCTGCACTACAAGGATCCGACCGGCCGGCCAGTCCCGATGGTCAACGGCGGCAAGCCGATTGCGGAACTCATCGGATAACGCGATCGCCGCTTGATGTGTTAAGATAATAAGCCCACGTCCCGGCGCACCGGGACGTGGGCTCTTTTCATTGATGCACATGCACGGTGACTCCAAACACGCCGTCGTTCTTCTCAGTGGCGGTCTCGATTCCGCGACGGCGCTTGCCGCGGCGCGCCACGAAGGGTTTGGCTGCCACACCTTAACGGTCGCGTACGGACAGCGCCATGCAGTCGAGCTTCGGGCAGCCGAGCGCGTCTCGAAATCACTTGGGGCGGTGGAGCATCGCGTGTTCGAGCTGGACCTCCGCTCGTTCGCTACTTCGGCGCTGACCGGCAACATTGCAGTTCCGAAAGACCGCGCGCCGGAACATATGTCGAGCGGCATCCCTGTCACCTACGTGCCGGCTCGCAACACGATTTTCCTGGCGCTGGCTCTCGGCTGGGCGGAAGTGCTCGGCTGCTTCGACATTTTCGTCGGCGTCAACGCGGTGGACTATTCCGGCTGCCGGCCAGAGTTCGTCGCCGCTTTTGAGAGGCTTGCGAACCTTGCCACCAAGGCCGGCGTCGAAAAACGAGGCCGGTTCTGCATCCACGCCCCGCTCATCAGCCTGAGCAAGTCAGAGATCATCAAGCTCGGCGTGTCACTCGGTGTCGACTATTCACTGACACACAGTTGCTATGATCCGGCAGCCGGTGGCGCCGCGTGCGGCCGGTGTGATTCCTGCAAGCTCCGCCGCGAGGGGTTCATTTCGGCCGGCGTGTCGGACCCGACCGTTTACGAAATGGCCTAGTTGCCAGCAATTCGCCCAGCGGATTGTCGCGCGGGTAGGCGTGTCCGTTGTGCTGGCGGAAGCCTTCAGCGTGCGCGACGCCGATTGCTTTACCTCTCTCGGCAGACCAGCCGCGCATCGTCTCAAGGTATTGATCGATGCCGTGGTGCCTAAGAAGCCACTCGCGCTGACTAGCGTGGCAGGCGAGCATCTCCGACTTCGTGTCGATGACGTTGCTGATATCGATCGAGAACCCGGGCGCAACGGGCTCGCCGAATAGGTCCTTGCCTTCGATCGGGTCACAGTAGTAGAGGTTGGGCACCGCGTCGAGCGGCGGAGGATGATTGTGGTCGCGAAAGAAATTCGGTGCGGGAGCGCCAAACGTCGCCGCGCGCACGAGTGCACTGGTCACTTCATGATCGACCATGTAGTCGCGAGGAGCGTGCGTCAACACGATGCGTGGCCGAACTTCGCGCAGCAGGCGGGTGACGCGCTCGAGTGCCGGCTCGTTGTAGAAGATCAGCAGGTCGTGCTGGTCGAGGCAATGGTAAGTGGCGCCGATGATGGCAGCAGCTCGTGCGGCCTCGGCGCGGCGGATGGTGCTGATCGAGTCTGGGGCGAGTTCCATGGAGCCGCAGTCGCCGGCGGTCATCGTGGCGATGTGCACATTCCAACCGTGCTCCCGGGTCAGGCGGGTCAGGGTGCCGGCACAGAGGAACTCGGCGTCGTCGGGGTGGGCGAGGAGGGAGAGGATGATGTTGGTCACCACTCGATCTTCTTTCCCAGTCCCGCGCCAACCGCTTTCTCGTACACCTTGGCGGCGACCGCGACGTCTTCAATGCCGATGCCTAAAGACTTGAATAGTGTGACGTCGGCGTCGTGGGCGCGACCCGTGTAGCGGCCAACGATGACCTGACCCAGTTCATGAATGTCCGCCCAGTGAATGCTGCCGTCTTCTAGCGGCTGCACGAAATCGCCTGCCTCGATGCGAGCCTGTTCTTTGCTGTCGACGACGATGGAGTCCGCCCGGCGCACGGCGACGGCGTCGATTTCGGCTTTGCCCAGGTAATTCGATCCCACAGCGTTGATGTGCGTGCCCTCGGCGAGCCAGTGGCCGTTGAGGACGGGTTCACGGCTAGTGGTGGCGGTGATGACGATGTCCTTGTCCTCGGCGGCCATCTCGGGGCGCGGCACTGGCACCACGTCGGTCTTGCAGACCTCGCTCATTTCCATTGCAAAGCGGCGACGATTTTCTTCGTTGGGGCTGTAGACTTGCGCCCGGAGGATCTTGCGCACCGCGCACACCGCCTGGAGTTGCGTACGCGCCTGCTTCCCGCTGCCGAAGATCCCGACTTCGGACGAATCATGTCGCGACATGTACTCGGTCGCAATCCCACTCGCAGCTCCGGTACGCACCTGGCCAAGATAATCCGCCTGCATCAGCGCCAGCAGGCCCCCCGAGCGACCATCGTACAAAGCAACATGGAACTGCACGCCGCGACGAGAATCGACATATGCCTTGTAGCCCAGGTACCCAAGCGTTTTGGCTGCAGCCGACAGAACGTGCAAGCCGCAATGGTCGGTACGGCAGCGCGTGCGCGGAATGTTGACCGCTTCATCGAGCGCGAGCTTGCGGAGCGCGGCCTCGACGGTTTCGAGGGCCATGTCCATCGTCAGCACGCGGCGTACATCGTCTTCGGTCAGAAGTAGCACTTTGGCGATCCTCCGGTTTAGCCGCGAGCCTTCGCGAGCGCGGAGCTCGCGCTCGCGAAGGCTCGCGGCTAAACGAGCAGTTTCTCCAAGCGGTCCAGGCCGGCGTTGAGCTGATCGCGGCTGGCGGCAAACGATAGGCGGACAAATCCCTCCGCACCAAACGCTGAGCCGGGCATCATGTTGAGATACTCAGACTCCAATGCCGCCTGGCAGAACGCCGCGGAGTCCTTCACCACTTTGCCGCCGATTGTCTTGCCAAAATGAGCGGAGACATCGAAAAAGGCGTAGAAGGCGCCGCCCGGGACATGGCAGCGCACGCCAGGCATGCTCGCCAATCGTTTGCAGACAATGTCGCGACGAGCCTCGAACTCCCGTCGCATCCGTTCCACGCAATCCTGATCGCCTTCGAGGCCTGCCAGCGCGGCGTCCTGGCTGATGCTGCACGGACTGCCGGTCTCCTGGCTCTGAATGTTGCCCCATGGCCCGAATGACATGAGCTGGACCAACAGTCCAACCGATCCGCCAGCCCGTCATCGCGTAGCTCTTGCTGGCCCCGCTGACGACAAGCGTTCGGTCGGCAAGCTCCGGCCGAGCGCTTGCGAAACACGTTGCGCGTGCGTCGCCATACACGAGGCGCTCGTAGATCTCGTCACTGACTACTGACAACCCTGCCTCAAGAACCACATCCGCAAGTGCCTCTAGCTCGGTGCGAGTGTAGACACAGCCCGTAGGGTTGGACGGCGAATTCATCAAAAGCACCTTGGCGGTCGGAGTCACGGCCGCGCGGAGCTGTTTCGGATTCATCTTGAAGCCACTTTCGAGCTTCGTGTCAACGATGACGGGCAAGGCACCCGTCAACTGGATGATATCGAGGTAGCTCGTCCAGTATGGCCCCGGAAGAACCACCTCGTCGCCGGGCCCGACCAGGGATGCAAGGGCGTTATGCAACGAGTGCTTGGCACCGTTGGAGATCACCACCTGGTCCACCGAATAGCGCAGGCCGTAGGTCCGCT
>Ga0206956_1157_pt1 | contig 15930 bp, 15 predicted proteins | sample Alteio_BWOrgHeat_35_FD_153252 | JGI IMG/M metagenome (GOLD analysis project Ga0206956, IMG submission 153252) | Enriched cells from forest soil in Barre Woods Harvard Forest LTER site, Petersham, Massachusetts, United States -... | ecosystem: Environmental > Terrestrial > Soil > Temperate forest >...
CGGTAGCCAAGCAGGGATCGGGCGAAGCCGATCTCGTCGTAGCTGGCGGCGAGAGCCTGGCGTTGCTCGTCGGGATGCTTGCGGAAGTTGAGGGGATGCGGCACAAGGTCGCGAGCTTTGACGGTTTCGTGGCCGATGATGCGGTTTTTGATTGGCATGTTGACCTCCTGGAGTCAGTGTGACGGTTCGATGGGTGTTCGGCATAGATGGGCGGCGGCTGAAGGCCGCCGGGCCGGCGAAGCCGGCCGATTGGCTCGCGGGCGCCAGGGGTAAGCACGTGAGAACGAAAGGAAAAGACAAAAGACATAAGGCACGGATTAGGACGGACGGGGAGTGGCCGAGGTGACTGAGGGTACCGTAGAGTGATGAGAAGTTGGATTGTTGGCTTTTCTGAGGCTGGTTGAGAGAATGATGGACGCCAGTGCATTTAGACGAATTCGACGCCGCGTGATGAAAAGGGTTGCGCCCGATTTCTGCGAACGTAAAGCGGTCTACATACGTGAAACTGCCAAGGGTCAATTGCATTGCATTGAATTCGCACCTGGAAGGTTCGGTAACGAGTTTAGCGTCGATATGGGTGTTCACTTCAGTGGATTGCCGAGCTTTGAAGCGTTCGGACACAAACCGAAGGCCCAGCATCCAGAACCGGACACATGCTGCCTGCAGCGTCGATGGAGGGATAGTGCGAACCAGCAACTGTTGCCGTATGGCGATTCAAACGATGATGCAGAGCGCTTGATCACGACGATTGTCGTTGATTGTCTCCGTTTGCTTGACACGTTCAATTCCACCTGGGGAAATGGTGAGGCACTGCTGGATCAGCTGCCTCCAAGCACTTTGGTAGCGGATGCTGCAATTTTTAAGCGGCTCCTGGACTGTGCTGATCTGCAAGAACGCGAACGATTATCAGGCTCCATGACGATTCGTAGCTTGCTCCCTGGCTGGTTCCCGCACGTTTCGCCGATGAGCATTATGCTTGCATACTTCGCCAAGCAGTTCCGTGAATCAGATGGTGTGTGTGACTACCTTGCAATTACGGCCGCTCCAGGACAAGGTCATATCATGGCGCCGCGTGCAAGGTCCCTAATCAACGGATTGAAGTGAGCCATGGGTCAACGTCGGGCGCCGTGGCGCCGGGTGGGGCGTCGCGGCTGCCTTGGCCGTCTGGTGCGTCGGCCCCAGCGGTGGTTGAGTTGAGGCATGGGGAGTCTCCTTGGGGTGATGTTTAGCTTCTTCCCGCAGTGTGACAGCGGAGAGGGTATTTGACATAGGCGGGTTTCGGCGGCCGCATGGGCGAAAGGCCGCCGGGCCGGCGCAGCCGGCCGAGGGGAGTAGTGCGGCGCGGGAACCTTGTCTGCTGGCAGTTGGCGGCTAGTTTGATGAGGGACGACCAGGGTTGGTGGATGCTGATGGCTTTCATGGGGTGGATCCTCGGCTGTGATTAGGAAGAATGTAAATGGCTTGAGTGGATCCGGCACAGGTCAGTTAAGCCGATGAGTGCGCAGTATGCTTGTCCTGGTTGCGGATTCCTGGTGTTCAATGAACCGCCAGGGGGCACGTTTGTCATTTGCCAAATTTGCGGTTGGGAAGATGACAATGTTCAGTTGAGCGATCCGTATTACCAGGGCGGCGCAAACGGTATTTGTTTGGCGGATCACCAAGTCGGTGTGCTCAAGAAGTACCCACTGTCGATCAAGGAACACGGGGGTTTTAGACGCGATCCACAATGGCGGGCTGTTGCGGCGGCGGACGATGACTAACGAGCAACGAAAACATGAGATCCGCCGGCGACTGCTCGTTGCAAAACACTCACGTCGCCGGGCGGTTGACTTTACTTCGGATAAGGACCATAACCCACTCGTGCTCCAAGATTGTCCGAAGTGTCATGGGACTGGCAAGGTATGTCGCGAGTTTAGAACTAAGGACGGAGGCCGCAGTTTGAGTAGGGAAGAGTGCTCCTCGTGTGGTGGTAAGGGCATTACTGGCGAATTGGAGCGGTTTTTCTCTAACGAGGCACCCGAATTGACTGCGGAGTGTTGGTCAGAGGGTCGCGTCCAGTGTCCTTCTTGCGGTTGGCGGTTCCGTACAAGTGACCCTAATGCGTGGACTGGTAAGCGACACATCCGGTGTGGACAGCGGATCAAGCTAGTATGTGTGGATGAGTCTTGAGCAGTCGGTATTCGTACCCCTCCCATTTACCTTTCGGTGTGTTGCAGGAGCGGAGGGCGAGTCCGCTCCTGGCTGTGGTTTGCAAGTCAGTTGAGGTACACGGCGTTGCTGGCGGTCTGGCCGTTCTGGAGCGTGACGGTCTGCGAGAGCCAGAGTTGTCCGTCCACGCGGGAGACGAATTTCCAGGCGGCCTGGTTGTTGGTGAACCGGGCGTGCGGTGAGAAGGTCACATCGATCTGGCGGCGATCGCCGATCAGGTAGAAGCGGAAATCACATAGAGCGACATCCCTCACGGTGCCAAGTTGCGACATCTTCTCGGAGACCTGGACGGGTAGGCCGAGGAGAGTGAGAACGGCCAGCTTGCCCGGTTGGGTAGGTGGGGTCGTCCACTGGATTTGCGTGCCGGCGGCGGCGATGGTGGCGAGGTTGCTGAGGACGGACGGCCTGACGATCCAGCAGGTGGTTTGCGGATCCCACTGGGGGACGAGCTTGGCGAGCATGTTGGCGGCGTCGGTGATGGCGAAGGCGCCGGCGTTTTGGCGGTTGACGGCGATGGCGCAGGGCGCCTGCAAGGCGCCGAGAGGTTTGCCGACGCCGTTTCCCTGCAAGAACGCGTAGTCCTCGTACCAGGCAACGGCATCGGCGAAGAGGCGGGTGATGGTGGCGTCGAGACCTTCGGGACTGTCCGCCATCAGGGCGTTGGACATGAGGGTGTAGCCGGAGAGTTCATGGGCGATGAGCTTGAGCTGGCGGAAACTCGGCTCGGTTTCATTGAGCGTGCTGGCTTCCTCGGTCCAGCGGGCGACCAGGCCGCCGAAAAAGTCGAGTCGGCTATCGCGGGAACCTTGGTGAGGTCGAGGTAGGGTAGCTCCATGGCGCGGGCGCGCATGGGGACGATCAGGCTGGGCGCCCCTTCTCCCCTCTATTGATAGTGGTCGCCTGGGCGGTCGTTCGGTTCGGCAGAAAAGAGAATAATGCGCGGGGTGTTGCTGGGGAACGGGCCGAGGCCTGTTGACACGGACGGTGACCCTCTCGCCTGGCGTCGTGTCGTAAGGTGTTGGGGCGATTGGACTTATGCACGCTATCGAGAGGGCCACGTGGGGGCTTTTGAAGTGGCCCTCTTGGGATGAAGTGGCCCTCTTCAAATGCGAGGTCAGAAGTCAGAAGTCAGAAGTCAGAGGTCGGGGGAGCCTGTGGATGGCGGGCGGGGGCGCTGTGTGCGCGGATGTCCGCGCACGTTATCCGCGCATCTTATTTTCCTCGGGAAATGATGGGGCTGGCGTTGAAAATGCAATGCGCTGAGGGAGGGTCGCGCATCTCATTTGGCGGACGCGGTCGGAGGGCATCAGATGTCATAAATGCGGCCCTGGTGCAGGGGTTCGATCTCCCGTCCGGTCAGGTCGAAGTTGTCCGGATAGTGGATCAAACGCATTTTGGCGCGGAGGTCTCTTGGGAGTGCGGCGAGTTGATCGTACGGAGTATGCATGCGGCCGGGGGTGGATTCGTGGACGATCAGGTCGGCACTGGCGAGCCAGTTGATGAGCGCGGGATCGAATGGCGTATCGGCACTGTAGGCGAGGGTGCGGCCGGCGGCGTGGACCATCATGGCGCTGGTGGGTATCGAATGTTGCGTGGGATGGCAGCGGACCGCGAAGGGGCCAACTTGCACGGAGGTGTTCTGGCTCAGCGGCATGAGCTGGAAGTAGTCGTCGAAGCGGCGCTCGATGGGTGGCTCGCCGGGGCCTTGGCGCGACCAGCGCATGCTGGCGGAGAGACAATGGTCCCAGAGGCGCTCCGACACTGTGGGGTGAGCGAGGAGCGGCGTGATGCGGTCCAGCTCGAAGCGCGAGTAGTAACCGAAGATCTCCAAGCCGGAGCAGTGGTCGCCGTGCAGGTGGGTGAGGGCGACGGCGCTGATGCGATCAATGTCGAGTTGCACGCCGGCCGTTGCGGAGGCCTCGCGCATCATCTTGCGGATGGGGTGCGGGCAATCGATGAGCAGCCAGGCGCCCTCGGCTTCAATCGCAAGGCTGGTGGTGTAGCGGAGCGCCGAGTAAGCATCGCCCACGCCCAGCGGAAGCAGTCGCAAGCCACTCATGTTTTCCGCTCCTCCTGACCCTTGCGGTTGGCGCGCAGGGCATGGAGCAGGGTCTTGATTTGAAAGGGAGTGAGGGCGGGGTTGATGGACAGCAAGCGGGCGACGAGACCGGTGATGTGCGGGCAGGCGAAGCTGGTGCCGGTCCAGAGCTGGTAACCGCCGCCGGCCTTGGGAGCGCGGACGTAGATGCCGTGGGCGGATAGCTCGAGGACGTTGCCGACGCGGAATTCGAACGACATGGGATCGGAGTAAGCCTCGTTGTCGACGGCGATGAGCGAAGGGAAGATCGCGGGATAGCTGGGCATGCCCATGTTGTTGCCGGCGGCGACAAGGATGACGCCCTGGAAGTAGGCCTGGTCGACGAGGCGGCGGAGGGGCACGGCGAAGCGGCTTTCGAGCGTGCCGAGACTGAGGTTGGCGGCGTGGATGCGCACATCATGCGGCTCGAGGACCCACTCGAGGCCGCGGACGAATTGCTGCCCGGTGCCCGCAGCGCTGGCGCCAATGACGCGGACGCTGATGAGCTTGGCCTCCGGCGCGATGGCGTGGATGATGCCGGCACAGGCGGTGCCGTGGCCAACGGGGTCCAGCTCTGAAGGGGACAGCAGCGAGGTATTGACCTCGCGGCAGTAGGCGCCCTGCGGCTCGGAGACGACGTCGACGGCCTGGATCACGGCGCCGTGGAGGTCGGGGTGGGTCTCGTCGATGCCGGTGTCGAGGAGGGCGACGTTGACGCCCTTGCCGGTGGCGTGGACGAGGGCGTCGCGGAGGGTAGGGGCGTGCAGAAGTTTGTCGAAGTCGAGGTTAGTCATGTTGCGGTACGCCGTCGCCGTTGGCTCCGGGTTAAACTATTGTTCGTTTTTCTGGCGTCGGGCGATGAGCCCGACCAGGTCGGCGCAGAGGGCTTGATCGTCGTCAGGCAAGCTGTCCAAGGTCTGAAGCACGCGTGCCCAGGGGTCGGCGGCGTCAGGGAGCGCCGCACCGGGCATCCGCGTTTCCAGAGCCTGGAGATCGTGGACGGCGAGGCGGCTGAGCTGGTTAGAGCGGTCGAGGTAGCGCAGCAGCAAACCTTCGAGACCGGCGAAACCACGAGCCAACTCCATTTCGTGTTTCTGAAATGGCTGGAAGGGTGGCTGCCCCAGGCGGTTGACGTAGGTGGCCACACCGCCGACCCGGCTGCCGAAGAGGATGGGCACGACGAGGTAGGTGCGCGTGGCGACGCCGACCTGCCGGTCGATCTCCGCGTAAAACTGCGGCGTGCGCTCCTCGGCAAGGTCGCCGACCGCCATCATCTGCCCGGTGCCGAAGACGTAGCCGGCGATGCTGCCGGAGATGGGCACGCGCAAGCCGACGAGCTTGGTGCTGGTGGGGCTGTGAGCGACGAGGAAGCGCAGGTGGTTGACCTGCTCGTCGGGAACCAGGATCGACCCTTCGGCGGCTCCGATGGCCGTCACGGCGCGCGCGACCACGTCTTGCAGCAGTTGCCGCAGGTTCTCCGCCGGTTGCTGCAATCGAGCGCCGACATCGCGCAGCACTTCGCGCAACGAACTCGGCGCGGTCGGAACAGGGTCAGGCATGGCGGATCCTCCCTCCGGCGGCGTGGGCTGGGACACAGACAGTTTTACGGGTTCGCGGATCGAATGCGAGGATCGAGGGCTGAGCCGGCGATGACCCCCCTGTTTCCCCCCCTTTCGAAGGGGGGACGAAGGGGGATCTCGCGACATTTCCTTGTCTCGACGGATGTGCGCCCTAAATTGCCACAACGATGAACTTTGACGACATCGACCATGCTTTACTAAGCGGGCACATCGACGCAGACTTTCGCCTGGCGCTCATCAACTTCCTACGGGCAATGAGCTACCAGGCTCCGCCACCGGTCGGCGAAGTGCTGCAGCGCTTACAGGTTGAGCAACTTGGCCGGACGCACGACGGTGAACCGCCAATGGCTCATGTGCCGGCCAATGTTCCCCAGGCCGAGCAGCGACCCGGTATGTTGGAACTCTTTCGGCGCTGTCATCAAGGCGCCATGGATGACGTCGACGATACCGGCGAGTTGGCCCGGTGTGATACATTCCAGCAGGTTCAGGCCATCGTTCGCAGCCGGACGCAGTCGATCTTCGCCAAGGCGATACGCGACATCGTAAAAGCGCTGGAGCCGTGGCTCGCGCGCGAGACTACCGTGATCCCCCGGGGGCACTACCTGCTTCGCGCGCCGGCCAGCGCCGAGACGATAGTGTGCGACGGTACCGAGCTAGCGATTCTTCCCTGGCGCAACTTCACCGAACTGTTCTGGGTGGAACACGTTGATGCGCTCCTGGCGCTGCTTCGGCGCAGCGTGGAGTTGATGGGATATCACTTTGCTCGAATGTGGTTCCAATCTAACGGCACGTTGCCGGAAGTCAAAACCGCCGCGCTCCAACTGGAGCGGCTGCGCCAGGTCGGTTTTCCCGAGACGATGGGCAACGGGTTCGGCTCGGGGGTCGCGGATGTCGTCAACCCGCTTCACGTGCTGGTCGTCGACTTCCTGGATCGATATGGCGCCAGTGCACTAACCCAGCAGATGCAGGACAAGATCATCCAGCACCACGAGGACTTCTCCGTTTTTCTGGCAACATTCAGCCTGACCTGCATTGCGGAGCTGGAGCACGTGCTGAGAGTGCCGGCCTCAATCGAGACGCAATGCATCCTGTCGCAGTGGACTGCCTTCATGCCGAATCCTCGCGGCAAGGGATTTGGGCTCGATTGCGCCTATGCGCCGGAGTACTTCACCGTCCGCTACCTGGCCGACGGAACGGCCACGGGCATTCCGATTCTCGACTTCAACGTCGATGCGTTTCCAGCGGACCAGATCGAGCGCGTGGCGAGTCGAACGATACGCCTGGGTTGCCCCAGCCTGGGCTACGCCCATCGCCTGTTCACGCGGGCCATGTGCCGTGCTTACTTCCAGGTGGTGCTGCCGCCACTGGTCCGGACGCGTGCTTGACTCGTCTTGTCGCTATTGATGTGCGCCATACGATAGGGGAGCCGTGTCGGCTCTCTCTTGGGTTCTAACAACCTGACGATCGAGGACACCAATGGCTATTCTGCGCAGCATGGATGGGAACTTCTACGAAGTCCCGGACGAGCAAGTCACGAAGTTCAAGATTCCTCAAGAGAAACTGAAGGAGAAGCTCGGCACGTATGCCGGCTCTTCCCAGGGTCCGCCGGGAGGTGGTGAAGGAGGACCGCCGCTGGTGAATGTCCATGTCTATTGCAACGAACACGGAGCAGTTCGCAGCGTGGAGGTTTCACCCTACCACTATCACCACCATCACCATCACCACCACGGCCATCACTGGTACAACTGGAACAACTGGCACAACTGGCGCAATCACTGGGATTGATCCCGTCGCCGTGATTCTCGATGAGGTGGTCCGCCATGATCCTTGCCACGCGAAAACCCAGCCTGAGCCTGGACCTCATTTCGTCGGAGGCATCCACTGGGTGCTGTTCCTCGAGTGATGGCACGTCGGAGTCGGATGGCGAGCGCATCCCGCTGGAGCGTTTTTTCGAGCCGATCGCGACCATCACCATGAAGCTAACGCTCGGCTGCAATCTGCACTGCAGCTACTGCAACACCGAGACGTTCTCGCCGCGCACGCCAAGGATGTCGATGGCCCTGTGGAAACAGGTGGCCCACCTGCTGATGGAGAACTCCCGAGAGCGCTACGTCAGCATGGAGTTTCACGGCGGCGAACCGATGCTGCTGGGCAACGATTGGCTCCTCGAGGCCGCCGGGTATGCCTACGATCTAGGGCGGAAGCACGGCAAGATGGTTCGCGTGCCCATGGTAACCAACGGCACGCTGTTGACCGCGGAGGCCATCCAGCACTTGAAAGACGCCGGCGTGGCGATCTGTCTGAGCTGCGACGGGCCGCCCGAGATCAACGACATCATGCGCGGCAGCGGCCACGCCGTCTTCCGCGCCATTCAGCTCTTGCAGCAGGCCGACTACCTGCGCGGCGTGATGACGGTCATGAGCACCGGCAACTGGAACCGCATGACCGAGATCATGGACTGGTACGAAAGCATCGGCCTGTGCTGGTACGCCATCAACTTCCAGCAGCCACAGGGACGCGGCATCGACGACGTGCTCCTGACCGACGACCAGCTTTTCGAGGGCACGCGCCAGGTGTTCGAGCACATGGCCGAACACCGCGTGACGGTCTACGAGGCCAAGCTCGGCCAGCAGGTCGAGCGCTTCGTCGAGGGCCGTTCGCTCGGGGGCCAGGGCTGCTGGGACTTCGATTGCCAGGCCGGCCGCAGTTACATCGCCATCGATCTGCACGGCCGCATCCATTCCTGCGGCAGCGACGTGTCCCATCACATCCTCGGGCAGATTCAGGACGGCTACATCGATCGGGAGAACTACGAACAGAAACAGGCTCGGCTACACCACAAAAACGACTGGGTGCTGCGCTGCTTCGACTGCAACGCCCGCCGCATCTGCGATCATAGCTGCCCCACCTCAGACTTCAATAACATGGCGTACAAAGAGGCGGAGTGCCAGGCGACCAAGAAGCTGTGGAATTACTTCTGTGAGAACAGCAATCGCGTCCGCGAGGTGTACCGCATTGCCAAGCGGCGTGGCTTCATTAAACCGAAGTCGTTCGGAGATGTCCCAGCGCTGATGCGCATTTGATCGGCTCGTCCTGCCACAGTGGCGGGACGGAACACACCTGAAAGGAGAGACAGCATGGCAATCCTGCGTGCCCTGGACGGGACCTTCTACGAGGTCCCGGACGACCAGGCAACGAAGTACAAGATCCCCCAGGAGAAGCTGAAGGAGAAACTCGGCACCCAGGCCTATTCGGCGGGCTCGTCGTCAAGCGGGCCGCCGCAGGGCGGTGGTGGGTCGCCGCTGGTGAACGTCCACATCCACTATGGGGAGGGATATTCGGGCGGCGAGGGAGGGGTGTCACCCTACCACTGGCATCATCACGGCCACCACCACCACCACGGCCACCACTGGTACAACTGGAACAACTGGCAGAACTGGCGCAATCACTGGGATTGATCGGCGGAGCGGACAGAGGACAGAAGTCAGAGGTCAGAGGCCACAGATCATGGGACTGATCTCTGATCTCTGGCTTCTGACCTCTGACCTCTGATGCTCTGATGCTCTAATTGCTGGGGCTCCGACTACCGCCGCTAGAGGAGCACTGCCGAGATGGCCAACGGACCGCCTCCCGACGGGGCCGATGGACCCCCCGAGCCCGCGCCCAGCGGGATTCGTCAATTCCTCTACTATCTGCCCTACCTAATGCGGCTGCGCTGGGCGGCCCTCGTGGTTCTAATCAGCACTGGCCTGATGGCTGCGCTGCGCCTGCCGTCCACGTTTCTGCCCAAGATCCTGACCGAACACTTCGACGACAAGGCTTACGTGTTTGGCTACCTGGCCTTCGTGCTGGCGGCGCTGCTCTTCGGTGCCGTGGTGAGGATGGCCACAACCTACGTGGCGGCCTGGCTGGGCGAGCGCGTCGTCTTCTTGATCCGCAAGGATGCGTTCGATCGACTGGAACGCCTCAACATGCTCAGCGTGTTCGCACGCGGGCCGGGCCATTTCGTGCAGCAGCTCGATCGCGACGTCTACACGACTCGCGAGCTCCTCGAGAACACGCTGACGGGCACCATCGTGGATATTGCCTCAGGGCTGGCTCTGCTGATCGCCATGTTCTCGCTCAAGCCCACACTCACCGTCGCGGCGCTGGGGATCTTCATCGTCCTTGGAGTGGTGATCCGTTTTTTCAACAGATTCGTCAAGAAGTACGCCGGTCAGGCTCGCACGATGGCTGAGGGTATTACGGGCGCGCTTGTCGAGTGCATCGGTGGATTTCGCGACATCCAGGCCAGTGGGCGCTTTCCGCGGTTCGCGGAGCGCTATCAACAGCAGGTCGCCGAAAGCGCTCGCGTCAATGTCAGGATCCGAGTGTGGGGCGAAATTGCTGGGCTGCTGCCGTGGCTTGGCCTGTCGATCATCGTACTGGCGGTCTACGCCCTTGGGTTGGAGAAGATCAACTCGCTGGAAAAACTCGGCGAGATCATCACCTACACCACGTTGCTCAGCCAGTTTTTCCCCGCGGTTTTGGCGGCCTCGCAGTGGTCGACCAGCCTTTCGATGGCGATGCCAAGCCTGATCGGTCTGCGCACCATTCTCGATCAGCCGGACCCTAGCGCCGGCCGCACCAATCTTGAGCCGCTCGTACCTCCCATCCGCGAAATCACCTTTGAAAACGTTGGCTTCGCCATCGAAGGTCAACCTCTGGTGCAGGGATTGAACTTCAGCATCATGGGCGGGAAGTTCACGGCGATCGTGGGCCAAAGCGGGGCCGGCAAGACGACAATTTTTCATCTGCTGCTGCGCTTGCTGGAGCCGACTCAGGGGCGCATCCTGATTAACGGCCGGGCACTCAGCCAGGTCACGACGGACTCGCTGCGGCGGCAAATGGGGTTCATACCGCAACGGCCGTTCATCTTCAACACGTCACTGCTCGACAACCTGCTACTCGCAGCACCCGAGAGCGAGGTCAAGCCCGGGCAGCTCGAGGCGTGTCTGGAGTTCGCCCAGCTCGGCGAGCTGATCGACAAACGCCGCGACGAGGGCGGGCTCAAGGCGATTGCGGGGTACCTGGGCAATCGCCTGTCCGGCGGCGAACAGCAGCGCATCGCCCTGGGCCGGCTATTCCTCCAGTCGCCGCAGATCGTCATCTGCGATGAGTACACGGCCAACATCGATGTTAAAACGGAAAAGCTCATCCACGAGGCGATGCGTACGCAATTCGCCGACCGCACGCGAGTCGTCATCACCCACCAGTTGCACACCATCCGCGGGGCTGACTACATCATCGTGCTGGAGCGCGGCCGAGCCGTCGACGCCGGCACTCACGAGGAGCTGCTAACACGGCCAGGGACGTATCGGGACCTGTGGAGCGTGCAGCAGCTTGGAAACTAATGTCGCGCAAAGCCGCCAAGACGCAAAGGAATTCTCTATCTCCTTACTTTGCGGCTTTGCGCGAACGATTCAATCGACGTCCATCAGTACCCCCTCATGCAACAGCCGCTGCACGAGGTCGATCTTGTCCCATTCGCTAAGCGTGCCCGGCAGCGAGGTCACTTCAAATTCGTCGGCCGCGAGGATGTAGCGCAGAGTCGGTTCGAGGTGGCGCGGGAAGCTCAGGCTCTTGCCGTGATAGACGAGCTGGACCGTCTCGTCGCCCATTCCGTGCGAAGTCAGCCGCCACATCCAGGCCCTCTTGCGGATGCGCGATTGTGGCGTGAGCTGGCGAGCGCGGGCGAGGCTGGTGAGTTGCCCTTCGAGCAACGGCGGCCGGCTCATGACGAATCGTTCCGCAACATGCTCGGCAATCTCAGCAATGGGCAGGCCGCTCGTTGACAGCGCTTGCATGAGTGAAATCGCTTCAGCCCGGATCCGGTCGAATGCCGTGGGATCGGCGGCGAATCCGAGCGGCAGAGATCTGCGGAAACGCACGTCGCGCTTGCACAGAGCACCTAGCGCTTCCATGAACAGGTCCGCCCACGTGTACACCTTGATGCCCAGCGTGACGTGCAGAGAGACGCTGTCCGATGTCAACGCATCGTGGATATGGCCCCGTGGAATGTACAGCACATCTCCCGCGTGCAGCACGAAATCGGCGCTCGGCTTGCCCGCATCGGGACCGGGATATGGATACGGACTGCTCGGCAACGGTAGTTGCACCGGCGAACCGTACAAGCGCCAGTGCTTGGACCCGACGGTCTGAAGGATGAAGACATCGTGCGTGTCGTAGTGGGCAGTGAAGCCCTGGGCTCCCGGTGGAGTCAGGTACACGTTGGTCTGCGTCGGATGGCTGAGGAACCGCTCGATACCTGCACAAAGCCGTGCGAGCGGTGCCCAGCGCCGGTGCACATTGTCCATGATGATGGTCGCACCCTGCTGATACTCGGCTAACAGCTTGACGGGGTCGACCACTTCACCCAACGGTACCCCTTTGAGCTCGCGCGGCGACGCAAACCGTGGCGGCGGGATCGGAGCGCTGTTCTTGACCATTTGCACGGTTGGATAATGCAGATCGTGCGACGACAGGATTTGGTCCATGTCCGCAAGGGAAAGCACGCTGCCGAAATAGGACTCATCATTCCGGAACAGCGTGAAGGGACGCTTCTCCCAGTACTCCGCGAGAAATACCGCGGGGTCCGACGGGCTGAGCAGCCAGTCCAATCCGAATTCGGGCTTCTGCATGTCTCGGTGATCTCTGTGTCCTCTGTGGCTCGTTCTAACTTTTCGTCGCGAGGCTGATCACGCCCTTCCAGTCGGGCGGCGGCACGCGGTTGTGCTGGGCAATGAAGACGGTGAGGAAGTCCTTGACGCGGTCTTCCGGCGGGATCTTGTGCAGCAAGTCATAGGCTTCGGTCCACTTGCCGGCCAGCAGCGCATCCAGAGCCGCCTCGTAGGACTTCAAGTGCGCGTCGGTCAAGTCGGGGAATTCCGTAGCCGATGGCAGCAGCTCGGTCACGGTCAGAGCGCTGTCCAATCCATAGGGTTTGACGCGTGCCACGCGGCGGAATCGGGCAAGGTCGGGCGGCACCTGTTGTCGGGCGAGCTGAGCCGTGGCCTCGTCCAGCAGGATCGGCGTCTGCAGGATCTTGGTCATGCCCTCAAGGCGTGAGGCGAGGTTCACGACCGGTCCGAAGACGCCGACCTTGGCCTGATCGCTGGTGCCGATCTTGCCGGCAACAGCGCGTCCCGTGGCGATGCCGATGCCCATGCGGAAGCCGGTGAGCGTGTGGCCGGTGCGCCGCGCCGCCGCTTCGAACTGCGTGCGGATCCCCAGTGCCGCCTGGCAGGCGCGCTTGATCGTATCGGGCTGCGCGATCGGCCAACCCCAGAATCCAAGAGCCGCATCGCCCTGGAAGTCCGCGATGACACCCCCATGATCCAGGATGTGATGCGTCATGACACCAAGCGCCTTGCCCACGCGCTCGAGCAACCCCATCAGGTCTGATGCTGCCCGATCTGACTCGCGCGAAAAACCACGAAGATCGCAGAACAGTACGGTGACTTCAGTCTCGCGCGGAGCCAGCAGGCGGTCGGCGTCTTCGCTATCGAGCGTACCGAGCACTGCCGGCGAGAAGAACTGGCTGAGCACGGCCTGGCGGCGCTGCAAGAGCCGCACCTGACGCAAGGAGCTGAGCAGCGACGCGACCAGCTCGGTAAACTTCAGATCGGTGCGCAGGTCGCGCGGATCGGTCTGCGAGGGGGTGGCGCCGGCACTCCTGTCGAAGCGCCCGGTCACGTACAGTCCCCAACCGGCGGACGATTCGCCACGCACCGGCGTGCAAAAGGCCCAATCGAGCTTCTCCGGAGCGGTCATGCCCGGTCGCCACGATGCCTCGCCGCCTTCCCAGATATGCGAGACGCTCTGCTGGCTCTTGATGGCCTTTTGGATCAGGCGCTGGCTGGGCTGGAAACCACGGTCCGGTGTAAGCCGGCGATCCCAGTAGAGAATCTCGACACCTTCGCCCTGCTGTTTGCCGGGCTCCATCGCGACAACCGCGACGGCTTCGGCTTGCGGAATGCCGGCCAGCAACATGTTGCCAAGCTGAATGAACAGCTCGGAGTCGGTCGTGGCGCCGGTGATGACGTCGGGCAGGCGGCTGAGAATTTCGAGCCGTCGGTCGGCGTCGCGGAACGGGACTTCCTGCAGCTCGTGCGCTCGGAAGGCACGCTCCTCGACCGGCGTGTCCATCTGGATGGAGACGCTCACCGCATCGTCGGTCACGGTGAAGGTGGTCTGGCCGGCGACAAAGCACTCGCGCGACTTCAGCTCGAAATCATCCAGCGTCTTGCCACGCACGAACAGAGGGTTGCGGGCCGTGGGCAAGCGGTGGACCTTGAGCCGGCCGTCCTGCCAGCACACTTCCGCATGGCGCCGCGAGATCTGATCGTCCCAGGGCACCGCCCATGCACCGGCCGTGCGGCCCAGCACGATCGTCTGCCCCCTGGGCAACGTCCGCCGCCAGCGCTGGTGCGAGTTCATTCCCTGGGCAATGAGGTCGGCCATGGAGTGTCCCTGGTAACTCGGGTGCATTATACTGGGTGAAAATGAAAATCTTCAAAGCGAAGCCTGGTGACGAAATTCAGCGTGCTGGGACCTTGCAGAAGGAATTCGTGGATGCCCTCCTGCGCCAGCTAAAGGACGGAGTGCTTTAGGCTTCCGGCTCCGTAACCGTCGGCGGTGCCGGCGGGCGCTTGGCCTGCACCGGCGGGCCTGTAACCGTTCCCTTCGCCGACGCGGCACTGTCGTGAGCCAATCCGATGCTCCTTTTGAACGAAGCAAAAATGCTCGACTGCGAGGAGTCATTCAGAACGATGATGACGAACAGCCACAGGCCGGTCACCAGAGTGACGGCGATGGCCATGGCCCAGATGCCGCGGCGCAGCATGTCGTTCTTGAGCGTGAGCACCGGTTCGATGGCATCCTCATAGTGTTCTTCCACAACTACAACCCAGTCGGTATCGCCGGCCTCCCCGCGCTCTTCAACGACAACGGAGTGACTGGCCGCCAGCAAGCGCCCTGCGTACTTGTGATGGGACTCCCCAACAGGATCCGCATAATTGTCGCTCCAGCCGTCCTCGTCGAATTGCTCCAGATCCGCGTAGAACTTCATTTTCTCCTCGTCCTTCTCAGAGACTCCTTGCTTGCGCAGCTTGGCCAGGATCGGATGCCCGATGATGGCGCCGGCTCGCCCCTTGTTTTCCGTGCTTTTGCGATTCGGCGCGACGTATTCGGGCCGCTTGTCCACGAGAACCGAAACAAAGCCGTTGCTCTTGTCCTCGGATTTCAACTCGGCGAAATCTCCGACTTCCACCGTTATCCTGAGCACGCCCAGGCGCGGCGCATTCGGGCCCGGATCCTTTTTGAATATCGGTGCCGAAAACGCGACCATCCGAGCATTCTTATTCTCACCCACGAAGACACTGGAGCGATACGGCTCGGCGAGGGGAGGCGGTGTGGCGTTTTCCTCCAGATTCGCGCGCCCATTGAAGTAGTCGCGATGGGCGAAGCGCTTCCTCTTGTTGATGTTCTCATCAGACCGATCATTGTGCGGGCTCCGGGCCACCATATACCCTTCTTCGTCAAACAATGTCCACGGTACGTCACCGACCATATCGATTTGGTTTTCGTGCACCCCGTCGAGAAAGGACTGCAATGCCTCGTGCTCCGGACTTTCAACAGGCTTACCTCGGGCGGCGGTGAGAAGTTCTTTGAGCTTGGGGTTAGCCCCGTCATTCTCCAGGACGCGCCAACGACGGTCGATCTTAGCCGCCACCTTCTCGGCAATCGCCTCGGCGGCAAAGGTGTTGCTGTCGCGCGTTTCGTCGGCCAGAGAGTCCTTTGCGCCTTCAACGGCGGTGTTCAGCTCCTGTGCGACCATCCCTCCCATCAGCAGGAGCAAGAGGGCGGGAGCCAGCGCCCCCAGCACCATCAGCGGCCGGCGGGCCCGCCGCAGCGACCGGGCCTCCAGCGCGTTGAGCACCGACTGCACGTTCGGATACCGCTTCGCCGGATTGACTGCCAGGCAGCGGTCGATGATGTCGGCCAGGGCGCGGTCCATGCCGCGAC
>Ga0206956_1156_pt2 | contig 15792 bp, 14 predicted proteins | sample Alteio_BWOrgHeat_35_FD_153252 | JGI IMG/M metagenome (GOLD analysis project Ga0206956, IMG submission 153252) | Enriched cells from forest soil in Barre Woods Harvard Forest LTER site, Petersham, Massachusetts, United States -... | ecosystem: Environmental > Terrestrial > Soil > Temperate forest >...
CACGCCAACAGGTTATGTCCCGTCTCGACAGCCTTCTTGCCGACCCAGTCTTTGAGGCTCTCTTTTCGGGTGAACACTCAACCTTCGATATGTTCACCGAGATACAACTAGGCAAGCTCATCATCATAAACATGAGCGCCGCGAACATGTTGTACGGCAAATTCTGGATCGAGCAGGTTAACGCGTGCATCCCCAAACGGTTTAAAGTGGCATTTGAGAAACGCACCCCCACGACATTCATCCTCGACGAAGCGCAGACATGGATAAAAGAAGACCTTCATTTCGCCGATATTTTGGATAGAGCCGCCGAAGCGCGCATTGGTATGCTGATAGCCTGTCAGCATATGGGGCAGATTCTTGACCTTCAAGTCCGCGGCTCGATTTATACGAACACAACCCTCAAATTTACCGCTCGCTCACAAGCAGACATTCATGCTCTCTGCCGTGCAATGGGTGGCGCGGAACCGAATTTCATTAGTACGCTTCCGCTATACGAATTTGCATACTTCGGACCGAATATGGACCACGCCATCAAGGTCAAATTTCCGCTTGTCGAGTTCGAGAAAATGCTTCAATCGACAGAGGCACAGTACCAACGGATGAGAGCTGAGAATCGAAGACGGTATTCTTATGTCCGTCCACAAGCCGTGACTCAGCAGGTGTCGCCACGGCCTGAAATTACGCCAGAACCGCCAACCACGCACACGACCCAGCAGCTGTTATTGCCGCCGAAAAGAGACTTACCAGGCGTCGATACGAGCCCTCATGTTCATCATCCGGGCGACCCTTCAAAAGAATCCTATTGATAAGGCACAATAGTACAAGACGAGCAAATGAACGTTTCTGCAGGATTGCTATAATGGCTGTGTGGAAACGAAGACAAAATACAAATCCCGCTTCTCACGCGCCCCCGTTCTAAACGAGGACGGCAGCCCGAAAGCTGTTCCGCCTTCACGCCTTACCGACCAGGACATCGAGATATTCAAGGCGCTTCTCGCGCACCGCTTTCTCTCGCCTGACTACATCGCCGCGCTGATCGGCAGTTCGTACAAGTACGTCCTTACTCGCACCCAAATCCTCAAGAGCGAGCCGAACTGCTACCTGAAGATCGCAGACGAGCAGCTAGCCAACCGGCGCGCCTATACCTGCACGACCATCTTCCTGGAGCTCGACAGCCCCGGCATTACCGAACTCGAGGAGCTGGGCATCTCGGTCCCTGCGCGCCGGGCGGTGAAGAACTTCACGCATGGCGTCATGGTGGACCAGATCATGGCATCTTTCCGCATCGGCGCCCGCGGAAGCGCCAAACTGATCTCTCGCGCACACATCCTCGCCAATCCGAAAACGCCCGTGGCGACACGCAATGCGTCCGTTCCTGACCGCATCCCGCTGCCGCCAAAGAATGGCAAGCCTCACTACGTGCGACCAGATGGTGAGATGTTTGTGCTGCACGACGGCGAGCACTTCTATTTCTTTCCCGGCATCGAGGCGGACACGGGCAGTGAGCCAATCCACTCATACGATTACGAGCGGACATCCATCCATCAGAAGTTCGTCGACTACCTCACCATCCTCGACCAGGGCATCTACCGTTCGCACTTCGGCGCGAACACCTTCTTTATCCCCTTCGTGACTTCCACATCGCGGCGGCTCGCATCAATGATGACGATGCTGGAGCAGATGACCGAGAAGCATCCGCATCTCCGCAAAAGCTTCCTGTTCAAACAGCATCCGACATTCAAGTCGTCCGAGAAACCGCGCGCTTCGGGACACATGGTTAGCGAGCCATGGCTTCGGGTGGGGTACCCGCCCATGACATTTGGGGATGGTAAGATTCAGTAGGGTTCTTTGAGAGGAGAGCGACAATGGCACAGCCTGCCTACACATTGCGCGCCAAGACCGGCCGCAAGGACGAACAAGAACGCGACATCATGGTCACGGTCGGCGTCGCCTTCCCGTTCAAACGGGGCGACGGCTTCATGTTGAACATCAACACGCTCCCGGTCCCTTTCGATGGCTCCTTAATGATGGTGCCTCCGAAGGAGGACTAGTTCCACCAACGGCGCGATCCACGCACCGAGCAGAAACTAACGGTGAAACTGGGACGGCTTCGGTCGTCCCTTTTTTTGGAGGTAGGGATGCCAAACATCGACTTCGCAGCCATCAAAGCTGCCGTCAGTTTGCAGAAGGCGGCGGAGTTCCTCGGGCTCGAGCTCAAGCCAAGCGCTGGAGCATTTCGCTGCGCGTGTCCGCAGTGTGAGAAGGGGGGCGACCGAGGCTTGGTCATCACACCTGGCAAAGGCTTCTACTGCTTTGGTGTCAAGAAGGGTGGAGACGTCATCAGCCTGGTAGCCCATGTAAGGGATATCGGCCAGCGTGAAGCGGCAGAGCAGTTATTCACGGCATTCATGCAAGAGCCGGAAAAGCCCAAGCGTAAAGCCAAGAAGAAAGCTCCCGTTGGTGGAACTGTGAGACCAGATACGGAATGGACCATCGTTGACTATCTGGAGCAGTTCGCCTAGTTTGCGCGCGCCACTTGTTTTCGCATAAGTCACCTCAGCCTCTCCTCGCGGAGGGGCTTTCTTTTTTTGATGGTACGATTAGCTGTGGTTCTGTTCTTTGAGGATCACAGCAATGACACTCATGCTTCACGTCAATGCGACGGAAGTTGAATACGGCGCGCTTCGCGAACTTGAAACGCCGCCGGCAACGCAAACCCACGTTCCCATCCCGCACTTTCGCGTCGTCGACCTTATCCGGTCTACGGTCGGCATGTACGGCCACGAGATCGTCGGCGAGCACCACGGTATTACGGAAGACGGCGCCCGCTATTTCGGGCTGATGTCCCTCAAGAGCGCCTACACCGGCTACGAGGATACGATCGGGTTACGCAACAGCCACGACAAATCGTTCCCGATTGGCGTCGGCTTCGGCTCGCGCGTGTTCGTTTGCGACAATATGGCGTTCATCGCTGACCACGTCATTAAGCGCAGGCATACGGCGAACTTGAAGCGCGACCTGCCCGGCCTTGTCGGCGAGCTCATCGAGCCCCTGGCAGTCCATCGCGAAGCCCAGGCGCGCACCTTCGAACGCTACAAGCACACGATGCTCACGGATGCGAGCGCAGATCACGCGGTGCTCAATATGTACCGGGAGGGCATCATCAACGTGCAGCGCATTCCCGAGGTCTTGCGGGAATGGGAAGAGCCTTCATTCGATGATTTCAAGGACGATCGCTCGGCTTGGCGGCTATTCAATGCCGCGACGTTCGCGCTCACCGGCCGCGTCATTGAGAACGCCGGTGTGACGCCGAAGCTTCACCAGGTCATCGACGGCGTTTGCGAACGCACTCATTGACCATTGTTATCCACTTTGCCCCTCCTCGTGAGGGGCTTTTCTCGTGAGACCATGAAGGAGGTGTGGAGTTCTTACGGAGGATTTCGTCATGCGCGTTATGTGTTACTGCGGCCGGTGCGTCATGGAAACTGAAGACGCCGAGATGGTCGTCAATAGCAAGCCTCTTTGCGACCGAGACTGCATTACCCGAGCTCGTGGTTACGCGCGCGTTGAGCGTCGTACCCGTCTCGGGATGCAGACGATAGGAGCGTCCCATGCAGCCCTCGACGTTATCTGAGGAGTGCGCGGGATGCGGAAATCCGATTACGACGCAGTATCCCTTCACGCTAACCGTCGAGCGGATATCGACCTTGTTCTGCGGAGCTCGGTGCAGCGTGAACTGGCAGCGCGAGCAAAGATGGCAGAGCCGCCATACACATTCCGCGTCCAGCTCTCAAGCGGCCACGTCTTAGGGCGCCGCAAATAACTCCCTTCGGGTGCCTGCGGGTGCCCGAATTCTTTGTGGTACACTCCGCCGTTGGAAATAAGGTTGGCCACGAGTGCCCTCGAAACGTGTTCGACATCGTATGAAGGGCAAATGGGCCACGCGCGGAGCCGTCGCGCTCGTCTTCATAGTCGTTCTGTGCCCGATGTTTTGGCTCGGATTTCACATTGCGCTCCTGTTCCAGCACACAGGCGAATATCACGAGCTATACGCTCACGTTACGGGCTTTAATACGGTCCCGGCTCAAACAGATAGTCAGCCGTGCATCGCCGCATCTGGAGCAAATATCTGCGGCTGGCGCGACGCGATAGCGTGTCCGCGCGCGATCAAGCTCGGAACTGTTATAGAGATCAAAGGGAAGATGTATGTTTGCGAGGACCGCACTGCCCGGAAGTACGATCAGCGGTTCGATATCAGTTGCGACAAGGACAAACGCTGTCCGTACAAGGTAGCCGGCTGGATGGCGGTAAGGGTGTTTGACCAATAGGTATCCCCAGCACCTCGGTGACCGCGATCGAGCCGAGGGTATAATTGCCCTATGAACAAGGTCCTCGTGTTCGGGGGCATCGCGGCTCTCATTGTCGCGCCGGCATTCGCTTTCGGGGCGCATCATCGTCCGAGCCGCCAATCTCAAAATCCGCCGATTATTGGGACGCCATCGCGATTTCAGCGCGATGGACCCGGCAAATCTTCTTCCCTTCGTATGTATGCTTGAGCCCGACGATCCGAACATGGTCATCGTTCCGAAGAACTATATTTTCATTCAACCGTCGGAAGGAGCTGGGGATAACTCATCCAAGTGGACGTGATACGCTACGGCTATGGAATTCACTGATCCGGAGCAAGCAAAGCACCGCGCTGAATTCATCCGTGAGGCCCGCCAGAAAGCTTGGGGCGCCCGCTGCCATGCAGAGTGGGTTTCAAAGGGCCTCGACGAGCTGCTCGCGCATTATGAAAAGCTCCAGGCCGAGGACGCCGCGCTTGAGGCTAATATCAAAGCGGCAGAAGTCGCAGTCGACTACCATACCGTTGAGAACCGGAATAAGCGGAAGGCCATGCAGGAGCGCCGCAACGTGCTTGCCGGCCAGATGAAAGCTATCATCGAGAACCATCAGCAGGGTCAGCAGGCGATGGCTACGCTTCTCCAGAGCGCGGAGACCAATCTCGCGCTTACCGCCTATGCGGGGGAGTGGAATTGGACTGAAGTAGAGCCAGAAAAAGAGCACTCCCCCGGTGCGGAAAACGCGGAATAATAGGGGAGGGGAGTGGCGAGATTTGAGCCGAGATGTCTCGGCTGGGCGAGATACCAGCGATCATGCATTCTTGCGGCCGAGGTTGACGGTTATTGCATGTACCTTTCTTTCGGCATCCTTTTTGATTTCGATAGCCTTGGTATGGAACGCATCGTTTTCGGACCACTTGACTTGAAAAGGCTCTATTAGACTGCGAAGAGAGTTTGCCAGGTCATCTATGATTTTCTCCTGCAAGTTCTTGTTGTACCGCCGCGCCACGATGAGGGTTTTTTTAAATGTCCGCAGGCTCCTCCAAACATCATCATATGAATCCCAAATTATCTGATCCGGAATAGGCCGACCATTGATGTCCTTTCTCTCCTTCAGCGAAATGCTGCGCCCAAGCTCGCCTTCGAAATCGAGGGCGGCTGCTAAACATTCATCGATCCGATTGTGTCGTAGAGCTCGAAGATAGGCCCCGGTATTGTAACAGTTGGCCAAAGCTGATGCGGCGGCGGCCAGTGCCGCGAAGGCGACCCAGAAACTGGCTGAGCTGGCAGCTGCTGACATGGCAGTTCTCCCGGCCTCTTGCTACGATGGTATGATAAACGCACTTATCCGCTTATGGCCAATTACTCAAAGGGATACCAAGACAGACTCAAGCGCGAGATCCGCGACGCGATAGCGATAGACCCCATTGCTACCATTCCTGAGATCGTTGAACGCCTCAATCAGAGGCTCAACCATTCATTTGACCCGCGCTACATCAGACGCCTGCGAGATAAAGTCTCGCATCAGCTCATCGTCGAGAGTGATCGGACGCGCATAGAAGATCGCATGCGCGTCACGCGGGAAAATCACCGTATCGCCCGTGATGCTCTCCTCGAAGTTATCGAGAACGCCGGACGCGCACAGGACCGTGTAGAGGCGGCTAAAGCGCTCGTCATGCTCGACCTCGCCGTCTTCAAAGCCGAGATCGAGACCGGAATGTTCAAGCAGCCGGTGGAGGAAGTCGCGAAGATGTTTCGCTACGAGCCGCTACCTGATGAAATCCGTACGGTTATCATCGCGTCGTGGCAGCGGGGAGGGATGTTGCCGCCGGCGATGATTGAAGAGATGGTGCCCCTGGCTACGCGCCTACCACCGGCGGCCCCAACGACCACCCCAACCATTGCCCCAGCCTCCGCCCCATCCGCGGTTACCGGCTAAGACCCTAATGATGATCAGCAGCAGAATGGCGCCGATGGTGGCGTTGGCGATTTGGGCGACTATTCCAACACCAAAATGGATATTCAATTGAGGCAGCAACCAGTTCCCAATAAATGCCCCGATAATCCCCACTATCAGGTCTCCGATGAGACCGAAACCGCCGCCATCAACTACCTTCCCCGCCAGCCAGCCGGCGACGATACCGACCAGTACGATGACGACGAGACTATTGGTGGACATATTCATGAGGATACCTCCATCCCTCAGCCTATGGTGCGAGACGTAAATCTAAAAGCTTCGGAAACTACTCACATAGGATAACCCTCAACGGCCATGTTAAAATAGCCGTATATCAGCTAGCCCGTTCGAGTGTGCGCCTTTGCGGCTAGCGGGGCGCACGTTCGAGCGAATGGGGGAGTTATGATTTCAAAGGAGTTGGCCAAGCAGTTACAGAATGCAGGATTTTCACCCGCTCGGCGTAAGCAGCGGGAAACGATGGCTGTTCCTACTCTTTCGCAACTCATCGAGGCGTGCGAGCCAAGGTATTTCACCTTGGAACAAGTCAATGACGAATCCAAGTGGACTGCCCGCCAGCGTGGTCGAGGTGCGGGTGGAGCAAGCCCTGAAGAGGCCGTAGCCCGTTTATGGCTCATTCAACATGCACTCAGAGGCGCTTCAGCTTGAACGTCTCGTAGACGACCCGGAAATCCGCCGCGCAGCGGCCAAGACCCTCAAGGGCTTCTGCCTCACTTATCTTCCGCATCACTTCCCGCTCGATCCATCCGACTTCTTCGATGAAATGTGCGCGGCGCTTGAAGACGGCGACATCGCACGCCTTGAAGTCATCGGCTTCCGTGGCTGTGCCAAAAGCACCGTAGCCTCACTCGCGCTCGTTCTGTGGGCCGGGCTTGAGCATCCCGAAAAATATCCGTTCATCATCATGCTCGCCGACACGCGCAGCCAGGCCAGTATCAACGCTGCCAGCGTCCAGCACGAGCTGCGCAACAACGACCTTATTCTGCGCGACTACGGGCACCTCAAATACAAGCGCATCGACGACCCACGGCCCGAGCCGACACTGGAAAGCGACGAGGATTGGCAAGCGATGAACTGCGTCCTCGACAACGGCGTGCGCATTCTTTCGCGCTCCCGTGGCCAGAAGATACGCGGGCTCAAGCACCGGCAGCACCGTCCGAAACTCATCGTTGCAGACGACGTGGAAGACCTCGACTGGGTCCGCACGCAGGAGAACCGGGATAAGAGCGACCGATGGATGCGCGGCAACGTCTTGCCGTCGATCGACGAGCACGACGGCCGCATGGTCATCATCGGCAACTGGCTGCACACCGACGGGCTTATGGCCCGGCTCAAAAACACCGGCATCTTTACGGTGCTGGAGTTTCCGTTGTTCCGGGAAGGCGATGGCACTGATGTTGAGCGCTGCACCTGGCGTGCGAAATATCCCACGCAGGAGGCGATTGACCGCAAGCGCGAGGAGCTGGGCGACATCGGCTTTCGCCGCGAGATGCTCCTCCAGGTCGTGCCCGAGGAAGGGCAGGACGTTCATCCGGAGGACATCACCTATTACGACGACCCGCCGTTCGATGACGGCAACCACCTGGCGCATGGCGTCGACCTGGCTATCAGCACCAAGGCGAGCGCGGACTATACCGCGATTGTCTCAGGTGAGGTGACGTGGCCGGGCGGCAACATTGAGATCTATGTCCTGCCGCATCCCATCATCCGGCGAATGTCGTTCAGCGAGACGATGGATGCGCTCGATAACGTGCGCCGCAGTTCGAACATGAGCAGCGAGTTTTTCGTGGAAGCCGTCGCATATCAGAAGGTGGCCATCGAGGAGATGGAGCGCCGCGCATTCAGCGTTCAGGCGATGCTTCCGATGAAGGACAAGCGCTCACGATTGCGCGTGGCAGCACGTTACATAAAGACCGGCGTCGTGCGGTTTCCCCGTCATGGATGCGAGCAGCTTCTGACCCAGGTGCTGGGCTTCGGTGTGGAAAAGCACGACGATGCGGTTGATGCCCTCGTATACCTCATCCTCGGGCTCGTGCGAGAGGGTATCGAGGAGCAGAAGGTGCATTACGTCTAAGTGCATTCTTAGACATCGTCGCAGGGAATTAGGTAATCTATCGTACATCCAAAGCTTGAATCGAAATAACGGACCAACCTCTTTCCCTGAATGCAGCCAAATGCAGCACATATATCTCCGCCACGGGTGTTAGAACCACGCGGCCATCTTTGAATAGGCGCACCGTATACGGTGTCATCGCCGTCAAATTCCTCGCCACCAGCTGCCTTTGCTGCCGCTATCGTTCCAGGAAATGAAGGAGCCATAACGATTTCTCCGCGTTATCGCTGCAATGAGGGAATCAATCCGATGGCCTTGCCGGTCAACAGAGCGTTGTAAGTCGCAATACCTTCAGGGGACAGCTGCGCCTTTTTCCCTGCCGCCGCTGGGCTTGCTTCCGAAAACGTTATGAGTAACGTCGTGGTCTTCTTGCGGCTGGTGGCAAGCAGATTACCTGATGGATTTACCTTTACGTGCGTAAACGTCCAGGTAGGCGTAATATTTGCATTATAGGTTGCAGTAAACGCAGTCGTATAGTTAAGCGTGTCGTAGAATTGGTTATCTTTACTGGGGTCGGTCGGCAAAGTATCCGTATTGGTCGTCAAAAGGACATGTTTCACGAAGAAATCTTTTATGTCCAGATCGCTTTGAATTAGAATGCCGTCTTCGTTTACGCAACTATCGGGGACATCACCCTCCCCAATCAAATCCACGAAGGCGTATGTAACTGCGAACTCTTCCGTGCGCGTAGCGTGGGCAGACCCCCCGAGGCCTACACCCCATGAAAAGATTCCCGGCGGATCAAATGCCGCGCCTGGGTTCACATCTGTTTCCTCGTCGACTTGAAAGGTAAGGTCCACTTTCGCGCCCCATTTTCTTACCCACTCTGTCAGTGGACTCGGCGAAACGCGCAAGATCTGTTGCGCTGCGCGATGTAGTTCGCACTTTACGTTATTTATAACGACGTTTTGGAATTGAGAGTCACTGCTCTTTGCTTCGTAAAACTCATGAGGTTTTGGAACGAACAGCCCACAGCCGCTGAGCATGAGACCCGTAAGAAGGAGAGCAAGGCGCTTTGCCATCGACATCTTCGGCCTCTATGCCGACCGGGGGGAATTGAAGCGAAGCACACCCAACCGACGATTGCAAACGGAAACCGTTTGTCGTCGGTCATTTATACGCGCATAGGGTGAGAAGCCATATCCCCACGGGCGTCGGGTCGAGATTGCAGGGTGGGTGCTAAAATTAATGCACCTCTATGCCCCGCTTCCGACGCGCAGTAAGGGAATTTCTCACCGCCGATCAAAAGGACACGCTGCCGGTAAATCGGCTTGAGGGCTTCACCTCGGAAGGCGCGATCGTGCTGCGCGATCGCCGCGGCACGGCAAAAGCCGAGATCCCCGACGTAGAAACCAAGGGCATGGCCCTCGGCGGCGACCCGATGGCCATCTATCGTCCTTCCGGCGCCAAGAGTGTCGACGCCAACAAGGCGATGGCGAATTTCACCGGCTGGACCTATGCGGCCGTCAACGCCATCGCCCGCGAAATCTCAAACATCCAGTGGCGGCTCTACAAGATCACTGGCGACGACCACGAGGAGCAGGAAGACCATCCGCTTCTGACGCTCCTGGAGGGCGTCAACGAGCTCATGACCGGGATTGAGCTCAAGTACGTCACGGCCGCACACCTTGAGCTCACCGGGAATTGCTATTGGTTCCTCGATGGCGCGACGAGCGACACCACCCCGCCGCGCGCGATCTATCCGCTCAATCCCGGACGCGTGCGCGTGAAAGTCGACAAGAGCTCGTTCCCGTTCAAGCTCAGCCATTACGAGTACACGCTTGAAGGCAAGGTCTACCGCTTCGAGCCGTACCAGATCCTCCACCTGAAATGCCCTGACCCAAGCGACCAGTTCGTCGGCATCGGCGTGCCGCAGACAATCCCGTCGTGGATCGACAGCGACAACTACGCGATGGAGTACAACCGCAAATTCTTCATTAACGGCGCGTCAGTCGGGCTCTACATCCAGACCGACACGAACGTCGAAGGTAACCTCGACCGCATCCGCAAAGGCTGGGGCAACCGCCAGGAGGGCGTCCAGAACGCGCATAAGACGCCGGTATTGCCCAAGGGCGCGAAGCTGGAGCACACAGGCGTCACCCAACGCGACATGGACTTTGCCAAGCTCACCGACGCAACGCGCGACCGTATTCTTGCGGGCTTTGGCGTCAGCAAGACGATCTTGGGAACGGCCGAGAGCGATACGAACCGCGCGACCGCAGAAACGGCCGATTACGTGTTCAGTAAGCGCACCATCCGGCCGAAAATGTTACTCATCGTTTCCTACCTGAACGAACGCCTCGTGCCTCGCTACGGTGACGACCTCTACCTTTCATTCATCGACCCCACTCCGGAGGATAAGCAGTTCCGCACACAGGAAATGCAGGCGGCCGTCGGTAGCATGCCGATCATGACCCAGAACGAAGCGCGCCGAAATTATCTCGGCCTTGGTCCAGTTGAAGGCGGAGATCAGCTTATGGTGCCCGCCGCGATGACGCCGGCCGGCACGACCTCGCAAGTCGAGGGCGAGGATCAGACGCCCAACCTCGCGAAGGTCAGAACCGTTGAGGGCTGGCAGAGCAACGCCGTTCGCATCCGGACCGGCGGTAAGACCGCACAGAGCGCTGGCGCCCGGATGAGACGCGCGCTTCGAGAAGCGTTCAAAAAGAACCTCGATAAAGCGCCGCTATATCAGGTCAAGAGTGTCACCGAGCTCACCCACTCCGAGTACATGGAGCATTGGAAGCGCTTCGCCGACCGCAGCGAGAAGGCCGAGGCCGAGCTCCGGACCATTTTCAAAGGCATCAACAAAAAACAGCGCGAGGAGGTGCTCGAGAACCTCCCCAACGCCACAGGCACCAAGAAGGCCATCAAAAAGGCTCTGGGCGAGCTTTTCGACCCACAGGAATGGATTGGCATCACCATCGACCTCGCAACGCCCATCCTGACGCGCCTAGCCAAGGACGAGGCTACCGCCGCGCTCGCCATGATCGGCGCCCAGCACCAGGACATCCTCGCAGACGAAAGCACGCGCGCGGCGCTCGATCGCGGCATTGCCAAGATGGCTCGGAGCTACAACGAGACGACGCTCGCCCAGCTCAAGAACACCCTCACTGAAAAGCTGAACCAAACGGGCGGCACGAGCCTCGCCGAGCTCACTAACGCCGTGGAGGGCGTTTACAGCTTCGCTGATGAGCGCAGAGCAGGGCTCATCGCCAAGACTGAGAGTTTCCGCGCGGCGAATTGGGCAAACAAGGTAGCATGGCAGCAAAGCGGCGTAGTTCAAACCGTACGCTGGTACACCTCTGAGCAAGACAACGTCTGCGAATATTGCCAGGCCATGGCGGATAAGGGCGCCGTCGACATAAACGACAACTTTGCTGATGCAGGCGACAAAATAATGGGCACCGACGGCGGCGTTATGATGCTGACTATGGAGACATTGAAGCGCCGCCAGCTCATCCGGCGTGCAATTGTTATTTGCGCCCTGTTGATATTTCTACATCCTGATTGTAGGTGCTATAATTACTGAGTGATTACTACGTGTTGTGCTTATTGTGGAAAACCGCTTAAACGATGGCCGTACCGACTTAAACCGCGAAATTATTGCAACGGCGCTCACCAACTTGCTTTCGAGTATAAAAACAAACTTCGAGATCCAAACCAAACAACACGCGCGGCGCATGATGCCGTGCGAGGCTACAAACATCCCTGCCGGGACTGGTCGTTTCTCATAGAGCGCAACAAGAGTGCCCATATGCGCCGGAAAAATTCGGCATGGCATAAGAAGCATAATCCGATGCGCGATCGCTTCGGTCCTCTCAATCACAATTGGAAGGGCGGGAAGATTTGGTGGCGCGGCGTTGAATGGACCGCGATAAAGAAGAGAGCCCGTAAACGCGATAAAAACAGATGTCGCAAATGCGGCAGAACTAACGCTCAAAACATTCGACTATTTAAAGGTCCATTACAGGTCGATCATATCGTTCCTTACCGGGAGACCAAAGATAATCGAATGAGCAATCTCCAAACGTTGTGTAATCCATGTCATGGGGAAAAGTCGGGTCGGGGGCTTTGACTGCACAATTCACATTCGCGTAGAACGAGCGCGCTCTGCTGAGGTGATATTATAAACGGTGTATGAGGCGCTTATTTGCCGGAATTGCTGCCGCGGTTGTTTTAATTCTCTTCGCTTCACAGGCAGTCTTCGCAGCGCCGACCGTTTGTAACATCTTCACCGGATGCACTGGCACCGGCACGGCTCCAGCCTACGGCCAGCTCCTCATCGGAGGAAAGAACGGCGAATATGAATATGTCGCCTCATCCACCTTCGGAAGTAGCGGCGGAGGCGGTGGAGGAGGAACATCATTTTCTACCACATCTGCCAACTATTGGCTCACCCAGCAAACTACTAGCAACCTCACCGAAGGTTCAAACCTCTACTTCACGAATGGCCGCGCGGTCACCGCCCTCACCGGACAGAACGTCTCGATATTCAACAACAATGCCGGGTATCTCACGTCGCTGGCCGGGGCGGCCAGCTCTACGGTTCTGTCAGACAACAATACCTGGACCGGCATCAATAAATTCACCAACGCCTCGAGCGACTTCAGCGGGACATGGCAGACGTTCTCGCCGGCTCATTTTCAAGTCGCAGGGACATATATCGGCGCCCTAGGAAACTATGCGACCACGACCGCTGCATCGATCTCCGTCTCGACCTCGACAATTACGGTCAACGGTCAAACTCTCGGCTTGACGGCCGTAGTCTCATCGAAAGGCATTCTATTCACGCCGACGGTAACCGGCACACTTAACAACGCTGGCCTGACCAGCTCCTCGCTCACCGTCAGCTCTCCGAACTCGACGCTTACCTTCACGAATTGCGGACCCGTATCGCTCGGCGGGACATGCAGCGGCGATTTGAACCTCGTTACTGGAAATGTATGGACCGCAGCGTCGACGACAATCGTGAACGGGCTGACCATCGGCACATCCACAACGACGGCTGCGACCAGCACATCGCTCGCGATAACTGGTCTTAAAAGCACCCTGCTTTCCGCGAATGCAAATGGCTCTGTCGTCGCGACAACGTCGATAGGCACGAACTATCTTACCGGCTCGCTCCTCACGGTCACGACGGCAGCACCGCTGGGGGGTGCAGGGACCTTTTCACAGGGCCAAACGATTGCCCTAACCTGCACCGGGTGCCTTACCTCACTGGCAGGCGCCGCGAGCTCCACGCTCTTGGGCGACAACAATACATTCTCGGGAAATCTCACCGTTACGGCATCGACGACGCATACCAAGGTCGTCAATCTCCAGAACGCATCCTCGACGCTCAACACATTCGGCACGGTTTGGCTTGCCGGTCTTGGTACGCCTGCCGGGAAATTCTTGGCAGTCGATCCCAACGGAATGGTCATCGCGACCAACACGCCGGCCGTTGGCGGGGGTGGCACGGTAACCTCGGTCGTTGGTGGAACCGGCCTAAATGGAGGGACGATAACAACATCCGGCACGCTTTCCCTGGCATCGTACCTCTCAACATCAACTGCCGATACGGCCGGGCAGCTCGCCTACTGGAATACGACGAACGGCTGGCCGGCTAAGCTTTCAAGCGTTGCTACGACATCGGCAACATGCGGTAGCGGCGTCAACTGCACGGCGCACCCGGTCATTGGGTCCACAAACCCATCCTTCTCTCTCGATCAGACATTCGGCGCGGTTTGGTCTACTGCCTCCACGACCTTTGTAAACGGTGTCACGATAGGCACTGCAACGACAACCGCGGCGACGACCTCTTCACTGGCCATCACCAGTATAAAATCTGCGCTCCTTTCGAATAACAGCAATGGTAGCGTCACAGCGTTCGGTGGCAACAACTGCGGCTCGAACACCTTCGCAAATCAGATCAACGGTGCAGGCGTTCTGAATTGTATGAGCGTACCCAACGCCGCACTCGCCAACTCGTCCATCAATTTCACGTATCAGGGAAACTTGAGCGGCAGTGCATCCGCCGCGCTTGGCGGCACCGTCACGGTCAACGGCTCAACGACGCCCGGCGTCACGACCATTAACGCCACAAGCACAACCCTCGCTTCAAATCTTCCCTATGCATCATCGACTTCAATCACTGCCGGGACAGAAGGATTTTTCGGCACCGCCTCGACGACCAATCTCATCGTTTCGTCGCTCGCGACTACTGCGGTGCCCCAGTTGAATATCGAGAACCCTATCCCGTTCATTGGGCCGGATGGAACGGTCAAAACCGACCCGAACTATTTCTACTATGATCCCGTCAATCACACCGTTTTCATCAATGCCAAAGACCAGGCATCGGCGAACGCAGCAACCTTCTTAGAGTGCTTTCACGACTGCGATGCGACCGAAATACACGGCACCAATGACATCGGCTTTCCACTGTGGACATTGACCACCCAGCGCGGCACGTACCTCAACCCGACCCAGTCTGCGCCGGGTGATGATATCGGCGCGTTGCGCGGAAATATGGTCTCCATTGCGCCGAATACCTTCGTGCCGGCAGCGCAGGTCCGTTTCACCGTGGATGGGGCTTCGACCACCGATCCTGGAGGCGCCATCAACTTCGACGTCAGACCCGATGCATTGATCGGAACGAACTATAAGGCGACGCCGTCGACGACCGCTATGACGATAAAGAACAGCGGTCTTATTACGATGGGAACTACGAGCCCGTCATGGGGGCTCCTGACGCTGGGAAATTCGACAGCGCCTCAACTGTCGCTCTCGGACAATATTGCTGCCGACGCTCAGTGGATTTTCAGGACCATCGCTGGAAATCTCTTCATGGCGACATCGACGAACAATGCGACCTCAACTTTTGCCGATCCCAACACGGGCTTTATCGAGTTTCCTGCGAACGGTGGGTGTATCGGATGCACTGACATTGTGATCGGAGGAAGCATTAACCTCAGAAACGCTAAATACGTTTCCGCGACGACGACCAGCATTACCGCAAATGGTTTTACGGATGTTTATACCGCTCCCACAGGCCGTCGGGCGTATGTCATGATGGATTCATTCTTCAATAATTCAGGCGGGACGCTTCAGTACCAGGACTTCGCGGCGATATCAGGAAATCACTATCTCCTCAACGCATCCACTAGTGTTACAAATAATAATGCAGGAGAGGTAAATCTGAACTTCGTCCTCAACCCTGGTGAAACACTTTCCATCTTCCAGAACGGTAGTGGAGGTCGTCATAAGATCAGTATTCTAGAATACGATGCCTCCGTTCCATTTTATTCCGCGCGCGATTTGGCTCCTGCTGGCAGTTTCTCGACGACCACACTTTACACGGTGCCCACGGGCTCGTCGGC
>Ga0206956_1117_pt2 | contig 15752 bp, 18 predicted proteins | sample Alteio_BWOrgHeat_35_FD_153252 | JGI IMG/M metagenome (GOLD analysis project Ga0206956, IMG submission 153252) | Enriched cells from forest soil in Barre Woods Harvard Forest LTER site, Petersham, Massachusetts, United States -... | ecosystem: Environmental > Terrestrial > Soil > Temperate forest >...
CTGGCAGCACGGCGGGCCTATTGGCCGCGAGCTTGGCCGGTCTGGCCGTGGCGGCCCGAAGAGGCAGACGTCAGGTAAGAATTTAATTAGCCGTCTCGCCGCCCTCTAACGGGCGGCTTTTTTTTGGGAAAAATTCAGGCAAGGTTCAGGGCGCGGGCGACGCGGTGCCGCCGCATCCCTCGCCGGGACGGGCCAGTAATCGAAAAAATAGGTGTTCCGCAGGGCCGGGAGGCCCGGGAAGGCTCACGCTGGCGCGCTGGATCTGTTTGAATCGTCGTGCCATGAACAACGACACAGAGCGGTCAGCGCTCAGCAGTCGGCAGTCAGAAATTGGAGGGCGGATTCGCTGTGCTCGACGCGGACCCATTCGACGGATTCGACAAGCTCACCGCGGGCAAGCTCAGGGCAGGCGGCTGCACACGCGGTTAAACCAACCTGAACCAGGAAAAACCAAGTTAGTCCGACCAAAACGAGCTGTGCAGGGAACCGCTTCTCCGTTGCGCCAATTCGGCCTGCAACGAATCTCTGCTCTCTCCGTCAAGCCACCCACTTCCATGCCCCTTACCCGACGCGACTGGCTCAAACTCACTGGCGGTGCCGCGGTTGCCGCGGCGCTGCCTCGTACCCTCGGCGCCGCCACCACCGTGCCGATCGAATTTCCCCAACACGTGGAACCGGTGGTCCGCGATGCCGAAAAGCCGATGTTCAACATCCCGGCGCGGTTCTCGGCGCCGATCATAATCGAGTCGATCGAGATGCTGAAACGCGGCAATAATTTCTTTGTGCGCACGCGCTCGAAGGATGGCGCGATCGGCCTCACCGCCACGAAGCAGGTCGAAGACTTCATCCCGATTTTCGAGCACCTCGTCGCGCCGCAGTTCATCGAAAAGGACGCGCGCGACATCGAATCGCTCATCGATTTCGCCTACCGCCAGAACTACAAGCTCGAGAGTCTGCCGCTCTGGTGCTGCATCGCTTACTGTGAGCAAAGCATCCTCGACCTGCTCGGCAAAGTCGCGAACGTCCCGGTCGGCGATCTGCTCGGCGGCGTGATTCGCAAAGAGATTCCGATTTATCTTTCCGGCTCGGAGCGCGTCCTGACCGCGGAAAAAGAAATCGATATCTATGTGCAGGGCGTGGCCGATACCGGCGCGAATGCCGTGAAGTTTCACATGGGTGGCCGCATGAGCCGCAACGTCGACACCTATCCCGGACGCACCGAAAAGCTGCTGGTGCACGCCCGCGAAAAGCTCGGCGACTCTTGCATCCTCATGGCCGATGCCAACGGCTCCTACGACGTGCCCAATGCCATCCGCATCGGCAAGCTGATCGAAAGCCTCAACTATTACTTCTACGAGGAGCCCTGCCCGTTCGAGGAGTTGTCGGAAACCATCGCGGTTCGCAAGGCGCTGAAAATCCCGATCGCCTACGGCGAACAGAACCATTCGCTCTGGCAGTTCCGCTGGATGCTCGAAAACGGCGTGATGGACATCGTGCAGCCCGACATGAATTACAACGGCGGCCTCATCCGCGCGAAGCGCGTCGCCCGCATCGCCGAAAGCCTCGGCAAGACGATCGTACCGCACAACACGCAGACCGGCGCGGCGTCGGTGAACATCCTGGCATTCGCCTCGTGCACGAAGAACATCGGCCCGCGCATGGAGTATCCGTGGCGCGCGCCGCAGCAGCCGCCAACCTGGTACAAGCCTGACTTCAAAATCGCAAACGGCAGTATCAAATTGCCGAATACTCCGGGCATGGGCCTGGAGATCGATCCCGAATATTTGAAGACGGCGACCGTCGTCTGCAAAATCGACAAACCCGGCCGGATGGGCGGCAGCGGATCGGGGTCGGGGGGATAATCAAACACCAAAGGTTAACCACAAAGACACGGAGACACAGAGATCGGACAGAACGGGTTGGAGGCTTTTCTCTGTGCCTCCGTGTCTTTGTGGTTCAAGGGTGTTTGTTTCACGCCGGATGAGCGCCCTGTGGCTCAGCTCTTGGGCATTCCGATCTGCCGCAGCGCTTCGTACGTCGCGACTCCCGCAGCGGTGCTGAGGTTAAGCGAGCGCAGCGTCGGGTTCGCATGTGGGATGGCCACGCGGGTCGCCTCCAATTCCGTGTGCAGCCAGTCGGGCGCACCCGAGCCTTCGTTGCCAAAGACAAGACCGTCTTCGTCGGCGAAGGATGTCTGCCAGAAATTTTTCTCCGCCTTGGTCGTAAACAGCCACAGCCGGCGCGGCGCGAGCAGGCTAGCCCGAAACGCCGCCCAATCCGCGTGCTCGTGCACATCGAGCGATTTCCAGTAGTCCATCCCCGCGCGCCGCAGATTCCGATCGTTAATCATGAAGCCGAGCGGATGGATCAGGTGCAACCGCGTGCGAGTGAGCGCGCACATACGGCCGACATTGCCCGTGTTCGGCGCGATCTCCGGTTGAAAGAGGACGACGTGCAGCATCGGGGACCGCGCGTTATACTGCTTCACGCCACGGCGTTGATGCCCCCGATTTTCTCGCCTTGTTTCACCAGCGCCATCGCGGCCTTGAGATTCAGGTCCTCGAGTTTCTTAAAATTGATGCAACTGCGGCCGGTCTTCACCTGGCCGAGCTTCGCGGCATTCTGCTCGACGAGATAGCCTTCCTTGCCGCCGACACAGATGTGGAGGCTGTAGTCTTTTTTCCCTGCGGCGAGTCCGATGAGGAACCAGTCGCCTTCGCGGCCGCTGGCAGATTTGTAACGATACTTTCCGTAACCGATAAGCGGAGACGGCCCCATGCCGGTCATCATGGCCGGCGCGAGCTTCGGCACGGCTTTGCGAATCGCCTGGTGCAGAGTCGTCATCGTGTCGCGACGATCATCCGGAAGGGCGGAAAGAAATTCGTCGATGGTTGGAAGCGTTTTGGACATGCAGCGAAGCTGTGTGACCGGAGCGCAGCGATCAAATGCGAATAAGCAACTTCCACCCACTCTCCGCTACGCAGCAGCCGCAAATCAAGTGCATGCTCACAGATTGATTTTCTCCCGCGGGTGCCCCAGCGTCGGTACTGTTCCAGCCGTGAATCCCGCACCGTCCCAAACGATCCTCTTCGTCGATGACGAGCAGTCGTACACTGACCTCATGACGCAAATGCTGGCAGAAAATCTCGGCTGCACTGTCCACGGCTTTACGCGTCCGCTCGACGCGCTCAAGGCGCTGCCTCAGCTCGCCCCGGGCGTCGTCATTACCGATTACTATATGCCACAACTCGATGGGCTCGAGTTCATCCGCCGCGCGTCGGCAGTCGCGCCGGACACGGCCTTCGTGCTCATCACCGGTCACAATCTGTCGGCCGATCAGGAGATGCTGAATCGGGTCGGCGGGCTCAAGGGGTGTCTGGCCAAGCCTTTTGGATGGCGTACCCTGGCCGACGAAGTCCTGCGCGTCTGGCCCGGCCACATCGCCGCGCCCGTGCCGAAGGCAGACGCGACATCATTGTAGCCGGGGTCGGCGACCCCGGACCGGCCTCAGCGAGGCCGGCTACAAAAATCCCAATCGCATCCCGTCATTGTCCGCGGCGAGCGCGCGGACTTCGCACTCGATGCCCGCGTCCGCGAAGGCTGCGCGCATCGCTGTCGATACGACCGGCGCGATCGACGGCCGGACAACGCACAGCACGCTCGAGCCGCTGCCGCTCAGCCAGCCCGTCAACGCGCCCGCGGCGACCCCACACTCGATCGCTTCGCGCGCTCCGGGAATGCACGGCAGGCGATAAGGCTCGTGGAGAAAGTCGCCGGCCGCGTGCCGTAGTTTTTCGAAGTCGCCCGTCGCGAAGGCTGCCGTAAGATAAGCGGCGCTGTTCACGCTGCGCGCGGCGTCCACAAACGGCAGCGCCGCCGGCAGGAGGCCGCGAGATTCCTTTGTGCGCATCTCCAACGCGGGAGAAGCCACGACAAACGCCAGCTCAGGCGGCACCTCGACCCGAATCGTATCGCAGTAATCGGCCGCAGTCGGCGCGCACCGCGACACCGTAAAGCCGCCGAAAATCCCCGCGCAGATATTTTCCGGATTGCCCTCAATGCGCGTGCCAAGCTCGGCGAGCCGATGCCGCGACCAATTCGTGCCGTATAGCGCATCGAGTCCGGCGAGTACGCCCACGAGGATGGTCGCACTCGAACCGAGACCGCGCGCGGGCGGGACTTCACCCTCGACACGGAAGCGGAAATCAATGGGCGCGACGTTGGCCGCGCGGAAAAATCCCGCCGCCGCCAGTGCGACCAATTCCTGCGCACGGACATCGCTGGGGCGCTCCGGTTGCGGTGGGCGCGCGCTGGGCGCGCCGGTGAGCGTCAGCGTCACCCGGTTGTAGAGCGCAAGGGCGAGCCCGAGGGTGTCGAAACCGGCGCCGCAATTCGAGGTGCTGCCCGGCACGCGCACGGTCACGCTGTCGCGACCTGGCTTCATCCGCGGCGAAACTTGATGGCCTTGTCGATTTCGCGATCGATTACGCGTTTCTTCAGATCTTCGCGCTTGTCGAAGAGCTTTTTCCCAGTAGCGAGGGCAACTTCGACCTTCACGAGCGCCTCCTTGAAATACATCCGCAGCGGCACCAGCGCGCGGCCGCCGGCCTCGAGGGCCACGCGGATTTTCTCGATATGCCGGCGGTGGAGCAGGAGTTTGCGGATACGCCTGGCGTCGTGGTTATGGATATTGCCAAAGGCGTATTGTTCGATGTGCGCGCCGTGGAGCCATACCTCCCCTTTCTCGATCCGGGCAAACGCATCGCTAATCTGAGCCTTGCCGGCGCGAATCGACTTTACCTCGGTGCCGCGCAGTTGGATGCCCGCCTCGAAACGCTCGTCGATGAAATAGTCGCGCAGTGCCTTCGAGTTTCGAATCTCGGTGAAGCGGGTGGCGTTTTTTTTCTGGGCGGACATGGCAGTGATGACTTGCGCGGACGACTATGCACAAAAAAGGCGGCGCCGACAATCGCCGGGCCGCCCAAATCGAAATCGGACTTTATCCTCAGCTCGTGGCGAGTTCGTGGCTGATCTTGCCTTCGATCACTTCGCGGAGAGCGGTGTCCTCGGGCGAGAGCTTTTCCAGCGACTCGACCAGCGGGCGGTTGCCGCGCTTCAATTGTTTCACGCGGCGTGAAATCACATTGATCAGGATGTTCGGGTCCGGGATGGTCTTGAGCGCGTCCTTTATATAATCGTCTCGCATGTGGCTGTGAGGTTAGACTTAGGTGAAACCGTTAAATCAACGGGAAATCGTTGAGACCGTCAAGGGCAAACAGGCCGCCGCCTTCCCCCTTGCGCCCCAGCTTCGGCCGGTAAACCTTTAGCCCATGCTTATCGCCTGGACCACCGTGGGAACGGAGGCAGACGCCGATCGGCTGGCCGCTGACGCGGTCGCCGCCCGACTGGCAGCGTGTGTACAAATTGACGGGCCGGTCGTATCCCACTTTCTCTGGGAGGGAAAGCATGAGCGCGTGGAGGAGTTTCGCCTGTGCTTCAAGTTGATGCCCAGCCAGCTGGACGGCTTGCGGAAGCGGGTATTCGACGCCCACCCCTACGATACTCCCGAATGGCTCGTCGTTCGGGCTGAAGCGGTGGGAGAAAAATACTTGTCATGGGCGGCATCGACAGTTCACTCTCGGCCCCTTTAGCAACTCGCAACCGTCACTTTTTAATATCATGTCACAGCATAAAAGTCTCCAAGGCGTCTCCGGCCTCGTCGTGAAACGCAACGTCCTGAAGCGTTTCGAGCGCGTCGATATCCTCAAGAGGCGCGGCCAGTGGAAGGCCGGCGACCGCGTGCAGGGCCTGCGCAAGACCAAGCCCGACGTCTGAGCCATCGCGTCCCACTTCCAGCAGGCAGTCCACACTGCCTGCTTTTTTTGTTTCCATAAATCATGCACGAACTCCTCGCGCCATTAATCGCCTGGTACAAACACACGCTCGAAACCGGCGGCTATCCTTTGATTGTGTTCCTGATGGCGATGGAAAGTTCGGTCGTTCCGCTGCCAAGTGAAGCTGTCATTCCCTTCGCGGCCTATTATGCCCAGCAGAATGGCCATATGACCTTGGCGGGTGTCGTGGTGGCAGGTTCAATCGGATCGTGGCTGGGAGCAGCTATCATGTATTGGGCCTCGCGGTGGGCCGGCCGACCGCTGGTGCTGCGCTATGGGAAGTATTTTTGGATTTCGCCAGCGAAGGTCGAACTCGCCGAACGCTGGTCCAAGGAGGTCGGCGACTTCGGTACGTTTGGATCGCGCTTCGTGCCGATCGTGCGCCATCTCATCGGGATTCCCGCGGGCATCGTACGGCTCAACTTTCTCGCCTACTCCATCTACACGTTGATCGGCTCTGCGCTGTGGTGTGCCGTGCTCGCCTGGGTGGGGGTCAAGGCCGGACAGGATGAAGCTTTGATGCATGGCGAAATGCGGGAGATCACCCTCTGGGCGGTTGCCGCTGTGGCGATCCTCGGAGGCATCTACTACGTTTTTGTGCACCGCAAGCTGGCTGCGAAAAAAGCTTAGCCAGATTTCAACACGAAACGCGCGTTGACTCGCGTCCCTACTTTTTTTCCGCGAGCCGTGAACCGACCAAATCGCGCAGCGCAGACTCCAGCGAGCTGCAGCTCTGTGTGAACTGAGCGATGAGTTCGTTCCATGGCACTGCGCCATCCGGAATCAGGATCGGGGTGCGGTTCGCGAACGGGCCGCCCGTGCCCGTATCCACCGCATTGTGTGCGAACCCAGCCCTGGGCCGCCAGGTAAGCGCGTGCTCGCCCGCACCGAGGTTGTAGCAAAGCTGAAACCCTTCGACTGCGTCGCGCGCATCGTACCAGACAATCAGTTCAAGCGGCAGGACGTCATCGTCGAACCAACGGCGGCGCCCGGTCACGCGCTCCTGACGGACATTCCGAATCTCTTTGAACACGCGGTAAACGTAACGGGGCGGCGTATGGTGTCAAAAACGACCCGAAGTCCCTCCGTGGTGACTCAAGAAAGAATGGGGACGCGCCCAGCGGTCGTGCCCTACCTTTCACACCCGGGCGACGACGATCGAAGCGTTGGTGCCGCCGAAGCCGAAGCTGTTGGCGAGCGCGGCGCGCACTTCCTTATTCACCGACACATTGGGCGTGAAATTCAGGCCGAGTTCAGCGCAGACCGGATCGAGATTTTCCAGATTGATGGTCGGTGGAATGACCCCGTGATGAATCGCGAGGGTCGCCGCGAACGCGCCCATCGCACCCGCCCCACCGAGGAGGTGCCCGGTCATCGACTTCACGCCGCTGACGTGCAGCGCGGATTTATTTTCCGCGAACACGCTGGCAATGGCCGCGGCTTCCTCGCCGTCGCCACCGGGCGTGGAGGTCGCGTGGGCCGAAACATAATCGATGTCGGTCGATTTCAAACCTGAGCGCGCCACCGCCGCGCGCATGGAGCGCGCCGAGCCTTCGGCCCCGGGCGCGAGCGAAGAAAGATGGTAGGCGTCGGCCGAGGCGCCGTAGCCGCACAGCTCCGCGTAGATGCGCGCGCCGCGTTTTTTCGCATGCTCCATTTCTTCGAGCACGAAGACCACCGCGCCTTCAGCGAGCACGAAGCCATCACGATCCTTGTCGTACGGGCGCGAGGCTTTTTCCGGCGCATCGTTGCGCGTCGAGAGTGCGCGCATCTGCGCAAACGCCCCGATCGCCAGCGGCGTCACGGTCGACTCCGCTCCACCGGCGATCATTATGTCGACATCGTCGCGGGCGATCGCGGCGGCGGATTCGCCGAGCGCGTGCCCGCTGGTCGCACACGCGGAGGCGATGGACATGTTGGGCCCGCGGGCATCGAGGAGCAATGACACCTGCCCGGAGAGGAGGTTGGGCGCGATTTGAATGATGAAGAAGGGCGAGATCTTGCGGAAGCCACCCGTCTTCCACGTGTCGTGCATCGCCTCCATCTCGGGCAGGCCGCCGAGGCCGACGCCGAGGTTCACACCCATGCGCTCGGCGTCGAACGCGGCGCGATGCGCGTCCAGCCCGGAGTCCGCGTAGGCTTCGACCGCGGCGACGGCACCGAGATGGGTGAAGCGGCCGAATTTCTTCACGTCCTTCGGCGTAAGCGTCTGCGTGAGCGGTTCGCCGCCCGGCCCGCGCGGATGCAGCGGCGCCGCGAGCAGCCGCGTGGGATCGAAGTTTTTCACCTCGCCGGCGATCTGCGCGGTGCAGCCGGTGGAATCGAACCGGGTGATACGGCCGATCCCACTGCGGCCCGCGATGAGCGCGGCCCAGGTGTCGGCGGCGGTATTGCCGCAGGGCGTGACGGCGCCGACGCCAGTGATGACAACGCGACGACGAGGTTGGGTGGCGGGACGATTGGACATGATGAAGAATCAGAACGCGCGCATGAAATCGTGCGCGGTGGGGGCGGGTCGGACGCAGGAGGCGGCCGGCGATTCGCGGCAAAATTCTTCCCGCAACATGCGGCGCATCGAGCGCAAAATGGCATCGCTGCTCGCCACATCGTCCGTGGCTCGGGCGAAGAGCAAAGCGCCCACGAGCGAACTCATCAGGTGCGTCACGCGCTCACGGTTTTTTGCCGGGTCGGAACTCAATCGCAATGCCGCGCATAGACGATCGAGGTGGCGCGCAAACGCCTGCGAGTAGCCCGCGCGCGCCGGGCCGCGCAGCCGTGCGGCATCCGCTCCGACCGTCACGATCACGCAGCCCGAGCCATGGTTGTCGCGATGCCGCGGCGAAAGATAGCTGTCGATCAATAGCCGCGCGCGCGCCGCACGGGTCGGCTGCGCCGCGATGCGATCGAGGTTCGGCACCGCCGCCTCAAACGCCGTGGTGCAGGCCTCGGCGACCAGTTCGGATTTATCGCGGAAATGCGCGTAGAAACCGCCATGCGTCAGCCCGGCGCGGCGCATCACTTCATCTACTCCCGTCTCCGCGACACCCCGTTCGCGAAATGCCTGACCGGCCGCTTCGAGAATGCGGCGGCGAGTCGCGTGCTTATGGGAAGGCGGATAACGCATGAGAACGGCATTAAATGACGTACGTCATATCAAAATGCAAGTCGTTAGTATGGATCGAGCTTGAGCCCTAGTTTCGATTTGGAGTGCGGCCTCGCGAGGCCGCTTTGAAAAGCGGCGACATGTCGCTGCACTCCACAGAAAGTGTCCGGTTTGGCCGCGTTCTTTGTCACTCGCGGCGGGCCCAGCGGGCCCCGCCCTACCTTCCGCTGCGGCTTTGACTTCGCCTCTACGCCCCTCTTTCCTTCGCATCCCAAAAAATGCAGCAGCTTCATCCTTATTGGCGCATGGCCTATATCGAGGCACCGCGTTATCCAGCCGACGCGAAGCGCCCGTTTACGGATTTGCCTGCACTCGGCGACGATCGGGCCGCGCTCATCGTCCACCGGAGCCGTCGCGCCTATCTCATGCTGAACCGCTTTCCCTACAATCCGGGCCATCTCCTCGCCATCCCTTTTCGCGAGGTCACCGACCTTCCTGAGCTTACGCCTGCCGAGCGCGACGATCTCATGGAAGAGCTGGTCTTCGGTGAACGCCTCCTCGCCGCCACGCTCAATCCCGATGGCTTCAACGTCGGATTCAACCTCGGGTCCGCCGCGGGTGGCAGCATCAAGCACCTGCATGGCCACATCGTGCCGCGATGGAATGGCGACAATAATTTCATGCCGGTGATCGCCGAGACGCGCACGCTCCCCCAGGCCCTCGACGCGACTTGGGAGCGGTTGAATACCGCCGCCGGTAAACTCGAAAAAGCGAAAACCCGAAAGAAGAAATAAGAAGGTAGAAACCCAAGCCGGACGAGCTGCCGTCCACCGTCTCATCTTTCGCCTCATTTCACCTTTCTACTTTCCACCGTTTCACCTTTGTCCTCGAAAACCCTCCATTTTCCCAGTCCGCGTCACCTGCATTCGCTCTACGCGGGGCACGAGGAAAACCTCCTGCACGCCGAGCGCATGCTCGGGGTGAAGCTCGTCACGCGCGAGGATTGGTTGAAAATCGAGGCACCCGCCGGCACCCCTGCCGCCGCCGCCGCGAAGCCCATCGCGCTCGCCGAGGCGCTCTTCGGCTTTCTCAACGAAGCCCGCGCGCAGGGCATGACGATTCGCACGCCCGATTTTCATCGGATCACCGACGGCTTCGCGCGTGGCGAGGGCGAGCAGATGCGCGCGCTCATCGACGAGCCGCTCGTCATCGCCACCAATCGAAAAAAGATCGTCCCGAAGACGCTCAGCCAGAAACTCTACCTCCAGTCGATGCTGGCGCACCCGGTCGTGTTTGGCATCGGCCCGGCCGGCACGGGCAAGACCTATCTGGCGATGGCCGCCGCGGTCTCCGCGCTCCTCAAGAACGAGATCGATCGCATCATTCTCACCCGTCCGGCCGTCGAGGCCGGCGAGACGCTCGGTTTTCTCCCCGGCGACCTTCGCGAAAAAATCCTTCCGTATCTCCGCCCGCTGTACGACGCGCTCCATGACATGCTCGATCCCGAGGATATCGCCCGCCTGACGGAAAAGGGCGTGATCGAAATCGCTCCGCTCGCCTATATGCGGGGTCGCACCCTCACGAAGGCGTTCATCGTGCTGGATGAGGCACAAAACACCACGCCCGAACAAATGATGATGTTCCTCACGCGACTGGGCGAAGATTCGCGTATGGTGGTGACCGGCGACATCACGCAAATCGATCTGCCGCGGTCGAAGGCAAGCGGCCTGCTCGAAGTGCGCCACATCCTCGCCGACGTCCCCGGCATCGATTTCCACACCTTCAGCGGCGCCGACGTCGTCCGCCATCCGCTCGTCGCGCAAATCATCGAAGCCTACGAGCACTATCGCAACCCGATTGCGGGCGAAAATGGCGCCACGGAAAAGCGATGAACACTCTAGCTATCCTCCTGGGATCCTGATTTCATTCAGTACTCCGCCTTCAGCAGTCCGGCAGCCCCCATGTCCGTCCGCAACCAGCTCAAGCTTCTCGTCGGCGGCCTCAATGCGCGCCGCACGGGAGCGACCACGCCGGCGCAGTCCGCGATGCGGGAGTTTCTGGATCGGAGCCGGCTCGTCTCGGCAGTCATCTTCGTCGTCACCGTCGCCGCGATCGTACTGATCAGCTCGGCGAGCATGATGACCACCCACCTCACGGTGCTGCCCGGCCAGATCGCGACCATGCGCGTGACGGCCAGCGCGCCGTTCAGCTATCGGAGTAAAATCCGCACCGAGGTCGCGCAGGAGCAATTCGCCCGTCGCGTGCCGCCAGTCTATCGGCTCGATACCGAGCCGCTGCGGCGTTTCGACGAAGCCGCGCGCGAACTGCTCGGCAAACTCGCCGCCTTCGAAGCCGCGCATCCGGCCGGCAGCAGCGTCACGCTGGTCACGCGCCCCGCCCTGGCTGCGATCACCGAAGCGTTCAATGCCCGCGGCCCATACAATGCCACGGTCGAGGATATTTCCGCGCTCCTGGGCGCCGGCGACGCCAAGGCTCGCGCCGCCATCTTCGAAACCGGCTTCGCCACCCTGCGCGATCTCTACGCGCAGGGCATCGCGGACAACATGCTGGCCGTCGCCACACCGGGCGTCGCTGTCGCGTTTGAAATCGCCCGGGCCAACGGGGAAGTCGCGGCACGGCCCGTGCAGTCGCTGGAAAATGCGTTCACGTTGCTGCGCGTCAGTCTCGCAACGGACGGCGTGCCACGACCTGCCCAGCAGGCGCTCTTCCGCATCTTCCGCCAGGGCCTGGTGCCCAATGTGGTCTTCGATCAGGCCGCCACCGCCGCTCGCGAGGCCATCAGTGCCCGCACCCTGAAACCGGTCGTGGTCAACGTCGCGCCCGGTCAAACCATCCTCGAAGCGGGTGATCGGGTCAGCCCCGAGCAATACGAAATGTTCGAGGCCAATCGCGACTACCTGCTCGCGCACACCGACACGGAATTGAACGAGGGCCTGACGCTGTTCGGCCGCGTGCTGCTCGTGCTGGCGATGGTATTCGCCTCGCTCATCTATATCCGCATCGAAGATGCCGAGACGCTTCGCAGCAACGTCCGGTGCGGTCTTCTCGCGCTCGTGGTTATCGGGAACCTCGCCTTGATTCGAGCCAATTACTCGCTTGGCGGCGCGGAGTTTTTCCTGCGCGACGCCGCGTGGGCTTCCGCCCTGCCGTACGTCGCGCCCACCGCGCTGGCGCCGCTCATCGTTGCGATCCTCATCGATGCCGGTTCCGGCATCTTCATGGCGCTGTTCGTCTCGATCTTCACGGGGGTCATCTATGGCAATCGGCTCGACCTGCTCGTGCTCACGTTTCTCGCGTCGCTCGTGGCGATTTATTTCTGTCGCGATGCCCGCCGTCGCGGCCGCGTGGTTCGCGCGGCCGGCGCCGGCGGCTTGATTGTGGCCGCGTTTGCCGCGTTGATCGGTTTCGCGGACCAGACGCCCATCGATACGATCATCCGGCAGATGACCGCCGGCCTCGCCACGGGCATCATCACCGGCATCGCGGTTGTCGGCCTGCTGCCCGTGCTCGAAGCGCTGTTCAAGCGCACCACCGACATCACGCTGCTCGAACTCACCGACTATAATCACCCGCTCCTCCGGCGCATGCAGCTCGAGGCGCCCGGTACCTACCATCACTCGCTCGTCGTCGCCCAGCTCTCTGAAAACGCCTGCAATGCCATCGGCGCCAACCCGCTGCTCGCCCGCGTGTGCGCGCTCTTCCACGACATCGGCAAGGTAAACAACGCCGCGTACTTTGGCGAAAACACCCGCGACCGCACCAGCCCGCATGCGGCGCAATCGCCCGTCGAAAGCGCCCGGATCATCAAACAGCACGTCACCGACGGCGTTGAATACGCGCACAAGAGCAACCTCCCACGCGCTGTCGTCGACGTGATCCGGCAGCACCACGGGACGACCCTCGTACGCTTCTTCTACGAACGCGCCGTCGCCGAATCGCGCGCGCCGTTTGTGCCGAAAGCACCGAAGTTTCCCACCCCGATTCTTCCGCCGTCGATACCGCTCGTCCCCGAGATGGAATTCCGCTACGATGGCCCGCGCCCGCAGTCCAAGGAAAGTGCGGTCATCTCGCTTGCGGATGGAGTCGAAGCAGCGTCGCGCTCGCTCCGCACCGCCACGCCCGAATCGCTCCGCGAATTGATCGACCGCATCGTCCGCGAGCGCATCGAGGAAAAACAGCTCGACGAGGCGCCGCTCACCTTCGAGGAAATCGCGAAGATCAAAAGCAGCTTTGAGTTTACGCTGCTGAATATGCTGCACTCGCGCGTGGCCTACCCTGCCGGGGAAGCCCCGACGGGGCTGAAGGCGGAGGGCTAGGGCCGTTGAAATAAAACTGCAGCCTAGAAATCACCTGTGATGCGCCTTTCTGTAGGTCGGGCTTTACGCCCGACAGATCGAATGCCCAGATTAAATCGCGTCGGGCGTAAAGCCCGACCTACGAAACTACCAAGCCAAACTCTGACGAGTTCGGCTACCCAGCACGACACGCCTCGCTCCGTCGCCATCGCCAACCGTCACCCTCGCCTCCGTTTCGATCGGCGCGCCGTCGGGCGCCTCGTACAGACACTCGATGCGCATGCGCCGAAATTCCGCGGTGGCGCACCAGCCGGCGAACTCTCGTTGGTTCTGCTCACCGATGCCGCGCTCGCTAAACTCCACGCCAAGTTTCTCGCCGACCCGAGCACGACCGACGTCATCACCTTCGAGGGCAACCCAGCGCTCGGTGTCGCCGGCGAAATCTGCGTCTCGGTCGACACGGCAGCCGCCTTTGCGAAAAAACATCGCCGCGATTTTTCCGCGGAGCTGACGCTCTATCTCGTCCACGGCTGGCTCCATCTCGCCGGCTATGATGATCTCGCGCCGGAAAAAAAGCGCGCGATGCGCCGGGCCGAGGCGCGCGCGATGCGGCTGCTGGACGCCGCGGGGGTGCGCATGCGGTTCATGCTTCGGAAGTAACTACGCGGCGAACCCTTCACCGACTTCCTACCTCTCATATTTGAGAATGAACTCCTGCACCACATCGACTGTGAGTCGGTGAATCGGAAAGCTCGGCAAACCTTCCCAGCGTACGATTCCCTTCGGATCGATAATCATTACATGAGGAATTCCCTGCACTTCAACCGCACTCGACATCCGCTTTTGCGGATCAGCCGCGAGGAAATAGTGGGGCACCCATTCGGGATTTTTTAACTGAGCGTCAGTCTGAAATTTTTGTACGGTGGCCGCATCTTCATCGGACAAGCCGATCACGGCGACCTGATCGCCAAAATGTTGTTGGATCTCGTTCAATTCTCCGATGGCGGCGCGACACGGTCCGCACCAGGTGGCCCAAAAATCCAGGATCACAAAGCGGCCTTTGGTTTGAGGCCGATCCTTGAGCCACTGCTCAACGACGAGCGGGGGAGCCGGCTGGTTTAAAAAGGACTTGGCCCAAAGGGGCTTTTCGCGATCCAAGTCGAAAGGGACATCGGGCATCGGACTTTTCGCCACCTCTTTTACCGCCGCCTGAAATCGAGCCGACGCCGGATCGAGCCAGCCAACGCCGGTGAGATAACTAACGTGCGAGATGCCGGAATCGGAGGAAACGCGATAGTCCGCCACGCTTGTTCTGGCGCTGATTTTCGGCGGAAAAAAGTCACCCGCTATCGCGGTGATCTCGCGCACATTGCCCGTCCAAGTGTTTACCTGATCCAGATCGTCGGGGTTAACAGCCCGTGATTTCATGTTGAACCCGTCAAAAGTGAACTCCGCAGGAATTTGCATTCCGTGAAAGCTCCGGGATGCTGCTGCCTTTAGCTGGCCTTGCTTGAAACCGTGCTCGTAGGGGTGTGGCAACGGTAGGTCTCGGATCTCGTCCCCATTCTGCAAAACCATTTCGTGAGCCCGGAGAGAAACCGCGGAGGGAAACAGCCCATTTTCTTTTTCCCATTCAACTTCAGCCTGGATGAAGGGATGATTCTTCAACTCCTGATGCACGAGGCTGGCCGGCAGCTCGCCGTTTAGCTTATTCCGGTAAAACGGATAGCAGTAGACCAGCCAAAGCTTGGCCGTGCCTTCGAAATCCCACGGAGGAAAGATCCCGGGCTTCACGGTTCCAATGACGGAAATGAAGCTGGGGTCGGTGGCCGCGCGGGTCGAGAAGCTCTCATCCGAAGTGACCAATGAGAAGACGTTTGCACCGTCGCATCCCGTCACAGCCAAATAGGGTACCGAATAGCCCGACGTTTTTTGAAGAGAAATCACCCATTTCGTCGAGGCGGGATCGATATCGACTTCGAATGCCGACTTATGAACCTGGCCCTCACTCCGTTGATTGTAGGTCAATTCCCCAGTGATTCGGATAGGCTGAGCGGTCGCTCGCGCAAGGCCGAGAACTCCGAGAAGAACGGCAGCGCGAACTAGGTGAGTACCATGCATGGCGGGCGTCACTGTTTCACGGTACCCATGGGCTATTCGATCCTCCTGGATTTGCAATCGGTTTTGCCGATTGGGACTCCAAGCAAGCAGACTTCTATAATAACCAACGATCTCGTCTGACAGAAAGCCTGCATCCTGCGCAAAAAACTTTGCGTCCCGGCAGCCATCCGTGAGGCTTTCTCGTCATGTCCGACGATCGGCCGAGCACGTCCCGCCTCACCTCGCTGCGCAATGCCTTCATTTCCGGTGCACTCCTGCTTGCGCCGCTGTGGTTTACGATCTGGGCGTTCACGAAAATCGTGGATCTGCTCGGCGGCA
>Ga0206956_1145_pt3 | contig 15686 bp, 7 predicted proteins | sample Alteio_BWOrgHeat_35_FD_153252 | JGI IMG/M metagenome (GOLD analysis project Ga0206956, IMG submission 153252) | Enriched cells from forest soil in Barre Woods Harvard Forest LTER site, Petersham, Massachusetts, United States -... | ecosystem: Environmental > Terrestrial > Soil > Temperate forest > O...
ACGCCGAACGTCTGGCTAAGCCCATGGCCTTGAAAAATCTCGGGATCGTAAACCAATTCCCCGCCCGTCCAGACCTTCCGGTCGGCAAAAAGCGAATACGAAAAAGTGCGCTCCGATTCGCTCGTGTTTCCGAAGCTCTCGGGCCCATTATAGGCCGCGTGAAAGCCATAGTGCCATTGATCGATCCAGGTCGCCTGCATGCGCAGCGACCAGTCGTCATTGCTCGCGCTCACCCAGTTTTGAAAACCGGCTGAGTCGGCCGGTTCTGGCGGCTGGGCGCCGGGCGGTGGCGGAGTCGCGGCGGTTTGCGCGCGGAGAGCCGGCGAAACGGCCCATAAGCCGAGCAGGCCGATGACGGCGGCGGCTCGAACGAGACCCAAGGCGCCGCTCTCCGTGAAGGAGGGGCGCCCGACTCGTGTTGCGCGAGAGTGAGCGGATGCACTCATGGTGCCGAGTGAGGCACCGATCAGAAGCTCGCGCGAGCGCCTAGCTGAAAGTTATCCCAATCGTAACCGGTGCGCCCCATTTGCCGCGAGTAATCGACGAAGGTGTTGAAGGACGGACGCCATTGGAAGGAGACCCCCAGGCTGCCCATGATGCTGTCGGTGCCGAGCTTTGGCCCCTTGACGTTGAAAGTCTGGCCAAATCCGCTCGACGAGCGGGCGTTCATCGACAACTGATTGTTCTCCAATTCATTCCGCCAGCCCACATAGAGCTGCGGCGTGACAATGGTCCACTGCGGCACCAAGTGGTGGTAGCGGAAATTCAGACCGACGTCCGAATGCGCAGAATCGGTGTTTTTCGAGGGGTACTGCAGCAGTGAAAGCGCCGATCCGCTCTCCGTGAATTTGTCCATATTCAGCGAGGCATACTGCATGTCCGCCTGCAAGCCGATCGCCAAGCCACCTTTCTTGATGTCGTAGCCCGCGCCCACCAGTCCGATCAGGCCCACGCCGTTCGTCGAGCCCGTGGCGGTCGTCAAGCTGGTAGTGCTCGTCAAACTGGTGGTGCTCGTCGAACTCGTAGCGATCCCCGGCACCGATTGCCGCGTGGTGGAGAATGAATTGCTGGATACGCCAGCCAGGCCGAGCAGGTGGAAACCGCCACTGGTCACGATCCCGTAGGCATCGAAGATGCCCGCGTGCGAGGTGACCTGGCTGCCGTCGTTGATGTCGGCCGTCGTGCTGGCGTAGGCGCCGGAAAATCCGCCGAAGAAATGCTCACCGAACTTCTTATCCACGCCAACGGTCACGCCATTGGTCGTCAATTTATAGCCCGGGGCCTCGCTGTCGCCTTTGACCGTGGCGGAACTGAACGGCACCTGGAGGTAGGCCGACCAGGGAGTGTTCACATAGGCATCGAATGACGAGGTCGAAGCAGCCTGGTCTCGCAACGCCGCCGAATAGATGGCGGGGTAATTGGCCACCAAGTCATCGGACCGCTTCATAAACTGATCGGTCTGCGTGTCCGCGACGGTGAAGGCCGAGCTGAAGATCGACGTCAGCCCCGCGGGAGAAATCTCGTTGAACGCCGCCTGCAGTCCCTTGATCAGATTGGATCCGAGGCCGTAGTCGAGCTGGTTGATCAACGCCGAGTCGGCGGTGGCGGTGGAGGATGTGATGGAATTCAGGAAGCCGGCGACGTTCTGCTGATTGGGCGTCGCGGCATAGGGCTGGAACGAAGCGTGGGCCCAGACCAGCGTGATGTCCTTCGGGTCGTAAACCAGCGTCGGCGTGAGCAACGCACTGTAGGAGAAATTGCTCAGAAACGAGGCAAACTGTCCGCTCACTCCGCCACTGGCGGTCAGCAGGGTCAGGCTGGTGTTGTGCTGCGGCTGATACGTGCTCGCCGCGAGGAGCTGCAGGGTGCCGCCGACCACCGCCTTGCCGCCCACCTGCACCTGGTCGAACTGACCGGCCGTGGCGCCGAGGACGCTCATCTGCAGCGTGCCGCCGGCGGACTGCGTGTAGTTGCCTCCGACGTTGAGGGTGGTCCGGGCCGTCGCGGAATTCGAATCCATCAACAGAGTGCCGTTGGCCACATTGAGGTCGCCGGAGCCCAGCGAGGAGCCGACGACGCGGAGTGTGCCGCCGCCCGAAACCGACGTGCCGCCCGAGTAAGAGTTGGTGCCGGTGAGTGTCAGCGTGCCGGTGCCGGCGTGCGTAACACTCCCGCCGCCACCGATGGCATTGGCGATCAAAACGACGTCGGAGCGATTGAAGATTAGACGGCTATTCGTAACCACGGCGCCCGTGCCCAGCGAACCGACGAGGCCGCCATTGCCCACTTGCAAAGCCCCGCTGGCGATCGTGGTCGTGCCGGTATAGGTGTTGTTCGCGGTCAGGATCAGGGTGCCTGAGCCGGCCTGCGTTACGTTGCCGGTGCCACTGATCACCGTGCCAAACGAAACGCTGTCGCTGCGATTGAACGCGAGCGCGCTATTATTGATCAGGCTGCCGGTGCCAATCGAGCCGCTGGTCCCGCCATTGCCGATTTGCAGCGTGCCACTGGAAATGAGCGTCGTGCCGGTGTAGGTGTTATTGGCGGTCAGGATCACGGTGCCCGTGCCGGTTTGCACCACATTGCCCGTGCTGGTGATGAGAGGGTCGAAGGTGAAGGAATCGGTTCGGTTGAAACTCAATTGGGAGTTGTCGGTCACCGTGCCGGTGCCAATCGAGCCGCTGGTCCCGCCATTGCCGATTTGCACGATGCCGGCGTTGATTTGTGTGCCGCCCGAATAGGTGTTGTTGCCGGTGAGCGCGAGCGTGCCGTTGGTCAGCTGCTGCACGATGCCGGCGCCGCTAATTGCGTTGGCAACCACGATATTGTCCGAACGCCCGAAAGCGAGGGTGCCATTGTCGACCACATTGCTCGTGCCCAGCGAGCCGGCGGTGCCGCCGTTGCCGATCTGCAGCGTGCCAGCAGTGACGGTCGTGGTGCCGGTGTAAGTATTATTGCCGGTGAGCGCGACTGTGCCGGAGCCGGCCTGAGCCACGGTGCCGTTGCCACTGATCGCACCGGAAGAGACAACCGCGTCGCTCCGATTGAAGACGAGCGCGCCGTTATCGGTCACGCTGCCGGTGCCCAGAGTGCCTGATGTGCCGCCATTGCCGATCTGCAGCGTGCCGGCATTGATGAAGGTGCCGCCCGTGTACGTGTTGGAACCAAGCAGCGTGAGCGTGCCGCTCACGGCTTGAGTCAAGGTGCCGTTGCCGATGATTTGGCCACTTACCGTCACCGCATCGGTCCGGCCGAACTGCAGCGCACCGTTGTCGATCACATTGCTGGTTCCGATCGATCCCGACGTACCGCTGCCCACCACCAATGTGCCGCTGCTGATGGTCGTGATGCCCGTGTAGGTGTTGTTGCCGAGGAGCGTGAGCGTGCTGTTGGCGATTTGAGTCAATCCGCCCGACCCGCTCACCACGGCGCTGAGCGTGACATTGTCGCTGCGATTGAACTGCAGCGTGGCAGTATCGACCACATTGCCTGTGCCGAGCGAGCCGGTGGTTCCCCCGTTGCCAATCTGCAGCGTACCAGCGCTGATGGTGGTGACGCCGCTGAAGCTATTATTGGCGGTGAGTGTCGACATGCCGGAACCCGCCTGAATGAGCGTGCCGGAGCCGGCGATGACATTGGCGACGACGATATTGTCGCCGCGGTTCAGCACAAGCGTGCCGGAATTATTCACGTCGCCGGAGCCGAGCGTGCCGGTCGTGCCACCCGACCCGACCACCAAAGTGGACAGCGGACTGATGGTGGTGCCGCCCGTGTAGGAATTGTTGTTGGTCAGGGAAAGCGTGCCCGCGCCCGTCAGATTCAGTCCGCTGGTGCCGGTGATCTGCCCGTTGACCACCATGGTGATGGCGGCCAGCTGAATGCTCGGCGCCGTGCCCGTGAGGGACAGCGTGGCGGCCTTCGAGTCGGCGTAGCTGCCCCCCGAGCCGACCAGTAGCGTATTCAGAGATACAGTACCAAAGCTGATCGCGAGCCGGCCGCCGGTCAAATTCACCTGTCCCCCGACGTTGAGGATGCCCGAATTGACATCGCCCACCGTGACCGCTCCGCCGGAGCCGATCGTCAAGCTCAACGCCGAGGCCGAGACGGCACCCTGTATCAGGGAGTTCGAACCGTTGACGGTCGCATCGTCCGCCGCCGTGGGCAGCGTGGGCGTCCAGTTGGCGGGCGTAAACCAATCCTGGCTGCCACCCACGGGAGTCCAGTTCGTTGGCGCGGCCGTGGCGGTCGTTGCGCTGCAGATCGAAAGTCCGGCCAGGGCCAGACCGAGCGGGCGCGACCGCAACACACCGCGGCAATTACGGGAGAGGTTTAGGTTTTCCGGTTGTTTCACGAGGTAGGTAGGTTTGGGCAAAAAGCGCGCAAGTTTTCTGGAAATACGGGACACAAGAGGAGTAGAGCAACGCCGCGTCGATTGCGACGTTGGGAGATTGCCGAAACAACTGCAAGGCGGGCGTTGCGGCATCCGTGTCAAAGGCCTAAAAAGAATCGGCTGCGTGCGTCCCAAGAGTACCACCCGGCCGGCAGAAAATTGGGAGACTGGCGCGGGTAAGGAGAGCGGGCCCAGTCAAGGCAGCCCAAGTCGCCCGTCATTCGCCAGTTTTGGTCGCGATGCCATCGCAGCGCAATGCAGGAGAAGGGAACATTCGGCGCCAAAAACGAAACTGCCCGGGCAGCACGCCCGGGCAGTTTGTCTTAAAACCTTCGAAAGTATAAATTAGCGCTTCTTCCGGCGAGAAAGAGCGACTTGGATACCGAGTAGACCGACACCGAGCAACATAACCGTAGTTCCGCCATCGGGAATCGCCGAGGTCGAGGACGCGAAGGTGAAATGAGCCGTACCAAAGCCGCTCGAGGGAATGGTGAAGCTCCAGATCCCGTTGGTTGCATCATATCCGTCAGCGGTATCATGCAGGGTGCCAAAACCCGTCACATTGAGGAAGCTGCCGGTCTGCGTGATGACATTGGAGTAAGACAAATCGAAGCTGAAATTGCCGACCTTCCAGAAGTTCGTGATAGGAGTTGAATCGTTAAAAAACCAAGGGTTGGCCATAGTGACAGCCTGACCATCGGTCAGACTGGCAAAGGCACCCGTTTGCGTGCCGTAGCCAACCGTTACGCCAGCGTAATTAAGCGCCTCATTGACGGTCGCCAAATTAGCATCAGCGACGCCATTGTCACCAAGGGTCACGCTGCCACTAAAGGCGACGAGGCCGGTGATCAGGCCAGCCTGCGCGGCGTTGCTGAGAAAAAGACCGAGAGCCAAAGCCCCGGCGAGTTTAACAAGTGAAATTGTCTTGGTCATGGAATCGAAGGTTTAAGTGAGTGCGGGTTATTCAGCAGAGCTGATGCCAGGTCTTTTCCACTATATATTAGGGATTAACCCTCAGCGATTTAAAAAATTTCACCCTTTTACGCCATCCTCGAAAGATTGAGGAATATGTAAGATAAATCGACGCCAAACGACATCTTTTACGAGGGGCGGCGTAGCACCTAAGACCTGATTGCCGGGGGCCCGTAAGGGGGTTGGCCACGTCGAGGGCTGCATCCGCAGGAAAACACTTGAAGATTCGGTGAGCTGTCTACGGCCTGGACTTTGGTGTGCGTAACCCGCCATCACAACTCGGACATGTCCTCATTAGGAACCGCTCGCGTCCCGGTAGTAACGGCAAAACGAGCCTTTGAGCCAGAGCTAGGGTGTTTACTAGGCGACGAGTCAGTTACAAATGTGGCGTTGCCGTGAACGTTACCCTTGGCGGCGTGGCGAGCAAAAGTGCAGAGGGTCACTGCACGAAAGTAGCGAGCTGACCACAAAAAAACTGCCCGGGCGTTATGCCCGGGCAGTCGTTTCAAACGGAAATCTTTTTGAGCTATGAATTAGGCAACTTTCCGGCGGCGGGAGCTGGCGACCTTGAGGCCGAGCAAACCCAAGCCGAGCAGCATAACAGTCGTGCTACCATCGGGAACCGCGGTCGTCGACGCAGCGAACGTGAAGTTCGCCGTGCCCACGCCAGCTTGCGGGATGGTGAAGCTCCAGATTCCAGAGGTCGGGCTAAAACCGTCGGTCGCATCGTACAGGGTGCCGACGCCGGTCACATTGAGGAAGGTGCCGTTCTGCGTGACGATGCTCGAAGAGGCCAAATCAAAGCTGAAATTTCCAACCTGCCAGAAGTTCGTGATGAGGGTGGAATCGTTAAAGAACCACGGGTTGGCCAGCGAAACGGTTTCACCGCCGGTGAGGCCGACGAAGCTGCCAGTCTGCGTGCCGAAACCAGCCGTAGCATGGACATAGCTCAGCGCTTCGTTGGCCGTACCCAAATCCGTGTCGGCAACTCCGTTGAGGCCGAGGGTTACCGTACCGTTGAAAGCCACGGTACCCGTGATCTGACCGGCGAAGGCGAAGCTGCTGAGACCGAGGCCCAGAGCCAAAGCCCCGGCGAGTTTAAGGAATGACTTATTCATGGTAATTTTCTTGTTATTAGAGGTGGTAAAGGGAGTGGCGACAATAGTTCAGCATGCTACGTGCCAATACTTATTCAATTTCATAAATTGTTACGAAGTAACAGAATAAGAATTATGTCTAAAAAGATGCGTTTGCGTAAAGGGACTGATCTGTAAGATATTTCGACAATTGGCCGTTTTTTCGGCGGATGTCCGCTGCAGCAGAGCCTTGCTCCGCTCCCTGCCACCCTCTCGAGCCGATGAAAACCGCCAGGCGACCACTTTCAGCCGTTCACTCGTAGTGCCCGGAGCCATATGATCGGCGACGATACCGGCGCTTCGTACCCTCGTGACTGCGCCTCGGCAGCTCGGATTGGCCGCGCGCGCCCCGTTACGAGCGTAAATAGCGCAGGTTGCTTTCATCGTGCGCCCTTCTCTTTATCCCACGCAGATTGGTTCCCAGGCCGACGCGAAAGTTGGAAATATTCCCGACATGTTTTTTCGCGATTTCCGCAAATGTCGCCCGTTTTCATAAAAATTGCCCACAAAAAAGTTAAAACAGTACAGTTGTGCCATTCCTGAGGTTTCCTAAATCCTACTTGTCCGCTTTCTCCAAAACTTCAGGGATCTTCCAGGCCGAAAATGTGTCGTGATGGCCATTGCGGACAAAAAAGATGCCGTGTTTCGGGAAGCGAAACACGGCATCGCGGCAGAAACCCACCGTCTGAAAATAACGACTAATCAGTCGTCCCTTAAAAAGCTGTTCTTGCGGATAGGGCGCGCGGGAGCAACGCGCCACGCACCGCGGCGATAAAACTGGCGAAGATCGCATGAAAGCACGCCGAAGCGGCGCGGAGCCAGAGGCGAAGGTTGGCCGCGGTCGCTGCGAGGAGCAGGTTGAGCGCGTCGCCCTTCACGCCTTTCAGGAAGTTGCGACCGAGCCGGAAGTCACTTTTGAGATGACCGATGCGCGGCTCAATGGCCGCTCGACGCCAGAAGCGTTCGCGCGCCTTGCGCTTGGCATCAGCGGTGGCGTCGGCGGCTGGCACGGCTGGGAGCAGCAACTCGGTGGCCCCAAAATAACGGCGACCGCGGTAGCCCCGATCGGCGATGCCCTTGTCCGGCCGGTAGCCGGCGACGCGCTCCACCTGCAGAAGCGCCGGTTCGACCGTGTGGCCGTCGTACGTGTTCTTTTCCAAGTTGAGGGCGCCGAGGATGACCCCATGTTTTTTGCCGACGACCAGCGCGGCCTTCGCCCCAAACTCGTATTCCTTGTGCGCCTTGCCCTTGGCCAGGCAGTAAACGTGCGGCTCGTGCAGCGAGTAGATCTTGTCCGTGTCGTGGCGTTTTTGCGTCAGGATCCTTCGACACAAGGAGCGCAGATGACCGTACAGATGGCCGGCCGGCAGCTTGCGGTCGAGTTCGCGCACCAGGCGCCCGGCGATGGTCTTGAGTTTGCGCGCCGCCTTGCGCGCGTGCTTGCGGGTGCGCGGATGCCGCCAGCCCCGCTGGGCCTGCAGGAGTCTCGGCACCGTGCGCGTGTACGACTGGCGCAGGGCCAGCTCGTTGCGGCGCGCGATCCGCTGCGCGGTGCGCACGATCTTCGCGTGCAACTTGGCGTCCGTCGGGAACGTGATCGCCTTCTCCTGGGCGGTCGTGTCCAGCACCACCGCTTTTTCCTGCGCCTTGGCGCCATGCAACGCGACCGACACGGCGAGAAGCTTCTCCCCTCCGTCCGGGCCGATGCGGTGGCGGAAGTGCACCAGTTCACTCGCCGCACAGGGGGCGCTCCACTGAAACTCGCGTTCGCCGCAGAAGAACTGGAAGTACGGGTTGAGCGTCCACTGCTCGACCACGCGTTCGTCGCGCAGGTTGTGGAGCTGCTTGAGCAAGAGCAACCCGACCATCCGGCGCAGCGGCAGGGCCGGCCGGCCTTCCGCACTGTAGTGGGTGCCGAACGTCGTCTCGAACTGCGCCCAGTCGATCGGCTGGGCCAGCCGGTACAACGGTTGCCGGGCATCGAGCATCGTGGGCAGGTCCGGCATCAGGAACTGGGCTCGGGGCGTCGGGGCAGGTTTGGCTTTCATCGCAGAGTTTGCCGGAAATCCGACCCTCCTAGCCGGTTTCCGGGTAAACCAGCACAGCACAAATCGTGCTTATGTATCTAATATTAAGATACTTGCCGCCGTTTTAAGGGGCGACTAATCAATAGTTTTTGCGGCTGCCGGCCTGGGCATTTCCGGCTAAGGTTTGCCGTTCGCCGGCGCCAAAAGCTTTTTCGCCTGCACGGCCAAGTCTCCGCCAAGGCCCAATTCCAAAGCCCGTTGCAGTGACTTCGCGCTGGCCTTGCTATCTTTCAGGCCATTTTGCGCGAGGCCCAAGTAGTACATCACTTCGGCATCGGTGGCGAGTTTTTGCGCACTTTCCTGCAGCAGAACGGCCGCACGGATGAAATTGCCCTGATGCACAAGCAGAATACCGAAAGCTTTCGAAACCTCGGGATCGTTGGGGAAAGCCTCTCGCGCTTTCGTGGCCACTTCAATCGCCGTGGGTTCAACGGCTGTTCGACGCGAAAAAATGATGGTCAGATTGCGCTGGGCTGGAGCGAAGTCGTCGTAGCGGGCGAGAATTTTTTCGTATGTTTTCTCGGCAGCGAACGGGTCGGCACGCTTTTCCTGGGCTATCCCCAGGGCCATCAGTGCCGGCACATCGGCGGGATCTGATTTCAATCGCTCGTCGATTTTCGCCGTCGCGGCCACCGCGCGCGCCGGGTCGTCCGCCAATTGGATCGTCTCCAGCATGGCGCCATCCCGGGCGGCTAAAGTGGCGGACGGGTGCGCCGCCAGCGCCCCTTGCAGCGCCTCCTCCGCCGCCGCTACCTGGCCTTTGCTGTAGGCGGCATCTGCCAGATCGCTGAGCACCTCGGGGTCATCAGAAAGTTTGCGCGCGCTCTCTTGCAGGAGGCTGAACGCCCATGTTCGGTCGCCCGTGGCGAAGGCCAGTCGACCGAGCGCATGCGCGAGTTCGGGGTTGTCGGGAGCCCGGTTACGAGTGGCTTTCGCGAGATCCAAAGCCTTGGCCGTTTCTTTTCGAAGCAGATCGATTCGAATCATGCCTAATGCCGCGCCGATACTGGACGGGCTGGCCTTGAGCACCGCTTCGTAGGAGGTCGCGGCCTTGTCGATCGCGCCGGCTTGTTCGTAATAGGCACCGAGGCGAATCAATGCGATGGGGTCGGTGCCGCCGGCGGCGGCCTTCTCCACCGTAGCCTGTCCGCTCGGTCCGTCCTTCTTCGGATCGATCATGATGATGGCCAAGGCGCGCTTGGCTTCAGCGCTCCCATCGAAATCGGACTTCAAACCCATCGCACGTTCCAAGGCAGCTTTTGCCTGTTGCTCATCTCCCATCATATAGGCGGTCATCCCAAAGTGATATTGCATTCCAGGATTGGTGGGGAGTTTCTCCGCACTATCGGTCAGGAGTGGAAGAGCACGGGCGTAATCGTGTTTCTTATAAAAGATCCAGCCCAACGTGTCTCCGACGTCGGGAGAATTCGGATTCTGCTTGCGAGCCTCTTGAGCGAGCGAGGCCGCTTTGTCCAGATCGTTAAAAACTTCCGAATTAAGGAAGGCCAGATTGTTGAGCACGAGAACCGACCGCGGATTGAGCGCGAGAAGCTTTTCGTAAGTAGCCCGGGCTTCCTTGTAGTTTTTCCGCTGATCCTGGATGGCCGCCAGCATCAGGAGGGGTTGGATGGCCTTCGGGTCCTTGGCGATCGACTCCTGCAGATTTGTCATGGCCCGCTCGTCCTCTTTGGTTTGAATGTAGAGTTGCGCGAGCAGGAAATAGCCCAGGGGAGATTCCGGGGTTAGGTTCACCACTTGCTGGAGGTTGGATTCGACCTGCTTTGGCAGATTTTGAACTGCAAAGACATGGGCCCGTAGGGCATACGCGTCCGCCGATTTCGGGTTGCTGGTAAGCATCGCATCCACGCGGGCCAAAGCCGCAGCATAGTTCTTCTCGTCCAGGTCAAGATTCACCAGTTGCTCGGTCACGAGCAGATTGGCGGGATCGATGGCCAGGGCCTTCGTGAAAGACCGGCGTGCTTCATCATTTTTCTTTTGTTCTATATAGATCAATCCCTCGTAGTAGCCGAGTTGGGGATTGGCGCGGAAATCCTTTTCCATCTGTTCATATACCGAAAGCGCGCCCCCGAGATTTCCTTGTGCACGAAGGGCTTGGGCGAGAAGCAACCGTACCTGGGCCAATTCGCGGTGCCTCTGCGCCAAGGCTGCCAACAGCTTGACAGCTAGTCCCGGGCTGCCCGAGCGAAGGTAGATCCCGGCCAAAAGCTCACTGGCGCCCGTCGCATCCGGAGTGATAGCCAGCGATTGATTCAGCGCGGCAATCGCGCTTTCGCGCTCGCCTTTCGCCGTGTATGCCACTCCGAGCTCGTACAACAGGATCGGCGATTTCGGAAAAGTTTTTTGCAGGCGCGTCAGCTCTGACAATGCCTCATCAACTTCGCCTTTGGCGAGATGAGCTCGCACGCTCATCATCCATGCGTCGTGGTGCACCTCATCGAGCGCAAGAACTTTTGCGACATCCGACAAGCAGTCATCCGGTTTTTTCTCATTCTCGGCCATTTGGGCCAGGAGCAACCAAGCAGGCAAAAAGTCCGGGAACTTGCTCGTCGTCTCGGCCATGATCCGCTTGGCTTGATCGGCCTTGCCGAGCCGCAGGGAAACCTCCGCATAGCGGATCGGCGCGCTGGAACGCGGCGGCGCCCAGGCCGACGCATTCGCAAAGGCTTTTTCCGCCGCGGCGAAATCGTTCTTGCCCCCGTAGAGCGCGCCGAAGCCCATCGCCACCTCGCTCGACTTGGGCTGCAGAGTCTGGGCGCGGGTCAGCAGCGACTCAGCCTCGGCGAACTTGGCCTGCCGCAGATACAGCGAAGCCTCGGCGGCCAGCACAGGAGCGGTATTGGCCGAGGGCAGTTTTTCAAGGAGTTGCCGAACCTCGTCGAATTCTGCCGGCTGCCGCGCCGTATTGGCCAGGACCATGACTGCCTCCGCATCATTGGGACGCTGCGCGAGCACGAACTGCGCTTGCGTGCGGGCGTCGGCAAACTTTCCGATCGAGTTGTCCACCGTCGCCAATTTCACCCGAACATCGAGATTGTCCGGCTGGAGTTCATGGGCCTTCGCCAGGTACGAGGCATACATTCCGCTTCTGCCCTGGTTGAAATAGATAATCGCGAGATGGCTGATCGCATCTGGATCGACTGGCCCCAGCTGGAGCACATTCTTATAGTCAATCTCCGCTTTTTCATACTCGCCCGCCGCGAAATACTTGTTCGCTTGCTCCAACAGCCGCGCTTTTCTGGCTGCCTTGGTGCAACCGGACTCAGCGGTGATGCAGAGGATCGCGCAGGCAAGGAATAGGATGGATTGCAAACGCCGTCCTTTGGTCAGCCGAACGGAGGGCTTCGGTTGCGAACGAAATGGGAAAATTCCAATCATCATAAAAAGGTGGAGGGTCCAGATGGCGAGGCGCGAAGCAAATGCAATACCTTGTTTAACTGGATCCAAACCAGGTTCATCTCCATGAAACCGTAACGTAACCGATCTTTGAAAAAAGACCGCAAATTGAAGCCAATCCTTCCAGAAGGATGTCTCCGGGTCAATGCCCGCGCGACAGTATATGATGAATGCAATTGTTTTTTCGCGGAGGCTCCGACCTCGAAAACGAGTCGCCCGTCGGAAACGGAGGACGGCTATTCGGCGCGCTTGATCCCGAGCTTGTCCATCAGCTCGTACAAGGTGGGCCGGCTGATATCGAGCGCGGCGGCGGCAGCGGAAATTTTGCCGTCGTGCTTGCGCAGAGCCTGTAGCACCATCTGTCGATCGACCGCCTCGCGCGCGAATTTGAGCGTCGGCCCGCGGTCATCGCCGACCGTCGCCGCCAGCTCCAAATCCTGGGGACTGAGGCGTTTCCCGGAGCACATGATGATGGCCCGGCGCACGCGGTTTTGCAATTCGCGGACATTGCCGGGCCACTCATGGCGCTGGATCGCCCGGATCGCCTGCGGTGAAAACGTCAGACCCGTTTTCCCGGTTTGCGACGCGTAACTCTGGAGGAAAGTTTGGGCGAGCAAGAGGACATCGTCCTCCCGATCACGCAGCGGCGGCAGGTCGATCCGCACCACCGCCAACCGATAGTACAAGTCCTCGCGAAACGTGCCTTCGACCATGGCCTTGGTCAGGTCGGCATTGGTGGCGGCGAGTACGCGGGCATCCACCTCGATCTCCTGACGGCCGCCGACGCGCTCGATGCGCCGCTCCTGGAGGAAGCGCAGAAGCTTGACCTGCACGAGCAGCGGCACATCGCCGATCTCGTCGAGAAACAGCGTGCCGCCCTCGGCGCTTTCGATGCGGCCTTTCCGCTGAGCATGGGCGCCGGTGAACGCGCCTTTCTCGTGGCCGAAGAGCTCGCTCTCCATCAGTGTTTCCGGAATTGCACTACAATTGATGGCGACGAACGGCCGATCCTTGCGCGCGCTCTTGTTATGCACAGCGCGCGCGACCAGTTCCTTGCCCGTGCCGCTCTCGCCAAGGATCATCACCGGCGCGTCGGCCACCGCCACCTTGCGAATCGCGCCGAAGACATCCTGCATGCGCCGGTTGGTGCCCACGATGCCCTCGAAGGCGGTGCCCGACAGCTCCAGCTGCATGTCGCGGTATTCCCGCTCGAGCTGCGCGAAGTGAAAGCAGCGCGTCAGCGTCAGCCGGAGTTCGTCCATCTCGGCCGGCTTGGTCTGAAAATCGTATGCCCCCGCCCCGATGGCCTGCAGCGCGATCTGCTTTTCACCCTGCCCGGTAATGACGATGACTTTTGTCAGGCTGTCGGCCGCCAGCAGATCGGATAGCGTCTTGAGTCCTTCTTCCGGGGTGCCGGGACTCGGCGGGAGACCCAGGTCCAGAAGCACCACCGCTGGCTGGTTGGCACGGAAAGCCTCGAGCGCCGAGGCGCGATCGCCGGCGAGCGTTATCTCGTACTCCTTGGTCAACGCCCACTTCATCTGGGTCCGAATTTCTTCGTCGTCGTCAACAATCAGCAGTTTGGGTTTCATGTTTCTTAAGCCACGGAGGGGAGAAAAAGTTGAAAGACGGTGCCATGGGCGGGCTCGCTTGCCACCGTGATTTTGCCGCCGTGGGCATCCACGATGGCCTTGCATTGGAACATGCCGATCCCGAGACCGGTTTTCTTGGTGGTCTGGAACGGACGGAACAGCGAACGGCTCACAAATTCGGCGCTCATCCCACAGCCGGTATCGGCCACGGTGACCACGACCCAGTTGTCGGTCATGCCGGACGCAATGCGGATCTGTCCGCCTTGTGCCATGGCCTCGACTGCATTGAGAAAAAGGTTGAGCAACACCTTGCCGATCTGCTCGCGGTCCAGCTTGAATTTCGGCAGGGGCGTCAAGTTCTTCACCACTTCGATGGCGGGCCCAAACTGCACGGCCGAAGCCGCATGGGTAATGAGTTCGTTGATGTCTGCTTCCGTCAGATTGATCGTCATCTCATGGCGCAGCGTATTCAATCGGCCCGTCAAATCATTGATCCGGGCGACGGTCTTGGCGATCCCCCGCAGCGCATCCTCGCGAAATTCCGGGTCATTGAAATGAACCGGCAGATTCTTGAGCATGAGGTTGAGGGTGGAAGCGGTGTTTTTCAAATCGTGGACAAAAAACGCGGCCATTTTTTGAAACGACTCCAGTTCCTTCGCCTGCAAAAGTTTTTGGGAGAGATCGGCGTTGAGCAGATTGGCGGAGGCATGTTCGGCAATGCACTTGAACATGTCAAAATCCTGGAGGCCGAATGCCACCCCCCCCCCCACGCGATCGCCCACCGTGATCAAGCCGATCACTTCGCCACGGCTCATGATCGGGACCGCGACCCGGCGCCCACCCTGCATGAATTCTGCTGGGTGCCACTCGCGCAGGCTGGCGGCCCAGACATCGGACTCCGACTCGAACTCCACCGGCTCCGGATGCGCGTGAAAATACCGGATCACGGCTTCCATGGTTTCTCGCTCCATTGCTCCTCCGGCTACCGCGGTCTCCGTCCGATTGGTGGACGCCCCAAATGTAATCGTGTCCGCGGTTTCGTCGACAATCCAGATCGTGACTGAGAGCGCCTGGAACAAATCCGCCACCAGTCGAGCCAAGGCACGGCACAAATTGGGCCGATCCATCCGCGTAGCCGTGCCATCGGTGAATTTCTTCCAGACCACGCGGTAGTCGTAAAGAGGCCGGTTGAAATGCCGGCTCACAAAGTGCCCCATCGTCAGGCGCACGCGATCAGATTGGAGAAAGAGCGCGAGAAAGACCAGCGAAACGAGGATGAGCAGCGTCTTGAAGGCAAACGTGCCATCGCCACCGAGATAAGTGACTATTTTGCCCAGCACACCGACAATCACCAGGTAAAACCCCGCCACCAAAACGGTGATCGAGCCGCGGAGTACCGCTTGGGACGGAAAGACCTGAAGGTCGAAATGACCCGCGCGAGAGAATGTCCGCAGGATGAGCAGGCAGCCTAACAAATTTGCCGCCGGGTTGAGCGAATCCAGCGAAAGGTCGAACCCACGGAAAAGCACCGCCTGACTACTGGTATAGACCCGGGCCACCAGAATCATGCCCACCCCCAGAAGCATATATTTGATGCGCCAGCGCATCATTCCTACCGAAGCGCGAAACGTGCTTTCCAAGTTCATGAGGGCCGCGACCGCCACGGCGAGCAAGACGGCGTGCAGAACCATGCCCGGCCAGCCCAGCTGCAATACCATGCCCCCTCTTTCGGTCAGTTGGATTTGCGACAGCAGCAGGCTGTCCCAATATACAACTGCGATTCCCACCGGGATCGCAATCGACAATGACACCCATGCCACCCGCCGTGCTCTTTGCCTTGACCAAGTTTGAAAAGCGCCGGCAGAGCCGGCCGGTGGCTGGCTGAGTAACAGATGGGGCGTGGCGGCTCGGAGCACACGGGTGTACCGCGGCTGCCGACTATATTCATTTGCATCACAATCGGATTTCACGGGCCATTTCCGTGACAGACGTTAACGAGTCCCGATTGAATCGGGACTCGGGTTTTCCATGGGCTTGATGAAGCAGGTGCTCTCTGTTCTCTTCGCAGTCCGGTTTCTCTACCCTGTAGCCGGGT
>Ga0206956_1138_pt2 | contig 15667 bp, 17 predicted proteins | sample Alteio_BWOrgHeat_35_FD_153252 | JGI IMG/M metagenome (GOLD analysis project Ga0206956, IMG submission 153252) | Enriched cells from forest soil in Barre Woods Harvard Forest LTER site, Petersham, Massachusetts, United States -... | ecosystem: Environmental > Terrestrial > Soil > Temperate forest >...
GGTTGAGACCGTGATTGCGTTGGTCGCGATCCTGGCGGTCACGCCAGCGCTGATCTCCGCTGCCATCAGCGCGATCGTGAATTCGGATACGGCGAAAGCGCTCGAACCCCGGGCTCGCCGGCCACATCGCAGCCCTCGAGCCATCGGCCGCGGCGTTGGACGCCGTCGGCACGTTGCTCGCGCAGAAGTCGCGAATGACCCACGGCCCCTCGAGTAAGCCGTGGGCCGCAGGAACGCACCGAAGACTCGGCCGTAGAGCCAAGCCGGAATCGTACAGTGGTGAGGTGGGCCGTGCGCTCCGCGCGCGGCCTTGGCCTCGTCTTTTGCCCGCAGAGCGCGCGGTCCATCTCTCATGCCATTTGCCAAGATCTTTTGGACTTCTGAGCTGTGGGACAGGCTTCACGCCCGCCAAGTTTGCGTCACTCCGCATGGCGGGCATAAAGCCCGCCCCACGGCAGAGTCCAAAATTCCTTGGAGGGCGTCGAAAAAGCTAGGACATCGCCGCCGAGGTGGAGCGCGTTGCCCTCAACGCGCTTGGGTTGCGGCGTAAATCGCGAAAGCGCGTTGAGGGCAACGCGCTCCACCCCGGCGACTCGCTTCCGCTTGAGCTCGCGTTCGACCGCAGCGTTCATCTTAGCAACGGATGTCACTATTCCTTTTGCGGACAAGCGATCTTAAGCGTGAGTGTTCTCCCTGGCGTTGAATCGGGTTTTGAGGATCGGTGATTAGAAAAGCGCGAAGCGGCCTGATTCGTCCGGTTGGACGAGTCAGGCCGCGAGCGCTCGCGCCTGGTCGGCGCCAAGCGGGTGGTGCGTTTCAGGCGACACCTTTCGCCGCCAGGAGCGGTCGGAAAGCGGCGCGTTCGCGGATGAAGAGGATCGACCAGAGGGTAATTGCGATGACCGCCGGCGCGAAACCCGCCGGCGCCATGGTCGCGTGAAAGAGCGCGATATTGACGAGCACGGGCGCGAGGATCGTGAGCGCTGCGGCCACGAACCGGTTCGCGAGGAGCAGGGCGCCCGCGACAATCTGGAGCACGAACACCGCGGCCAGGTAGTGCGAGACGAACATCGCGCCTAGGAATTGGCCGGCCAGGCCGCTCGGGGCCGGTTGCGGGATAAAGTTCAGGAAGCCGTTGAGGCCGAAGACGAGGAAGACGAGTCCCAGAAGGACGCGGGCGATTTGAGTTAGTATTTTCATGGTAGTATTTGGGTGGGAAAAGTGCGTCAGTCTTTGCGGTCGGCCGTGGAGCTGTCCCAGGCGGTGAAGAGGACGAGGGCGGCGAGGACGAATGCGACGGGGAGCATGGTAGAAAAAATTCAGGCGATGGTGAGGGAGGCGATTTTGCCATTTTGCAGCCGCAGTTCGTAGTCGAGCGTCACCGGGCTGCCGGGAAACTGCCCGGCGATGGCGACCGCCAGGCTGACGCGATCGCCGTGCACACTCGTGCGCATGAGAGTGAAGGCCGGCTGGTATTTCCGGCTGGTTTCCTCGACCCATTGGCGCACGGCGGCGCGCCCGACGTGATAGAAATTCTCATCCTCTACCGTGGCCTCCGGGGTGAAGCAGGCCGCGGCGGCCGCGGCGTCATGCCGGTTGACGGCGGCAAAATACCGGGCGACTGCGGCGGGGAGCGTGAGCATCGTGGTTTTCATGGATGGGCGTCGTTACGCGCTCAGAATATCGCATCCGCGCCGCGCTGCCCAATGCCATGTTTTTTGCCTCGCTCATACTTTTAGTATGAGCAAACTCCGCCGGATGGAATTGCGTCATCTGCGTTATTTCGCGGCCGTTGCGGCGCATGGGTCGTTCAACCGGGCCGCGCAAATCCTCCACCTCACTCAGCCCGCGCTCAGCCGTCAGGTGAAGGATCTTGAGGAGGAGCTCGGCGTGCCCTTGCTCGTGCGCGGTAAGAATGCGGTCACGCTCACCGATGCGGGCGAACGCTTCTACGAGGAGGCGCGTGATTTGTTGGCGCGAGCGGACCGGGCAATCCAAAACGTGCGCGGCGAGGCTCGGAACGAAATCCTGCGAGTGGGCTATGCTCCGTCGATGACCGCGGGGATCATGCCGCGGGCTTTGGAGCGTTTTCAGGCCGCCGGGCCGCGCGTGCGGGTCGAACTCGCCGATCTCTCGTCCCGGGAAATGCACGATCTCGCGAACGGAGGCCGGCTCGACCTCGTCATCACGCCGGAGCCCACCGCCCCGATCGCGGTCCGTGGGTTTCAGTGGAGTGAGTTTCGCCGGGTCTCGCCCGTCCTTGTCCTGCCTGAATCGCACCCGCTCGCGAAGCTGAAGCGCATCCCGCCGGTGCGTCTCAAAAGCCAGCCGCTGATCGGCCTCGCGCGGGAAAATTTTCCGGACTACGTGCGTTTCGTCCGCGGGTTGCTCAAGCCCTTTGGCGTCACCCCCAATTTCATCGCGCTCGAAAACGACGGCATCACGTCTTTGTTTGCCGCGTTGGAGGCGCACAATGCTGCGGCGATTCTGGCCGAGGGCATCGCCCAGATGATGCCGCGCTCGCTGGTCAGCCGTCCGTTCGCCCCCGCGCTGGCCGACACGTCGGTGCGAATCGGATTGCCGGCGGTACGACCCAGCCCGCACGCGGAGACATTCGCGCGCATCCTGCAAGAGGAGGCGGCAAGGTCGAAATCGGCCCGCTGAGTTGCCCATTTCGCCGCCCCCGAGGGCGGCCGCGACCTTTTCTTGCGGCGTGCGCGTCCGGATACAGAATCAAGCCCTTCGATGGAACTGCGTCATTTGAGATATTTCGTGGCGGTCGCAGAGGTGTTGAACTTCACGCGCGCGGCGACCCGCCTGCGTCTGGCGCAGCCGGCGTTGAGCCGTCAGGTCGCAAACCTCGAGGACGAACTCGGCGTCGATTTGCTCAAGCGCACGTCGCATGGCGTGACGCTGACGGCCGAGGGAAAACTCTATCTGGACGAAGCGCGCGAAATCCTCCGGCGCACGGACGAATCGGTGGCGAAGGTGCGCGCCCTCGCGCGCGGCGAGGTCGGCGAGTTGCAGGTGGGTTATGTGCCGCCGCTAGACTTGCACCTGTTGCCGCTCGCCCTCGCGGAATTTCGCAGGACTACGCCAGGCGTGAAGATCGTGCTGCATGACATGGGCACCGACGACATCTGTCGCGAACTGCGAACCGGCAGCCTGCAGCTCGGGCTCATGATGCAACCGAGCGAGGAATTGGTCACGGGCATCGAATTCGAGGAGATCGGCCGCTATCCCTTTTTTGTCGCGATGGCGGCCGATCATCCGTTGTCGCGGATAAAGGCCGTCTCGCTCGCGGCGCTGGAGAACCAGCCGCTGGTGGTGCTCGACCGGAGGAGAAATTCCGAGTTTCACCGCATCCTGCGGCGCGTGTTCGCACCGCGGCGTCCCAACATCGGGGTCGAAAGCGACAGTGTGAATTCGCTGATCACCGAGGTGAGTTCGGGCCGTTGCATTGCCGTGGTGAGCCAGCTCTTCAAGGAGGCCGTGGGAAAGAGGCTCAGCTATCGGCGGCTGATCGATGCGGGCGCCGCGATGGTGATCGGCCTCGCGTGGGCGAAGGACGGGGATTTGCCGCCGGCCGGGGAAAAGCTTTGCGCGACGATTCGGAAGGTGGGCCGGGGTCGCAATTCCTGATATTCCTAAAAAGCATCGCCGCCCCAGAAAGGCGGTATTGGGCGGCGATCGCTGAAGCTGATAAAGTGGCTCCACGGTCAGCACAACGCCGGCCGAAATAAAAAATCGAGTCCCCCCACGGAGAAGCTATATCATGTATACGCAGAAATCCCACCAGTCGCAGAATGGCGGCGCCCAACTCATCAAGAACATCGTCCTCGTCCACGGCGGTTTCGTCGACGGCTCGGGCTGGGCGGGCGTCTACCAGAACCTGAAGAGCAAGGGCTACAATGTCGTCATCGTGCAGAATCCCACCAAATCACTGGCCGACGATGTTGCCACCACCAAGGCCGCGATCGACAGCGTCGCGGGCGAGGTCGTGCTTGTCGGCCACTCGTACGGTGGCGTGGTGATCACGGAGGCGGGCAATCATCCCAAGGTCTCGCGTCTGGTTTACATCACGGCCTTCGCGCCCGATAAGGGCGAGTCGGTGTCGTCGCTCATCGCGAATCCTCCTCCCGGTGCGCCGGTGCCCCCAATCCTGCCGTCGCAAAACGGCTATCTGTTCCTCGATCGGGAAAAGTTCGCCGCTTCGTTCGCGGCCGACGTGGAACCGGGCATGGCGGCGTTTATGGCCGATTCGCAGGTGCCGTGGGGCGTCGAAGCCCTGGCCGGTGCCCCGACCGAGGCGGCGTGGAAAAGCAAGGCGAGCTACTACCTCGTGGCCTCGGAGGACAAGATGATCCCGCCGCCCGCGCAGCGCATGATGGCCGGACGCGCCAAGGCCACGGTGAAGGAAGTCGCCGGGAGCCATGCGGTGTACGTTTCGAAGCCGGCCGCCGTCGCCGAATTCATCCAACAGGCCGCCGATTCGTCGAATTGATGCCCTCGCTTGAAATTTGTGGCCCTGACGTGGACGTCAGCCCGCCACCCGGATTCCCCAGCGGCGAGCGCATGAACGCTCGCCGCTTTTTTTTCGCACGACAGAGCGCTCGATCCGCCTTCATTTTCGGCGCGACTTCGCGGCTTTCGCCTCCACAAACTCCCCATCGTGAACTTCGCCGCTATCGCCGCCTCTCTTCCGCCCCAGGCCGTCACCACTATCGAAGGACTCCCCTTCCCTAAAATCGCTTCCGGCAAAGTCCGCGAGATCTTCGATCTCGGGGATGCGTTGCTGCTCGTCGCGACCGACCGACTTTCCGCGTTCGACGTGATCCTGCCCGATGGCATCCCCGGCAAGGGAGCGATCCTCACGCAGATGAGCAATTGGTGGTTCGCCCAGACGAGTGGTCTCATCCAGAATCATCTGCTGCCCGACCAACCCGGCGAATTCGCCCGGCGCGGGATCACGAGCCGCGATCTCCAATTGCGCAGCATGATCGTGCGAAAACTATCGCCGCTCACGATCGAGTGCGTCGCCCGCGGCTATCTGATCGGCAGCGGCTGGTCTTCCTACCAGAAGACCGGCGCCGTCTGCGGCATCAAGCTTCCCCCCGGGCCTTCGCCAGGCCGACCGGCTCGCCCAACCGATTTTCACGCCCACCACCAAGGCCCCGAAGGGCCAGCACGACGAGCCGATCGACGACGCCCAGGGCGCCGCGATCATCGGCGCCGCGCTCTATGAGCGGGTCAAGTCGCTCAGCCTGCAATTGTATCAGTTCGGCCATGACCGAGCCCGGTCGGCTGGCATGATCCTGGCCGACACGAAATTCGAGTTTGGCACCGATGCCGCCGGAAATCTCTTTCTCATCGACGAGGTGCTCACGCCCGATTCGTCGCGCTACTGGCCGGCCGACAGTTATGCTCCCAACCAGTCGCCGCCGAGCTATGACAAGCAATTTGTCCGCGACCACCTTGTCGCGCTGAAGTGGGACCAGAAGCCGCCCGCGCCGCGGCTCCCCGCCGAAGTCATCGCGCGCACGCAGGAAAAGTACCTCGCCGCCCTGAAGAACCTGCTCGGATAAGGTAGGGCGCGCCCGCTCCTGGGGACGCGGCGCCCTCGCCGCGTTTTTTATAAAAAAGCCGAACTCTCGCGAGTTCGGCTACGAGGAAGAGTTCGACTAAACCTCCCCCTCACTCCGCCACGCCGCCCGCCATCGTCGGCACGACAAAGGGCGCGCGGTATTGGCGCGTGAGCATCGCGTTCGCGGGCCCGGCATTGGGACCAGTAAAGCGCTCCGCCGTCGGATCGACCGCGAGGGGCATCCCGAGCGTCACCGGAGTCTTCGCGAAGTCCACGTTGTTGGCCGCGAGGTGCTCGGCCATCCGGCCGTAGGCCTCGGAGAGCTGCGCGTTGCCCTTGACTCTCTCCTGCAGTTCGCCCGGCGAGCTGGCTTTGCCGAGCTGGTGCGAGAGATTGCCGAGGTGGCAGAGCGCGCTCGACACGTGACCCTGCTCGATCGGGCCGTACAGATCGGACAGCTTTCGACTGCGCACGACATCGATGTAGTTCTGCATGTGCCGGTCGGTGCCCTTGAATTCCTTCACCACCTTGCCCGCCTTATCGAAGGCGGTCGCGGTGAAGTAGGCTTTCGTCATCACGTATCCGCCTTCGCACTCGACCACATTGCCGATCGAGACGCCGCGGTAGTTGTCCATGCCGGAGGCTTCCGCCGAGCCAGCTTCGGCGCCCGCGCCGGCCGCCTGACCTGCACCCGCCTTCGACGGCAGTCCGCGCACTTCGAAAATCAACGGCGCCGTCTTGTAGTCGTGGATCACGACCTGCGTGTTGGCGGTCTGCCCGTCGTCATCGTAACCGAGCCGGCCGCCGATGCTGAGCGTGTGGCGCGGCAGCCCGGCTTCGCCGAGGAACCAGCGCGCGACATCCATTTGATGGATACCCTGGTTGCCGACGTCGCCGTTGCCGTAAAGATAGATCCAGTGCCAGTCGTAGTGCACGGGGCCGTTCTTCTTGTTATTCCGGTGCGGCTCGACCAGCGGCGCCGGCCCGGTCCAAAGATCGTAATTGATGTTCGGCGGCGGCGGCGTGGCTGCGGTGGTCTTGCCGATGCTGTCGCGACGTTTGTAGCAAAAGCCGCGCGACGCAGTGATTTTGCCGAGATTGCCGGCCTGCACCCACGCGACGGCTTCCTGCAAACCTTCACCGGAGCGGATCTGGGTGCCGGCTTGCACCACGCGATTGTATTTCTTCGCGGCGGCGACGAGTTGACGGCCTTCCCACACATTGTGCGAGACGGGTTTCTCGACGTACACATCCTTGCCCGCCTGCATCGCCCAAATCGCGGCCAGCGTATGCCAGTGGTTCGGCGTCGCGATCGTCACGGCATCGATATCGGACGAGGCAAACAGGTCGCGCATGTCGGCGTATTTTTTCACATCGCCGCCGAGCGAGGCCGCCGCCTTATCGAGCACTTTCGAATCCGGATCGCAGAGCGCGACGACGCGCACGCCGGAAACTTTCGCGAGACTGGAGAGGTGGTTCTTGCCGCGGCCGTTGAGGCCGAGGACGGCGACGCGGACGTCGCCATTGGCTCCCGCAACCTGCGCCCACGAGCGGGCGGGAAAAGCGGTGGCGGCGCCGAGGAGCGCGGTGTTGCGGATAAAGGTGCGGCGAGTGAGGTGATTCATGGGGCGGGGAGGATATTATAGTGCCAAACGAAGTTATTTTCCAGCGGCGTAGTCGGCATAGCGCGCGGAGACTTGCGCGGCCTTTTCGTCGCCCAGGTGGAAGTAGAAACGGTAGCGGAGGGTCAGGCTGCCACCGGCGGGGATCGTGTAGTCGCCGGCATGCGGCTGATCCTTGAGATTTTCGTAATCGTGCTGGCCGAAGGGATTGGCGCCGTAGAGGCCGTAATCGCGCGCCATCCACCACGTCGGGTGACGGAGATTTTGCGGATTGTCGAAGATCGCCACGCCATAGGTCTTGCCGTCGTGCTCCGCGTGGTACTCGCACCAATCGGCGCGCTTGCCCCAGGCTGCGGCGTCCTTGTCGCCACTTGCGGTGACGATGTGCCCGGTGCCGCCGGTTTCGACGTTCTTCACCTTGTGCGGCATGGTCATCCATTGTGCGAGGCGCACGGCCATCGTGCCGTCCTTGTTGTCGCCCATCAGTAGCGGCGTATCGGGCAGCGCGTGCAGAGTAATGTTGAAATCGATATACCGCCCGCCGGAGTCCGCGTGGAAGCTCACCGTGCGTTCGTCGGTGCAGATGAGTTTGCCGTCGGGCGCGAGGAAGCGGTCACGCGTGCGGATCACGCCGGTCGAGCCATTGGTGGTTTCCACGGACCCATCGAGCACGGTGTGGCCCTTGAATACGGGCGACTTGCCCGCATCGCCCGAGCCTTCGTTCCAAAAATCGACCCCGTTCATCATGCTGTGCGCGAACCAGAGCGACCGGTGCCAGGGATGATCGGTGTCCTCCTTGGTGTCCTGCTTCATCGGGAAATCGCGCGTCAGCGGCATGCCATCCGCCGCGAGGATCGGATAGCAGTAGGAGCGCGACGCGCCATCGCCATAGATATACTCCGTGAAGAGCGCGCCGCCGATCTCGACCCGCACGCGGTCGGTCAGCTTGGTCAGTTTGACGTCGTCCTTGGCGCGAAGCAGCGCACCGGGCGCGGCCAGGCAAAGCAACACGACGAGGGGCAGGACACGTGTCTTCATAGGGGATCCCAACACGAGTAGGTTCCCGCGATTCCGGCAACCGAAAATGCGTTGAATCCGTTAAACGCGGTCCCTTGGTATCCTTCCCGGCCTCACTGGGCTAGCCACCCGCCCGTTGCCTGCACCGTCTCAAACTTGCCATGCCGCGTCACCCATGCGGCGAGAGCGCGCGGTGTCGCGTCCTTCACCATGGGCGCGGGCAAGGCAAACTCCGCTCGCTGCGCCGTGCCGTCCGGCGCGAGCGCGTGCGAGGCGAGCAGCAACGCGACAAATTCCTGTCGCAGGGTCTCCCCGGAATTTTCTCCGGCGGTCACTTTGGACACCAACCCGCCGCCGAGCAGAGCCACGTGCACCTCCAAGTCGTCCTTCGTCCGCAGGGCAGTCGGCGTAAACTCCGCACGCAACGTCGCGCCGTCGAACGTGACGGCCAAGGTGCCTGCAGGCGCGTTGCTGGCGCGCAGTTCGCGTTCGCCGGCCGGCCGCCACTCGGCGCCGTCGCGCACGAAGCAGGGCGTGTAAACCGAATCGCCGCCCCAAGCCGCCGAGAGCGCATATTGCCGCTGCGTGAAATCGCGCGTCGAAAACCGGTCGGGCCAGCCGAGGCGATTCCAATAGTCCACGTGAAACGCCACCGGCACGAAATCACGCCATAGTCCCGGATCGCCGCGCCGCGCCGCGATCCAGCGTTCGGCCGGCGGGCACGAGCTGCACCCTTCGCTGGTGTAGAGTTCAACGAGGGCCACGTGCGTCGGGCCACTGGCGAAGCGCTGCGGCTCGGCGGCCCGCACCACTGCCGCCAGCGCATACGCACCGGCGATCAAAAATAAAATCGGCCTCATGCGAACATGAGGCCGACGGGCGTGAAATTATTCCGGGGTTAGGGCGCGTTATCCCTAACGCGCCGCTCCGGGTGCGCATACGTGCTGGCGCGGCGGATTAAGGATAATCCGCCCTACCCGCTGAAGCTCTTACTTCCAATCCAGCACGAACCGCGTGAAGTAGCTGGTATCGAGCCGCTTGATGCCAGCACCAGGCTTGCTGTTGTAGTCGTTTTCGACGCCGATCCGTATCTTCCAGGCCGGATTAGCCAGTGGCAGTTCAAAATAGCTCTCGTGCACGAACCGGTAGTTTTGGAAGTCGTTGAAATCCGGATCATAGGCCAGGCGATTGGTGAGGGTCATATACGACAGCGTCAGGCTGTGGTTGATGGCGACGTCGAGGCCGGGCGCGTTCAGCGAAGGTGTCGCCGGGTTGCCATAACTCTCACTGCGGAACGCGAGACCGATGCGGGCCGTGAGCGTTTCCTTCGGTTGCTTGATCAGGTCGTAGCCGACGCCAGCCGCAGCCACGTCGTAGAAGCGGATGTCCTTGATGCGGTCGAAGCCGCCTTCGTCGCGCACGTACCACGAGTTTTTGCCGGAGAAGTTGCTCTGGTAGTCGACTCCCGCCTTGAATTGGTCGGCGGACTTAGCGCCATCGGTGACCTGGCGGTTGTAGTTCGTGTAAAACATGAGGACGTCGCTGGGACCTTTGAGCGTCGCGCGCAGGCCGGCGGCGGTCGCGAGTTGATTCTTGTTGCCGGTCTTGCCATCCACATCGACAGACGCCTCATAGGCCCAGCCACGCTCGAGCGCCACGATGGCGGGATCCTTGGCGCCGGCCTCCCACGAGGCGGCGATTTTATCCACCGTGGTCGAGATGCTGCCGTCCGCGCCGACGACCTGAACTGTTCCCGCTGTGGAGGAAACCTTGCCGTCGATCCGTGTGCCGGTCTTGAGACGCACGGCGATGGGGGCATCGGTAGCGATCGCGGTCACTTCGGACTGCTTGATCTTGAGGGTGCCAGCGTAGTCGGTGTCGACGACGACGAGGCCTTCGTCGATCTTGGTGACTTTCCCGACGATGTGGGCGCCGTTTTTGATATCGACGACATCGGCGGAGAGCCGGGCGGTGCCGAGCAGCACAGCCAACGTGGCTGCGGAGCAGGTAAGGAGCTTCTGATGGTTCATAACGGTAGATGTAAGGGGTCGCTTCGATAGCGCTCCCCCGTGGCGAGTCAATCACCCGCTGGTGAGCGCTCACTGCGGGTTTTACGGAGCAAACCCTCTGCTCGACACGCGGGGCGGGGGAGTTTTCGCTCGCGCCCAGTCGCATGTCCGCGCCCGTCCACCGCCCCGCCCTCATCGTTGCCGACCGCTGGCAACAATACGCCCTGCTGGATGCCGGCGACGGCCTGAAGCAGGAGCGCTGGGGCGAGTTCACCTTGGTACGCCCCGACCCCCAAATCATCTGGCCTCGCTCCAGCGGCGAAAAAGCCTGGAGCGGCTGGGATGGTTTTTACCATCGCGCCGAGACGGGCGGCGGCAAATGGGAGTTTCGCCGTACCCTGCCCGACCACTGGAAAATCTCGTACGAGGCGCTCGGACTGACTTTTAAGATTCACCCGACTTCGTTCAAACACACCGGCCTCTTCCCCGAGCAGGCGGTGAACTGGGACTGGTTCTCCGCCAAAATCAAAGCCGCGAAAAAATCAGGCCGCGAGGTTTCCGTGCTTAACCTCTTCGGCTACACCGGTGCCGCGACGGTCGCCGCCGCCAAAGCCGGCGCCACGGTCTGCCACGTCGACGCGGCCGAGGGCATGGTCAAATGGTGTCGCGAAAACGCCGCGCTCAGCGGCCTGCCTGAGGCGCCTGTCCGCTACATCGTGGACGATTGCCTGAAATTCGCGCGGCGCGAACTCAAGCGCGGCCGGCACTACGATGCCATCATCATGGACCCGCCGACCTATGGCCGTGGCGCCACGGGCGAGATGTGGAAGCTCGAGGATCACCTCTGGGAGTTGCTCACCGAGTGCCGCGCGCTGCTCAGCGATGCGCCGCTGTTCTTCCTCATCAACGCCTACACCGCGCGCCTTTCGCCCACGGTCGTCGCGAACCTCCTCGCGGAACTCATGCACGGCCGCGCCGGCACGATCACCGCCGGCGAAGTCGGCCTGCCCATTCAGCGCGACGGTAAAGTCCTCCCCTGCGGCATCTATGGCCGGTGGGAATCATGAGCTGCGCCGTCGCACCCGTGGCTCGGGTCGGTTTCGTCGCGCCCGTGCGGATCATAAAATTTGCCCTGTTTGTCGCCCTCGGCATTGCGGCCCGCGCGGCGGAGGGTTCGACCGATGTCGTACTGCCAGCTACTCATCTCCGGTTGGGTTCGGTGACCATGTATTCCGAAAACGACAAATATTTTGCCGGCACCGACGAGCATTACACCAACGGTTTCAAGCTCTCCGTTCTCTCCACGGACCTGGCCGACTTCACCAGCGATCCGGTGCCGAAACCGGTGCAAGCGGTCGCGGGCGCGCTCGATCGCCTGGTGCCGCCTGGTTTCGACTGCAAGCTGGGGCTCGCGCTCGGCCAGAATCTCTACACTCCCGCCAACATCGCAGACCCCGCGCCACAGCCGAACGACCGCCCCTACGCGGCGTGGCTCTACACGAGCGCCGCGTTTCAGGTCTATCAGGCGCCACGTTTCTTCGCGAGCGGCTGGCGCGCGATCGCCCGGCTGGATACGCTCGAGGTGAGCGCCGGCCTGGTCGGCCCCGGTGCCCTGGGCCGTCAGGTGCAAAACAATGTTCACTCGGCGATTGGCGCGGCCCACGCCGCCGGCTGGCCCAACCAGATTCACAACGAGCCGGGCCTCGACCTCGCGCTCGAGCGGAAGTGGCGCATGTCGACCGCCCACGCGCGCGATGAGTGGGGTGCCGATTTAATCCCGCATGTCGGCGCGACCGTCGGGAATATTTTCACCTTCGCCAACGTCGGCGCGGAGATCCGGGGCGGCTGGCGCCTGCCGAGCGATTTTGGCACCAACCTCATCCGTCCCAGCGGCGACTCGAACACTCGCCAGCGCCCCGACTGGAGCGTGTTTGCGTTTACCGCCGTCGATGGCCGGGCCATCGCGCGCGACATCACGCTGGATGGAAATACGTTTCGCAGCAGCGCGCACATCGGCAAGGAGCCCTTCGTTGGCGACCTGCTCGGCGGCATTGCGTTTGGATCGCGCCGCTGGCAAATCACCTACTCCGAAGCCGAGCGGACCAAGGAATTCAAGGGCCAGATCAAAGCCTCGGTCTTCGGTTCGATCAGCCTCACTTACTACTACTGACATGCCTTCGCTCGCCGAATCGTACTCCGACAGAGCCAACGAACTCCTCGCCCGTGCGTGGACTGTGAATACTCCGATCGTCGCGCAGCTCGCGCCGATCCTCGGCGCGTCGGTCGCGCGCGGCGAAGTCATCCACACCTTCGGTTCCGGCCACAGCGAGATCATCGCCCGCGAGATCGTCGGTCGCGCCGGCGGGCTTGTCTGCATCACGAGCATCAACGATCCGACTGCCGGCTTCATCGAGAATCTGGTCGGCTACGGCACTGCCCTCGCCGAGCGCTACGATCGCCAGTACGAATTGCGCGCGGGCGAAGTCGTCATCGTCATTTCCAATTCCGGCAAGAATTCCTCGCCCATCGAGGTGGCGCTCCACGCGAAGAAAAAAGGCTGTGTCGTAGTCGCGCTCACGTCGCTCGCGATGTCCCAAACCGCCAAAACCGTTCACCCCGGTGGCCGGAATCTCCATGCGATCGCTGACTTCACGCTCGATAATGGCGGCGTCCCCGGCGACACGATCCTTCAAAGCACCCCCGAAATCGCGACCGGCCCCACGAGCACCTTCGTCGGCGCCTCGCTGCTCAACTGGCTCATGCTCTCGACGATGGAATGGCTGAAGGACCGCGGCCACGATCTCCCCGTCCTTCGCAGTCAGAACCTCCCCGGCGCCATCGAGCACAACCGCGCCGTCGGCGCCAAATACAAATACCGCCTGAGCAAGCAGCTCGCATGAGCCGTTGGGCACCACGAAACACACGAAATACACAAAAGGGTAAAAAACCTGATCACGATGGATTGGTCTTTCGTGTACTTCGTGTGTTTCGTGGTTAACTCCTTCCGATGAATTTCCAAATCGGCGTCGACGGCGGCGGCACCAAGACCGAGTGCATCCTGGTCGATGCCCAGGGCGCCGTCGTCGCCCGCCATCTTGGACCTGGCTGCAATCCAAGCATAGTCGGCCCTGAACAAGCGCGCCTCATCATCACCGACGCCCTCTGTGCCTTGCGCGACCAATCGAAAATTCAAAATCAAAAATCAAAAATTTCCGCCACCCGCCTCTTCATGGCGGGCGCCGCGGGTTTCTGGCAGGAGCTCGCTGAGTCGCTCGCCGACTTCGGCCACCTGCGCGCCGACGCCGATTCGCTGCCCGTCCTCGAGCTCGCCACCGATGGCAAACCGGGCCTCGTGCTGCACGCTGGTACGGGATCGTTCGTCGCCGCCCGCGGGCCGGATGGCGCCGTGCACTACGCCGGCGGGATTGGCTGGCGCTTCGGCGATTCGGGCAGCGGATACGAACTCGGCCGACGCGCCGTCGCGCGCGGGTTGCTCGAATTGCAAGGCTGGCAGCCGCCCACGCGGCTCGCAACGCTCGTCCGCGATTGTACGCAGCTCGGCGCCGAGGCCGATGCCGGAGCCATCACGCGTCTCTTTTACCAGCACCCGGAGCCGAACTGGATCGTCGCCGGACTCGCGCCCGCGGTGATGCGGCTCGCCGCCGAGGGCGACAACACCGCCCTCACCCTCGCCGTCGATTCCGCCGCAGAATTGCTCGCCCTCGCCATGCGCGTCGCAGCGAAACTTTTCCCCAACACCCCGCTCGACACCGTGCGCGCCGGCCTGAGCGGGGCGTTGCTTACGCATCCCGCCATCGCCGCCGCGCTCGCACCCCGCGCACCGTTTGGGCTCACGCCGATCACGGAAGCGCCCATCGAGGGCGTTCGCCGGATCCTCGCCCGGGAACCCGCCTGACTTCGTCATGCTCGTGCGTTTCACCAAAAACGCTCCCACCGCCAAAGCCGACGCCCTCGCCTGCGTGCGGCCCGACGGCAGTTCGACGCACGCCGAGATGCCGCGCCAAGGTATCCTGCCGCATGATGCGTTTCACTTTGTGGTCGAGACCACGCTCGGCTGGCGCGATGCGGTCTTCGGCCAGATCGCTGGAGGCGCCACGCTCGCGCACGTCGCCAAGCGGCTGCACGGTGCAACCATCGACCGGTCGAAAAATATCCAGGCGCTGCAAAGCGAGTCGCTGGTCGAGTGCCTGCAAGCCGATCAATGGAGCGGCGCCTCGGACCCGGCCAGGTTTGCCGAGACGCTCATCGCCACCTGCCGCCGCCGCGCCGTGCCACCGCCGGACATCGATGCCGAGGAGCTCGCCCGCGTCCGTGTCGCGCTCCGCGATTTCGGCGCTGCGTGGCGTCCGCTGCTGCCCGGTCAGTCGTTGGAACGGACATTCTGAATCATGAAACACCAAGCTCCAACATCCAAGCCCCAGAGAAGCTTCAATGCTCAAATTCCAGATAGCCGAAAGATGGTTGCGGTATTTGGTTATTGGAACCTGAAGTTTCATTGGATGTTGGAGCTTGGAGCTTGAAGTTTTTGCCCCGCTAAACCGCTCGCGAATGCTCACTCTCTGCCCAGAAATCACAATCCTCGTCGAAGCTGACTGGCGCTCGCGCCAGTCGACACACGATGCGCGCATCCGGGCGTGGACGGATCCGCATCAGGCGCGCGCGGCGCGCGGCGAACAGCATCCGGTCTACGATTTCCTTTTCACCTACTATGCGTTTCGCGCCGCGTGGCTGCGGCGCTGGCACCCGGGCCCAGATGTCGCGCTGGCTGGTGAGCGCGCACGCGAATTTCTCCGCTGGCCCGAATACCGCGAGACCGCCGATGGCGTGATCGTCGTTTGCGCGGCGCTGCCTTCCCACCGGCGCGAGTTCGTCGCGTGGCTCCGCGATCTCCTGGTCGCGATGCAAACGCGCCCGCCGTTCTTTGGCTGCTCCGGCCTGCACGAGTGGGCGATGGTGTATCGCCAGACTCCCGACGAGGTTCGTCACAACCAGTATCCGCTCCGCTTCGCACCGGCCGACCTCGCCCGCATCGTCGAGTCGCTGCCGGTGTGCTGCTCGCACTTCGACGCGTTTCGATTTTTCACCGCGCCCGCCCATCCGCTCAACAAGCTTTCCCCCACCCGCCTCACCGCGCCGCAACTCGAGCAGCGCGGCTGCCTCCACGCCAACATGGATCTCTACAAGTGGGCGTTCAAGCTGGCGCCGTTCACCCCGAGCGAATTCGTCGCCGATAGCTTCGCCCTCGCCCGCGATATCCGAGAAGTCGATATGCGCGCCAGCCCCTACGATCTCCAATCGCTCGGCTTCGCCCCCATCGCGATCGAATTGCCTGCGGGACGCGCCGAATACGAACACCACCAGCGCGCCTTCGCCGCCCGCGGCGAACCGCTGCGCGCCCGCCTCGTCGCGCTGTG
>Ga0206956_1164_pt1 | contig 15475 bp, 11 predicted proteins | sample Alteio_BWOrgHeat_35_FD_153252 | JGI IMG/M metagenome (GOLD analysis project Ga0206956, IMG submission 153252) | Enriched cells from forest soil in Barre Woods Harvard Forest LTER site, Petersham, Massachusetts, United States -... | ecosystem: Environmental > Terrestrial > Soil > Temperate forest >...
ATACCACCGCCATCATGATGACATTGGCCCAGCCGGCAATGGACGTCGCCAGCGCCATGCCGACATATTGCAGCGGGAACATCAGCGCCAGATTGAAGAAGAGATTGATACCGATGCAAACCATGGCGATCTTGAACGGCGTTTTGGTATCCTTGTGTGCATAAAACGCAGGCGAAATAATTTTAGCAAGGATAAAGGCCGGAAGGCCAAACGCAAAAGCCGTCAGCGTGCGCGCCGTCGCCGCCGCTTCCGTCGCGCCGAATGCACCGCGCTGGTACATAACATGAATCACCGGCTCGGCAATAACCAAAAGCGCAATCGCCGCCGGCAGGCTTAGAAACAGCGCGAGGCCAATAGCATGGTTCTGGCTTTTATGCGCTTCCTCATGTTTGCCCTCGCGTATCTGTTTTGAGAGCATCGGGAGCAGCGCCGTACCCACCGCAATACCGATGACCGCCAACGGCAATTCATTGATGCGGTCGGCGTAATAGAGATAGGAATTACCTCCGTTGAAGAACGACGCGATGCTAAGATCGATAAAAATATTGATCTGCGCCACGCCCGCGCCCACGGCTACCGGCGCGATGAGCTTAAGCAGCTGTTTGACGTGCGGCGTCAGGCGCGGCTTAACCCAGCGCGGTAGCATGTTTCCCTTCACGCAAAACCACACCAGCCATGCATATTGCGCCACGCCTGAGGCCATCACCGCGATGGCCAGCGCATATGCATAGTTCGGCGTGAGCGGATGGATGAAAAACGGGATGATGATGAGGCAGAGGTTCATGATCACCGGCGTGGCGGCAACGGCGGCGAATTTGTTGTGGCTGTTGAGCACACCGCCCAAAAGCGACACCAGCGAGATAAAAATAATGTAGGGCATGGTGATACGCGTCAGCATGACGGTGAGATCGTATTTCAGCGGATTGGTTTCAAACCCCGGGGCAAGGATGAACATCAGCCACGGCATGATGAGAATGAAAACGCCGGTCGTGGCAATCAACACCACCAACAAAAATGACATCGCCTCGGAGGCAAAGCTGTGCGCATGGTCCTTGCCCTCACCCGCTAACATGCCGGCATAAAGTGGCACAAACGCCGAATTGAACGCGCCTTCGGCGAACAGGCGGCGCAGTACGTTCGGCAATTTGAAGGCGACAAAAAACGCATCCGACAGCATGCTCGCGCCAAGCGACGAAGCGATGGTAACATCGCGCAGGAAACCCAGTACGCGCGACAGCAGCGTATATCCGCCGATGGTAGCTGTGGATTTAACGAGGGACATGAGGAAGTTGTAGCATCATTGTCATTCCCGCGAAAGCAGGAATGATGCTATCTTTCCATATCCTCATACAGCGCACGGTCGAACGTGCCTTCCGACTTGTCGACCAGCATGGTGATGACCGAATCGCCGGTGATGTTGACTGTCGTACGCATCATATCGAGGATGCGGTCGATGCCGGCGATGAGCGCGATGCCGTCGAGCGGCAGGCCGACCGACGTCAGCACCATACCCATCATGATCAGCGATCCGCTGGGAATACCCGCCGCGCCAATAGAGCCGAACGTAGCGGTAAGAATCAAAATGATATAATGGTGTGCATCGATATGAACATTATAGACCTGCGCGAAAAACAGCGCGCAGATGCCAAGGTAAATGGCCGTGCCATCCATGTTGATGGAGGTACCGAGCGGCAATACGAACGTTGTCGAACTCTTGGAAACGCCGATACGCTCGTTGACGACACGCATAGCAGTGGAAAGCGTGGCTTTGCTGGAACTGGTGGAAAACGCGAGCAACTGGGCTTCGACGATCTTCCGATAGAACGGCATCGGCGACATGCGACCAAAAACGATAATCATGACGCCGAACAGCAGGTATTGCGTGATCAACGCGCCGAGCACGGTGATAATGAGCCAGATCAGTCCTATCAAAATATCGGTTCCTAACGTACCGACCGCCCATGCAGTAAGCGCAAACACGCCGTAAGGGGAGAAACTTACAATCGTTTCGATCAGTTTGAATACGAGATCCGCCGCTTGCTGGATTAAACCCGTCAGGCCTTTAACTTTCGGCCCCAGTTTTACCAGCGTTATACCGACGAACAGAGCAAACACGACGACCTGCAGAATATTGTCATCAGCCATTGCCTTAATCACATTGGTCGGCACCATATTGACAAACAGCTTGATGAGGCTGAATTCCTGTGCAGGAGGTGTAATTGCAACAGCAGAGGCATGCGATTTGAGCATGGTCATGTCAATGCCTTTACCCGGCTTTATCAGATCGCCGAACACAAGGCCGATGCATACGGCAAATGCGCCCGTCATCAGATATGCACCAACGGCCTTAAGTCCAATGCGCTTGAACGCTTCGGCATTAGTCATGCTGGTTATGCCGGCGATCAGCGAGAATAAAATCAGCGGCACGATGACCATCTTGATCAGGTTGAGGAAGATGTCGCCGATCGGTTTGATGTACGTGGTCAGGAACGTATTGCCGTCAATACCCAGCGGATTATTAGCCGTCATCGGTCCCACGGCGAAACCAAAGACGATGCCGAGCACCAACCCAAGCAACACGCGAAACCAGAGCTTTCCTAACAACGTCTTTGCCATATATCTCCTTAAGGAAGATGTGGAAATCGAAGGGACAGTGGTGTTTACAGTAAAAATGGGGGGTGCGTCAACCGTTCAGTCGGCGTCACTACTGAACCAATCCCTTTTCCTTATAATATTTGAGTGCGCCGGGATGGATGGGCATGGCATCGTTGTCTTTTGCCATGTGATTGGCATCAAGCGTGGCAAAGACCGGGTGGAGGGTTTTGAAATTCTCGAGATTGTCGAAGACGGCCTTTACAATCTGATAAACGATGTCGTTATCGAGGTTGGACGGGGCCACCAGCATCGCCTTGACGCCGAAGGTCTTGATGTCCTTGGGATTGCCGACATACATGCCGCCGGGAATCACCGCATGCGAATAGAACGGATGCTCGGCGATGAGCTTATCGATCACCGCCCCACTGACATTGACCAGCCGCGTCGGGCACAGGTTGGTAATCTCCTGGATAGCGCCGTTGGGATGGCCGCCGGCATACACCAGCGCATCGATCTTGCCGCTGCACAGCGCTCGCCCACCATCGCTGATTTTGAGATCGACATTGGTGAAGGTTTTATTGTCCCAACCCTTACGCTTCATCAATTCTTCCATGGTCGCCCGCGGACCGGATCCGGGCGCACCCATATAAATGCGTTTGCCTTTTAGGTCGTCAAAATTGACGATGTTTGCATCCTTGCGCGAGACCACCGTAAACGGCTCGGCATGCAATGAGAAAACGACGCGAAGATTTTTATCGGCCCCGACATCGGAAAATATTTCGCTGCCGTTATAGGCCTGGTACAGCAGGTCGGATTGCACGATGCCCAAATCGAGGTCGCCCTTGCGCATGGCTTCGAGGTTGTTGATCGAACCACCGGTGGATTCGACGGTACAGCGTATGCCGTGTTCCTTGCGGCCGCGGTTGACGAGGCGGCAAATCGCACCGCCGGCCGGATAATAAACGCCGGTGACACCGGCCGTACCGATGGTGATGATTTTTTCGGCGGCTTGCGCAAAAGGAATATTCAGACCCATTACGGCCAATGCCGTAACGGCAACTAACGCTCTGACGATACGCATCATTATTCCCGATTTATTGTTGAGAAGCGCACCATAGCAAAAACAAAAGGGAAGTACAATAGCGGAGGTGGGTGCACTTCCGATAAAATATACTTATATTACAAATGGTAAAATCTAATTGCCCTGCCCGACTTGCAGCGGCTCAACGTTCTCAACATTATTGGCTTCCAGCGCGTCGCCCGAATCATCCGTATCGGTATCATCGTCTGCCACGTGCTTATGCTTGACTGCCAGTTGACCAAATGTGCGGTCGAGGAGGCTCACCATCTGGCTGTCGCGGCTTTGACTTGTCCGACTGCCCATGATGACAGCGACGAGGTTATGGCCGTCACGGTGTGCCGAGGTCACGAGGTTATAACCGGATGCCCGGATATATCCTGTTTTTACGCCGTCGACCCATTCGGGATGGCGTTCCATGACATGATTATGGCCGGGATAGGTCACGCCGTTATAATCAAAGCTCTGCATGGAGAAGAAATGATAATATTCGGGGAAGTCGCGGCGGAGCGCAATGGCCAGCCGCGCCATGTCGAACGCCGTCGTATGCTGGTTGTTGTCGGGCAGGACGGAAGGATTGCGGAACACCGTATCCTTCATGCCGAGTTCACGTGCTTTCTTGGTCATCATCAAAGCGAAATTCCATTCGGTTTTGCCAAGCGCCTCGCCCAGCGCCATTGCCGAATCGTTGGCCGAGCGCACAACCACACTCTCGATAGCGATACGCACCGGCAGACGGTCGCCTTTTTCGAGTGCGATATTGGTCGGCGGCTGTTGCGATGCCTTATCCGACACCATTAAAGTCTGGTCCAGCCTCATCTTGCCTTTTTTCAAGGCATCGAAGGTCAGATACAGCGTCATCATCTTGGTCAGTGATGCCGGGTAACGGCGGGCGTTGGCGTTTTTCGAATAAATCACCTTGCCGGTTCTGCCATCGACGACCAGTTCAGAAAAATGAACAGGTCCGTTCTGCGAACTGCTGTGATGGTGATGGCGTTTTTTATGGTGGTGAGATTTAGTGGCTGCGAAACCTTCCGCCGGCGTCAGGCTGGAAAGCACAAACGCCGTGATAATAAATACTATCCAAACCCGTCGAACAGACTTCACTGCAACCACAACCCCTTGCTATATATTGTCTAATTATAATAACCAAATAACGGCTGAAAATCAAGGTAATGTGTAAAGTCTTGCCTGTAAATTAAAAAATTACTTTAGGCGAAGTGTTTTTTTAAATGCTTCGCGACATGAGGCGAAACAAAGGAGGAGATATCGCCGCCGAGGCGCGCGATCTGCTTGACGAAACGCGAGGAAATAAAATGCGTATTCTCGGAAGCGGTCAGGAATACGGTTTCCATAGTTGGGTTGAGGCGCGAGTTCATGCACGCCATCTGGAATTCGTATTCAAAATCGGAGACAGCGCGCAAGCCGCGGATCAGCAGCGTCGCATTATTCTCCTGCGCAAAATTGACCAAGAGGCCGGGGAAGGTTTTTACCTCGATGCGCTTGCTCTCAGCGCCCAATGTTTTCATATCGGCACGCACCATGTCCGCCCGCTCGTCGAGCGCGAAGATCGGGTCTTTACCGGTATCGAGCGCCACGGCGATGATGAGTTTGTCGACCACACCAAGCGCTCGCTTGATGATGTCCATGTGCCCGACGGTGATCGGGTCGAACGTGCCGGGATAAACGCCGGTTCTCATGGCTGAGTTCCCTGATCTCGTCTGCTGTCTTGCCTTCTCCTAAAATTTTGCCAGAAGGAAGATGTTTTGGTTGTTGGTGTGTCCTCTTTGGCTTCCTCCACTACCTTGACCTCTGTTTCCGCTTTAACTTCCGCCTCGCAAGCCGCAACGCTTTCCTGGCCTATGAACTCTGCAACAGCCTGTTTTAGATCGGCCGTAATTCTAAGAAAATAGGCTTTGCCATGAAAATCATTGGGAAGTGATTCAAGCTTGAGCGTAGACCCATATAAATCCACAGCAGAATCCATGAGTTGCTCCAGCGTTATTCCCAATCCCTTCAAATATCCTTCGACAGCGTCTTTGGTTGCCCCAAAATTTTTTTTGAATTCATCAACATTTTTATAAGTGGGAGATCCATATTTCGTCATTAATAGAGTGGTAAGAATTTCGGATTCAATTACGACGTCGGCATGCATCTTGCGTGGCCGTATCTTCGCATCAAAATTAATTATTTCCGAGTCGCTGGGAATGCGCTTAGGCATTGGGTTCACTCTCTTCAGTGACCACGCTTTCTTCTATTACGCCACCTTCCGGCAGCGTAACGACGCTCACCACTTTTTCACCCGGCTGGGTTTTTAAGATAGTGACGCCCTGCGTGTTGCGGCCGGCAATGCGGATGCCGTCGAGCGGGCAGCGAATAACGGTGCCGCGGTCGGTCATGAGCATGATTTCGCCCTTGTGGTTCACCGGCTGGCTGGCGACGACTTTGCCGTTGCGCGAACTGGTGATGATGTTGACGATGCCGCTGCCGCCGCGACCGACGGTGCGGTATTCATACGCCGAGCTGCGCTTGCCGTAACCGTTTTCGGTGACGGTGAGAATGAATTGCTCAGCCGCATCCATTTCCTTGAAGCGTTCGGGCGATAGCGTAATTTCCTGCACGCCTTCTTCCTTTTCAATCGGCGCCTCTTCCGCTTCGCCGCCGGCAGCGCGCCGTTTGGCAGCAGCCATTTTCACGTAAGCATAGCGTTCTTCAACCGTGGTAGCGATGCCGCCCAGAATACTCATGGAAACGACTTCGTCGCCCTCGACCAGCCTCATGCCGCGTACGCCGTCCGATGTGCGGCTTTTGAATACGCGCACGTCGTTGATGGGGAAGCGGATGCTCTTGCCTGATTTCGCGGCGAGCAGCGCATGATCGGTTTCTTTGCACGTCATGACGCCGACCAGCCTGTCGCTCTCATCCATACGGATGGCGATTTTGCCGCTGGTGCGGATGTCGTGGAAATCGGAAAGGTCGTTGCGGCGCACATTGCCCTTCGCCGTGGCGAAGAAAATATGCATCTCGTCCCACTTGGTTTCATCTTCCGGCATCGGCATGAACGTCGTGATGCGCTCACCTTCCGACAGCGGGAAAATATTGACCAGCGCCTTACCGCGCGTATTGGCCGCGCCGAGCGGTAGTCTATATACTTTGAGTTTATAGACCTGCCCTTTGCTCGAGAAAAACAGCACCGGCGTATGCGTATTGACGACGAGAAGTTCGGTGGTGATATCCTCATCGCGCACGTCCATCGCCGATTTGCCTTTACCACCGCGCTTCTGCGCGCGGTACGCTGACAATTGTGTGCGTTTGATGTAACCGCCGGAAGTGACGGTAACGACCATATCTTCCCTCTGAATTAAATCTTCGATGTCGGCTTCGAATTCCGACGCTTCGATGACGGTGCGGCGCGGCGTAGCGAATTGTTCTTTGGCCGCCAGCAATTCAGAGCGTAGGATGCCGTAGAGTTTTTCGCGGCTGCCGAGGACGGAGAGGTATTCGGCAATCTCCGCTGCCAGCGCCTGCATTTCCTCGTCGATCTTGTTGCGCTCGAGACCGGTCAGTCGGCTTAAGCGTAACTCAAGAATGGCGCGCGCCTGCGCTTCGGTGAACTGGATTTTGTTTTTCTCGACACGATTATTCGGATCGTCGACCAGTTGCAGCAACGGTAATACGTCGGCGGCGTTCCAGCTGCGGCGCATCAATTCGGCGCGGGCGATATCGGGGTTGGCCGCGGCTTTGATGACGGCAATGACTTCGTCGATATTGGCAACGGCAATGGCAAGGCCGATCAACACATGGGCGCGATCGCGCGCTTTGCCAAGCAAATGCGAGGTGCGGCGCGTGATGACTTCTTCGCGGAACGCGATGAACGAGGTGATGACGTGCTTGATGTCCATCAGTTCGGGACGGCCATTGTCGAGCGCCAGCATGTTGACGCCGAAGCTGGTCTGCAGCGGTGTCAGCGCATAAAGTTGAGCGAGCACGACGTCGGGCACTGCATCTTTTTTGATTTCGACGACCATGCGCACACCGGATTTGTCGGATTCGTCACGCAGATCGGAAATACCTTCGATTTTTTTCTCGCGCACCAGCTCGGCAATGCGTTCAAGTAGCTTGGCTTTGTTGACCTGATACGGCATTTCAGTGGTGATGATAGCGTAGCGGCCGGGACGGATTTCTTCGATTTCCGTCTTGGCACGCATGATGACCGAGCCGCGGCCGGTAAGCAGCGCCGAGCGGCAACCGCTGCGGCCTAAAATCGTACCGCCGGTTGGGAAATCCGGGCCGGGCAGCACTTCCATAATTTCTTCGATGGTGACATTGGGATTGTCGAGATAGAGGCAGCAGGCGTCGATGACTTCGCCTAAATTATGCGGCGGAATGTTGGTCGCCATACCGACAGCGATGCCGCCGGCGCCATTGACGAGGATGTTCGGATAGGCAGCGGGCAGAACCATCGGTTCTTTTTCCGAACCGTCATAGTTTTCCTGCCAGTCAACGGTATCGAGACGTATGTCTGCCAGCAACGCGTGTGCCGCTTTCGACAAACGCGATTCGGTATAACGCATGGCGGCTGGATTATCGCCGTCCATCGAGCCGAAGTTACCTTGCCCGTCAACGAGCATAAGCCGCATCGAGAACGGCTGCGCCATACGCACCAACGCGTCATAAATCGCGAGGTCGCCGTGCGGATGGTATTTACCCATCACGTCACCGACGATGCGCGCTGATTTTTTATAGGGGCGATTGAACTCGCAGCCCAACTCGAGCATGCCGTAAAGAATGCGGCGATGCACCGGCTTCAGGCCGTCGCGCACATCGGGAATCGCGCGCGACACGATCACGCTCATGGCGTAATCGAGGTAGGATTTTTTCATCTCCGCTTCGATAGCGACGGGGAGGAGTTCCTGATTCTGGGCAGCGTTTTCGTCGGTCATAAATAGGCTCTACATAAGGGATGGTTAAATGAGTTCTTTTTGTAGCAGATCAGGAGGGGGAATCAACGAAATAAAGCGGGTTTTCGACACGGTAACGACGCTTGACAGCAGAAAATAATAGCGCTAGCGCCACCAGGCCAACAGGTAGGCGCAGAGCGGGCTGGGCATAGGGTGTAGCGATGATGGCTGCAAGGGCTATATTTTCCAGCGCGCCGCCAAACCCTTCCCGCCATATTCGTACAAATAAAGGCAGTATTGCCGCGGCCAGAAGAGGCATATCATAGCAATAGCCATAGGGCGTGGCGAGTAACATCCCGCAGGCCAGCAAGCCAAAGCGCAAATCCTGCCGGTTCGTATCTTTTTCACGGAACACGCCTACCACCGTGACAAGCATGTAAATGCTCACCACTGCCTGAACTCCCCATGAAAATCTCACCGGAAAGCCGCTGCTGGTAAGTGTAAGATAGGGCCCAAGCGCGAGTACGATCGACATCTTGTCGGATAACATAAATCCCTCGAACCATTGCGCCATATGCAGATAGTCCGTCCATATGCCGGCGCCAAGCCACAGGGTTACGGCAACAATGAGCACGGCGCTTGCAACCGCAGCGGCCACAATGGTACGCCAGCGCCCGGATACCGCCAGCGCAAAAGGCACAAGCATGGCCATGTGTAGCTTGATAACCATCAGGCTTAGCCAAATGCCCGCGCGTGCAGGCCGACGGTTCCAATCATGCAGCATCGCCAGGAAAAATACGGCGAGCAACGCCCCCGACTGCGCACTGTATAAGCTGGCTTTCATAAAAGGCAGTACAGCGACGGCAGCAACAACATATGCCATGCGGCGGGATTTTGTATCTTCTTGCTGTAGGGTGGAATGTTTAAGCAGCATAAACACCATGCCATAGTACAATATAACCGGCAGGAAAGACCATAGCAGCAGGGCCACATCGTGCGGAAAATACGCCAGTGGCGCGATAAGAAACAATGCCTGCGGCGGGTAAACGAATGCCTTAAAACGTCCATTCAGCGCATGGGGATATTTATCAACAATAGCTTGTGATTCGCCTGTGTCATAAACCATGGCGGATTGTCCCGCATGGATTTTTTCGGCAGGTTCCCAGAAGTTATTAAAATCACTGATAGAATGAGTGGATGCGCCTTCGATATAATACTGGCTAAGAATGACGGCATTATACAGAGCAAGTAAAATTGCCAGCGCCAGCAACGTTCTTTTGCCAAGAGCGGACACTATGGCAGCCCCGAATGCGTCCCATCGCAAAAGGGCTTGCCCTTGGTATGCTTGCAGCCGCACAGCCACACGGTTTGGCTTTTCTCGGCCTTAAAAATAACCGGCGAAAATTCGGAACCTTTATGTGATCCATCGCAGAAAGGCTGCGTTTTGCTAAGCCCACAGGCGCACCAGGCATATTTTTTTCCCTCAGTGACTTCCACCGGATAGGGATTGCGCTGGGCGATATTAGGGGCGCTCATGGTTATTTTTCCAACTCATCAATCATGCGACTGATGATATTTAGCCCCTGCTGCCAGAAATCATAGCGGCTGGCATCGAGACCGAAGGGCTTCAAAAGTTCCTTATGCCGCAGCGTACCACCCGCTTCGAGCATGGTCAGATATTTCATCTCGAAATCTGTCACTTTTTTCTGCTCGTAAACGGCATACAGCGAATTGACAAGGCAATCGCCGAAAGCATAGGCATAGACGTAAAACGGCGAATGGATGAAATGCGGGATATAGGTCCAAAAATATTTGTAATCGCCGGAGAGTTTGATCGCCGGCCCCAGGCTTTCATGCTGCACGCTCATCCAGATCTTGCAGATGCGGTCCAGCGAAAGCTCGCCTTCGCGGCGTTCGGCATGCAAACGTTTTTCGAATTCGCAAAACGCAATCTGCCGCACCACCGTGTTGAGCATATCCTCCACCTTGGAGGCGATAAGCCGTTTGCGGCGCTTTTCATTGGTCTCGCGGCGCACCATCTCGCGGAAAGTCAGTTGTTCGCCGAACACCGACGCCGTTTCCGCCAGCGTCAGCGGCGTATCGCACATCAGCGCGCCTTGCTTGGCGGCTAACACCTGATGCACGCCGTGGCCAAGTTCATGCGCCAACGTCATCACGTCGCGTGCCTTGCCCTGAAAATTGACGAGCAAATACGGATGCGCCGATGGTACTACCGGATGGGCGAACGCACCGGGCGATTTTCCTGGCGTAACGGCAGCATCGATCCACGGCTTGTCGAAGAATTCTTTACCGATTTTCGCCAGCTCCGGCGAGAACCGTGCATACGAATCGAGCACCAGTTCCTTTGCCTCATCCCAACTGTATTTACGATCGATATCGCCGGGCAGTGGTGCGTTTCGATCCCAGTAATCGAGCGATTTCTGGCCGAACCATTTGGCTTTCAGCGCGTAATAGCGGTGCGATAATTTCGGGTAGCTCTTGCGTACGGAAGCCACCAGCGCATCGACGACATCGTCCTCGATATAGTTGCTGACATTGCGCGACGAAATCGGCTGCGGAAAATTGCGCCAGCTGTCTTCGATTTCTTTATCTTTGGCCAGCGTGTTGGTGATGAGCGCGAACAGCGGCGCCTTCTCGGAAAATACCTTGCCGATAGCCTGCGCCGCTTTTTTGCGCGCTGCGCCATCTTTGGAGGAAAGTAAATTGAACGCTTCCGGCTCGGTCATCTTTTTGCCGCCGATGGAAAAACGCAACGACGCAATGGTCTCATCGAACAGACGCGTCCACGCCGCACGGCCAGCCACGGCTTTCTCATGCAGCAGTTTTTCGAGGTCGTCAGGAAGCTGGTACGGCCTGAAAGTGCGGGTATCGCGTAGCCACGGCCCGTAATGCTCCAGCGCCGCATTACCCTTCATCGCGCCCAAGACTTCGTTTTCCAACTTGTTGATAGCGAGGGTAAAAAATAAAATCCGCGACGATAGCGCTGTCAGTTTTTCCTGCGTGTTCTGATAAAATTGCGTGATAGCCGGATCACTTACGTCTTTGGCAAAACACAATTGCGCGTAAGAACCGAGCTTGCCCGAGAGATCCTGGATGACTTCCCATTCGCGGATAGCCTTTGCCAGTCCATCGGCATCGAGCGATGTCACTTTGTCATCGTAGGCTTTGCGAAAATCAACGCAGAGTTGTTCCAGTTTCTTGAAATCTCTGACGACGGATAATCCATCCGGCGCTTCATACAAATCGCGCAGATCCCATTCGGGCAGCTTTTTAGCGGGAAGTTTCTTAGCGGCGGTTTTTTTAAGGGGTTTGCTGGTAGCCATGGCCAATCCTACATGGGCGATTTAGCCGGCTTTTCAGGCTGGCCTGCATCGCCTTTGGACGCAGGTGCGCTGCCGCCGGGAGACGGAGCAACCGCAGCAGGTGCCGACGATGGTTCAGAACCGCCAGCTGCCGGCGCAGAAGTTTGCACCATATCAGCAAGCACGGATGCGGCCAACGCGGCAAACATGGCGTCACCGATATATAGCGATCCATTCTTATCGCGCTTTAAGGGGATCATCGCATGCGTGAGTTTGTCAGCCGGCTGTCCGGTGACTTTTTCCAAAGCAGCGGCGACAGTTTTACGTGCCTGTTCCGGTATCAGTTCGCTGGCAAGAAAGTGTGGGACATTATCAATATCGACCATGGCATTGCCGGAGGGGAAACCATCATCAGAAGAGGTGGAGATTCCGCCCGTTACCTTGACTTTGAAAGTATCAGCGGTGAAAAGCGCTTCATTTATTGCCGTATCCGTATTGCCGGTAGGAGCACGACCGGTCGAGAGACTGACGCTCAGATTATAGCTCTTGCTTGCCTTGTCATGATCGTGCAGCACGAAGTCCGAAACCGTCAGCGCATATTTACCTTCTACGCGACCGTTCTCTTGCTTGGCTTCATTAAAATTACTGGTGATCTCCGACGCCGCAAGCTGCATACCGTCTGCGCTAGTAATCTTGACATGGGAGAACTTATATGCCGATTCACGCTCATGGTTGGCCGGCATAAATTTTTCGTAAAACAGAGAATTCGGATCATGGTCGACAACGATGCGACCATTCCCGTCGCCAACGGCCGCAAATGTCATTTCATTTGGTAAATGCAGGGCATGCACGATGATGGGTCCATGGCTTCCCTGCATGTTGGAATACACATATTTAAGCGGCATTGGGAAGCTTATCACTGTTTTTGGCTGGCCGCCTTGAGCGACATTAATCGGCCCAGGAAATTCAAAGATGAGACCGTTAGCGCTGACCGGATCAGGCAATACCAGCATTTTGGCAGTCGAAACCGACCACTTGACGGGAATCGGTGATGATTTGTCCACCAGCTCCAGGCTGACATCATCTACCGTCGCATGTTTGTTGAATCCCCAGCCTTCAATGGCTAGCTTTCCGTGCGTAAGCTTGGCTTCTTTACCTACCGCGCCGGCCTCCTGCGCGACATAATCAGCAACGTCTTGCAAATGCTGCCCGACATTGGCCTCCGTAATACCCGACATTCCGCTGAATAAAATAATGACGACGGCAACGACCAATATGAAAACGCCGATAAGCGGCTTGAGGTGGGCTTTTTTGGCATCGAGCGCGGACATGCGAACTCCCGGACAAAAGAGAAATGATATTTATATTAGAGGTTTTTAGAGGGAGTGCAACGGAGAAGTCACTTCTTATCGACCATCATATTCCGCGTCGCCGACGGCAGCGATACACGCAGGCCGTCAAGCGCATCAGACATCATGATCTGGCAACCGAGCCGCGACGTATGCGTCAGGCCAAAGGCGAGGTCGAGCATGTCTTCCTCATCTTCGCTGGCGCCTTTGAGCTTGCCGTACCACGCCGGATCGACGATAACATGGCAGGTCGAGCAGGCGAGCGATCCCTCACAAGCGCCTTCAAGCGGAATGTCATGACGGTGCGCGATTTCCAGCACGGAAATACCGTTGGGTACATCGACGGTTTTTTCTTTTCCGTCAGGGAATACGAACGTTAATTTAGGCATGGTTTCTCTCTATTCACTAAGCGCTTTATCGATATGCGCCCCTTTTAGCGCAACTCCAATCGCCCTGTCCATCCTTCTTTCAGCAAAAGGCTGCGCGATGCGGCCAAGTTCATGTAGCTCGGCGTCAATATAAGCCCGGTCGGCGCCTCTTGCGGCATTCTGCACTACCGCGATTTGGCGTGCGATTCGCGATTTTTCAGGCGCTTCCAGCAATACTCCATCCTGTTTCATCGCCGATTCCAGCTCGACAATGGCACGTTCCGCCTCAACCCGCGCTTCGGCCAGCAGGCGTTCGGTGATGTCCTTGCGGGCATTTTCCATGCTATCCGTCAGCATTTTTTCCATTTCTTCCGGTGCCAAGCCATATGACGGTTTAACATGAATCGCTTGCTGCACGCCGGTGGTTTTTTCCTCGGCGGAAACGGTGAGTAATCCATCAGCATCAACGGTAAACGTCACTTTGATACGCGCAATCCCCGCTGGTAACGGCGGAATACCGGCAAGCTCAAAGCGCGCCAGCGAGCGGTTATGTGCCACCATTTCGCGCTCGCCCTGCACAATGTGAATCTGCATACCTGTCTGACTGTCAGCATAGGTGGTAAATTCCTGCGACACCGATACCGGAATCGGTGTATTGCGCTGCAGGATTTTTTCGGTCAATCCGCCCATCGTCTCCAGCCCCAATGATAGCGGGATAACATCGAGTAGTAGATTATCGGAACCCTGCGTCAGGCCATGCGCCTGCAATGCCGCGCCGATAGCCACTACCTCGTCGGGATTGACGTCGACCAGCGGCGGCTTGCTGAAAAATTCCTGCACCTTATTGTACACCAGCGGCACACGCGTCGAGCCACCGACCATGACCACACCCTTGACATCAACCGTGGACAGCTTGGCATCAAGAAGCGCCTGAGAGCTGACTTCCAGAGTTTTATCGACATACGGGCATATCAGATTATCAAAATCATCGCGGCCCAAGTTTATGGTTTTGCCGTTATAGGTAATATCAGCGGAGGTCTGCTCGGTCAGCATATGTTTTGCCTCACGCGCCAGCGCCATCAGCTGGCCCACCTGCTCGCTCCTCAATGTATTTTCAGTGCAGCCAAGTTCGGAGAGCGTCCAGGCGGTGATCGCCTGGTCGAAATCATCACCGCCGAGCGCCGTATCGCCGCCGGTTGAGAGCACCTGGAACACACCTTGTTCGAGCTTGAGTAAGGAAATATCAAACGTGCCGCCACCCAAATCATAAATCGCATAGATGCCTTCGACGCCTTTATCCAAGCCATATGCCAGCGCAGCCGCCGTCGGTTCATTGATGAGGCGCAACACCTCAAGCCCGGCCAGTCGCGCTGCATCTTTGGTAGCAGCGCGGGCAGCATCATCGAAATACGCAGGCACGGTGATAACCGCCTGTTTCACTTCGCGCCCCAAAGCACGTTCGGCATGGTGTTTTAGTTCTTTCAGAATTTCTGCCGAAACTTCCACCGGCGTTACGTCGCGCCCGCCCGCATTCAACCGGACATTGGCCTCATGCATGCGCCGCTTGACCGAGACAATGGCGCCTTTTTCGCCGCGCTCCCAGCGCGCACGCGCCGGATAACCGACTTCAATCGCTCCATCCGCGCCATAATAAACGGCGGACGGCACCAGCGCATGGCCGTGGATATTATGCAGCACTTCCGCCTGCCCGTCCGACGCGACAGCCACCACCGAATAAGTCGTACCCAGATCGATACCGATAGCGGCCGCATTTTCATGCGGCAGCGGGGTTTGTCCGGGTTCATGGATTTGGAGGAGGTTCATAATTTCCGTCTTTGTAATTCTTCTTCTGCCTTTAACA
>Ga0206956_1165_pt1 | contig 15474 bp, 12 predicted proteins | sample Alteio_BWOrgHeat_35_FD_153252 | JGI IMG/M metagenome (GOLD analysis project Ga0206956, IMG submission 153252) | Enriched cells from forest soil in Barre Woods Harvard Forest LTER site, Petersham, Massachusetts, United States -... | ecosystem: Environmental > Terrestrial > Soil > Temperate forest >...
CTGCGAGGGCGTTTCGATCAGATCGGTCGAGCGCCTCACGGGCCATCATCGTGACTCGATCATGCGTCTTGGTGTGAAGGTGGGCGAAGGCTGCAACGCCTTGCACGGGAAGCTTATGAAGGATGTTCAGGTCGCCCGTATCGAGATCGATGAGGTGTGGAGCTTCGTTCAGAAGAAGCGAAATCGAGTGACCGAGGAAGACCCCGATACGGTCGGCGATCAGTGGATATATCTAGCGATGGACGCGACTGGTAAGTGCATCCTCACCTGGCTGATCGGAAAGCGTACACGTCTCAACACTGTTCAGGTTGTTGAGGACGTTCGCAGGCGTGTGGTGGGGAATCCCGAGATTGCGACAGACGGGCTTCAATCCTATCGCAACGCGGTAGTCGATATCTTCGGGGAGTCGGCCTACGGAATTGTCGATAAGCAGACCATTTTCATAGCAACCGGTCCCGATTCGAAAAAGCAATACGTGCGTGAACAACTCGTCGGCATCGAACGGATCGCTGCAAACGGAAATCCCAAGCAAATCTCGACGAGCTATGTCGAGCGTCAAAATCTCACTTTGCGCATGAGCCAGCGACGGTTGACGCGTCTTTGCAATGGCTTCTCGAAAAAGTTTGAGAACCACTGTGCGGCAATCGCGCTTTATGCTGTCCACTATAATTTTTGTCGTGTTCACGAGACGCTAAGAATTACGCCTGCGATGCAAGTCGGTGTAACGGACCACGTATGGAGCGTCAGTGAGCTGGTGGCTGCTGCGACGGGGCAGGAAATGCAGACGCGGGTGGCGAGAGCGAAGGCTAGTCTTCGAGTGATTAAGGGAGGGAAAGCCTAACAGCAGGAAATATCTATTTGTACATCTTGACGACCCGACTACACGCGTCCGTCCACGAGTCATCGCTTGGGCTACTATTGACCGTAGGATTTGCCCCCGCCTGCATCTCATCGATATTCGGCATGAGGATGTAATCTCGACCACCGTTGCTGTAGGTCGCGCATCTCACATAGTGGCCGTCTGACATCGCCAGCCAAGAATGCGTGTCGGTTGGGATATCGCTGACTGTCGGTTGAGCAGTCACGGGATACTGCGGCGCTGGCGAATGCCGCAGAGCATATGGCACCATGATGCCGTACAAAACGGTTCCGAACAGAGCCACCCCGATGATGAGACGGATGACGGGTGATTTTCGGTACCAAGCAACGAAAGCGTTTCGCCTGACGGGCGTGTCCTGCACTCTACGCCAGCGGCGGTATTCCTCATCGGCATCTGTCGAGTTCATAAGACAAAATAGGACTGAACGGTCGTAGGATCAATAGATCGTAGGACTGATCGATCCTAGACGAATTTGAGCGATTCCAGCCCCTTTCGGGCATGGCGTGGAAAGAGATCGTCGGAGCAAATATTCGGAGGCTGCGTACAAAGCGCGGCCTCTCACAGGAGAAACTCGCCGCCGACGCCAAGATCGGGATGCGCTATTTGGGCTTCGTTGAGCGGGGCCAAGTTAAAGCTTCAGTCGAAGTGGTGGGGCAGATCGCCGAGGCGTTGGGAGTTGCTCCAGGGAAGTTGTTTGAGCGCCCCAAGGCCAAACGCTCGTGACTCCATATCGATCTGGAACGCCTGATCCAACGCGCAGCATCTGGACTCCTTGGGGCGTGTTCGCTATACGTTCTCGCCGACAATCTGGAAACGGTGGGCGCAGCTACATCCAGCGTCTGCGTGTCGGTAGCACACGCTCGGGGAGAAGCTGTGACGCGCAGCGCACGCCCTCGCAGTAGATAACTTGTGGCGATCTGGCTCAATCGGTTAGCCAGCGATAGCCCTAGAAAGCTGCGGAGACTGCTCAACGACGTTGCGCAGTGTGTGCCTTTTCGGTGGACAACATCGAATTTTGATGCAGCAACATAATTACCCGTCATACCCTCTAGGATTGCGAGTATTGCCGACTCAACTGGGGGCTTTCATGTCTGAACCAGGTCTTAGTGAAAAAGCCATTAGAGAATCGGCAGCTGTCGGTTCGAAGCCGGATGCCAAGACCGAGGTTCTAGCGGAGGCAGCGCACGAATTTGTTTTTGCCGTCGTCGGACACATTGGGTCGGGCACATCGGTTGTAGCGCGGGCTTTCAAGGAAATTTTGGAAAGACAGAAAAATCCGTTCCACGCGACCATTTTGAAAGCACGCGATGTCATCGAAGATTGGGCCAAAGCCGCCGAAAAAGAGTTTCCAAAGGGCGCCGCGGCCAGGACGATAGCGACGGCGGAGCAATGGCAAGACCTTGGCGACGAAATGCGCGGCAAAGACACCGCGGCGGTCGCGAAGGGCTTGATCAAGAAAATTAGAGAAGCGCGGGCTGTTGCTACAAATAGTCAGATTAAGGACAAAGAGCCGGTTCTTCCCGATGGCGTTCCGCGCGCCTACATCCTCGATGCCCTGAGACATCCCGCCGAAGTAAATCTGCTTCGGCATTTGTATCAGGACGCCTTTGTGCTCATCGGCGTGGTGTGCGACCAGGATATAAGAGAACAAAGGTTGCGCCAAAAGCTCGATAGCCCTGCTCCCAAAGATCTACGCGATTTTATGAAGCGCGATGAGAAGGACAACAGGCGGCATGGACAACAGGTCGCAAAGACATTTCAGCTTGCGGATTTCTACGTTGACAATACTCCTGATCGGTTCCTCTACACGGAGAGCGGAGAGAAGCGGGAGGAGAATCCGGAATGGGACATTAATGAAAAGCTTGGCCGTCTAGTTCGGATCGTATCGCATGACACAATTGAGCGGCCAGAGTTATCAGAAACGGCTATGCACCACGCTTACAGCGCACAAATGAGAAGTTCGTGCCTGTCCAGACAGGTGGGTGCGGCGCTGCTGGATCGCGACGGCAATTTGCTATCCACAGGTACGAATGAAGTCCCTAAAGCAGGCGGTGGCGTGTATGGGGAGCAGTATGCCGGGGACGGCGAGCCGCCGCTCGATCAAAGATGTGCATACCGACCGGACAAATATTGCAGCAGCACCAAGGAGCAGAACATCATCATCAATGGAATTATCGATGATGTGTCATCCATTCAGTCGTTGACCACACCCAAAAAGGAACAGCTTCGGCAGAGACTCAAAGACGGGCGTGTTGGCGACACTATCGAATTCAGCAGGGCCGTTCACGCCGAGATGGATGCCTTGCTGTCAGCATCTCGATCTGGCGGTGGCACGGTAGGCACACGCCTATTTGTGACAACGTATCCGTGCCACTACTGCGCGCGGCACATCATCTCGGCCGGAGTTGACGAGGTGCAATATATCGAGCCGTATTTTAAGAGCCTTGCATCAAGGTTACACTCAGATGCAATCCAACAGCGCCTCACTGGCTGGAAGCCACCAAGTCAGGGTGGCAACACCGTTTTATTCCGCCCGTTTACTGGCGTAGCGCCACGCCTTTATCGCCGCGCATTCATGAAAGATCGAGACTTGAAGAATGACGACACCGGCGATCTTCTTCTTTCTACACCCGAATGGGGAACCTCTTGGCATCTGCGGATGAAGAGCTATTTACAGCTCGAAGCTCAATTAGCTAGTTCGGACTAGAGCTATGGCTAACCCGGCTCGTCCAGCTTTTCTGAAGCTCGTCCACTCTGTGGACGACGTGCCGATGGCTGCCGAGCAAACCACTCCTGCGGTAAACGCCCAGGGACTATTTTTCCCATCCTCCAGCGCAAATACCTTGATTTTTGCGGACTGGGAAAAGACTTCGCTGGCCGACCTAATCGATATCCTGGAGCTATCAAAGCCAAAAGTAATTTTTGATCTGAGAATTACACCACGGTTCGATTTGGAGACGTTGAACCGGAAGAGGTTCTTTGGCCTGCTGGAGCAATCGGGCTGTCAGTATATCGATCTACTGGGGCGCCTTGAGATTTCTGACGTGAGGAGTGCTTCGGCAAATCCGGTTCTCGTCGGTCGTCAGGTAGGTTTCATAATTGGCGCCCTCTCAATTCCGCACCAAGGCCCCTTTGTCTTTCTTCATGACGATGCGTTTTTCGATGACGGCTACATCCACGCGTTTGCGACGTCACTTCCGGCGATAGGGCTTCCATGGCAGGTGTTTCGCCCCTCTCTCAGTGGCGAAAAGCCTCGACCCGCGAATGCCACCGTTGGTCAACCCGCGATAGAAGATGCCGCCCCGCTTGTCCGCCGTGCGATCTTCATCAGTCACGCGACACCCGAGGATAATGATTTTGTTTTATGGCTTGCGTCAAAGCTGACCACTGCCGGATACGAGGTGTGGTCGGATATAACACAACTGCAAGGGGGTGACAGCTTTTGGGGGGATATTGAAGCGGCAATCAGAAATCGCGCAGCAAAAGTCCTGTTTATTTATTCGGACACTGCGAAACGCAAGGTAGGCACGCGAAAGGAGATTTATCTCGCCCTAAAAGTCGGAGAACATCAGCGGTTGAGCCGCTTCGTTATTCCGATGCGAATTGACGATGCGGCTTTCGACGAGACATTCATCGAGCTCATCGATATCCAGGCGATTGATTGCAGGAACGACTGGCTGACCGGGCTAAACAGTCTCTTGCTGCTACTAGAGCGTGATGGTGTTCCCAGACAGCCGAACTTTGAAGCGAACCAATTTTTTGGGCTTGTCGGAAAGAGTGGAAGCCCAACATTTACGGTGGCACCTATCGAAGAAACTATGATTTCGACATGGCTGGAGATTGAAAAATTCCCGACGCAAGTCAACTTTTTTTCAGTTGCTGGCCTGATGCCTGACGAGCTTCGCGATGTCGCGTCTCGACTCAATGTACCTGCATTTTCCTATTTCGCATTGTTGGCTACCACTGCCACCCAGGAGCGAACAGCAGCAGCGTTGGAGGAGCTTGGGTTTGGTCATACTCGCCTCTCTCTGCGTGCTGCCGTTCCATGGAATGCATTTTGTTCTGCTTCATGGGCCGATCTGCCAAGAGCATCCTTTGCTGACGCACGACGGTCTGTCTCACTGCTATTAAATCGGGCGATAGCTCGTGTCCTAAACAATAGTGGTGCTTCGACCGGTTCTTTGGCAAACGAACGGCCATTTTGGTTCTTTGCTAACGGAAGATTTCCGAAGAATGAAGTGCGGTTTGCGGATCATCGTGGGGCCACAATTCGTAGGCAACTCGTTGGCTTTAGCAATAAGAGAAAGGTCTTCTGGCACTTCGGCGTTCAAATTCGATGTGGCTTGATGGCCAACAATACATACCTCTTAGTGTCTCCCCACGTGACGTTTTCGGCCAACGGAACGGAGTTACTAGCCAGCAAGGTACAACTACATTCGCTTCGTCGCTCTTTTTGTCGGAGCTGGTGGAACAAGAGATGGCGGGACCTTCTGCAAGGTTTTTTAGCAGCTGTTTCTAGCGGCGAACAAAGCATAAGTGTCGATATCGGATCAGGCGATCCTATGATCGTGTCTGCGGTATTCAAAAAATTTGCATCCCCAATATCTCCCATCGCGTCGGTTGCGATGGAAGCAAATCAGGATGTCGAAGACACAATCGAAGACGTTTGGGATGCGGAGGAGGGAGGGTTCGACGAGTTGACTGACGATGACCTGGGCGACAGCGGTGGAAGCAACTGATGCTCACTCACTTAGAAGTCTTCGAAGAACCGGTTCTTGAGTTTGGCTATCATCGCCATTCTGCCAATCCGAAAGCAGGCCTCTATTTTTATGGCCCAGCCGACACAAAAGGGCGGCCGAAGCACATTAAGATTGGCGTTATCGGCACACCCACGGGCATTCAGCTATATGGTCGTTGGGCCAGAGCTATTAATCGGTATGTTTCGCCGCCGGTCGATAGTTCTCTGAATCATGTCCCCTTTCCTGGGTTCAGCGCGCTTATGGGCGCCACAATCGCAGCCGAGCCCGAGCGAAGTGTTGCGCTTTCCCCGGCACGTCTTGCGAGCGCCATTCGTATGGGGCGTCGGCATGAGGCCGTTAAGGAGGCGGTGTCGCTTTACGAGGAGGGAATACGAAAGAGCCTGGATGAGGACTTCGGATTAGACGTCTGGATGGTCGTGATACCTGACGAAATTTACCGCTACGGGAGACCGAAGTCGGTCATACCGCGAGATGAGGCGGTCAAGTCCAATCTAGTGATCAGCCGCAGGCGAGCGACCGAGATTTTATCTGGCTCTCGCTCCCTTTTTGCCGATGAGAATGCGGAAGCCGAGACATTCTTATTCGAACCAAATTTTCATCACCAACTCAAGGCTCGCCTACTAGATTGCCGCACTGTGGTTCTCCAGATTGTAAGAGAGAGCACGTTAGAAGCGTTAATCCAAAAGGACGCGAGCCAACAACGTCGTCGTCTTCAGGACCCTGCATCGATTGCATGGAATCTCTCCACCACGCTCTTCTTCAAGGCGGGTGGACACCCCTGGAAGCTAGCGTATGTGCGCCCGCGCGTTTGCTACATCGGCTTGGTATTCAAATTATTTCCGGACAGTGTCGGCGATACGCGAAAGGCTTGTTGCGGAGCACAGATGTTCCTCGATAGCGGCGATGGCCTGGTATTCCGGGGCACTCCTGGAAATTACTACAACCCCAAAACCAAACAATTCCATCTGTCGGAGTCTGAGGCCAAGGCATTAATTGAGCGCGTTGTGGCTGCCTACGTAGATCGAGACGTCAATCGGCTTCCGCCTGCAGAGTTGGTCATCCACGGACGTACGCGATTCAATTCCGAAGAATGCAAAGGGTTCTCAGATGGGGCGCCAAGCACAAAGATTACGACAGTAAGAGTGTCTGATAGTAGCGATATTCGGCTATACGCTCCGCGGGACACGCCGGTTCTCCGAGGTACTGCACTGCAGCTGGATGAGCGGCGCGGATTTCTTTGGACAAAAGGGTTCATAAGTGAGTTGGGCACTTATCCAGGGAGAGAGGTTCCTAAGCCGCTTGCCGTAGAGATTGTGTCGGGGGAAACGGCGCTCAGCACTGTGATGAAAGATTTGCTCATGCTGACAAAGCTAAATTTCAACAGCTGCGTATTTGCCGACGGATCGCCTGTTACGCTGAGATTTGCAGACGCGGTCGGTGAGATCATAACCGCGGTCCCTGAACGTTTTTCTATGGGGCCGGACGCCCCGCTTCCATTCAAACACTATATCTGACTGTTGTATGCCCTATTCAACTCGGCTTGTGAGAACGTAATTCCGTAGCCTTACCCAAGGAGAATTAGATACAGAATTATAAGGTTCGCGATTGCTGCAAAGACCAGTGTGGTGCGTGAATGCTTTTGTTTGGCTAAACGGTACAGATAAATGCCCGAAGACGAGGCGGAACTAAGAGGAAAGTTGGCGCGCGACGCCACACGCGACTCATGGTCCGAGCGAGTTCTACTTTGCGGGCTGTTTCTTGAAGTTGCGCTCCTGCTTGTTTTTTCGAAGCACAAAGAATGGTGGGAAACTGCCAGTTTAGTTTGTGCAAATGCTCTTGTTTTTGTTGGTGTCGGCGGGGAGGCAGTTTTCGGCGCCCGCGCGCGGGCATCTGCAGAAAGATTGCAACAGATTACAGATGAAAAAGTCGCCATCACAAAAAGTCGAGCAGCCGAGGCAAACGAGCGAGCTGCCAACGCCGAACGCGAAACCGAAAAACTCAAGGCTTTAACCGCTTGGAGACGACTTGGCCACGATATGGCCCGAGCGCTAGACGTAGCGCTTACAAAAATAGCGCCGGGGTCCGCGGTTTTTATATACCCAACTGGTGACATGGAATCGCGCAATTTTGCAAACGATTTTGAAGCGGTCTTTAGACGTAACGGCTGGAAGACAATTTTTCTCGCTTCAACATACTCAGGAGACATTGTGTATGGCGTTCGCGTTCCCTCAGGCTTTGCCCCTGAAAGCGACCAACTTGCATCCAGTGTTGTCGCGGCATTCACAGAGGCAAAGGTGCCGTTTATAGTTGGGGCAGTGCCGCCCGCTGGAACGACGGCTCCGTCTGGACCTACACCGCCGTTGCCGCTGGTGGCTGTATACGTCGGGCCTAAGCATATTCTCCGTTCCGAATAGATCGATACTAATAGTGCCAGGGCGATAAATAGGTTGAGGGCATCCGTTCTCAAGTAATGAACGAGTGTCCTAGGTGGGTACATGGAGTGTCCTAAGTGGCTCTTAGGGCTGGTCATCTAGGACAGCACCACCCCTTGAACCGAGTCGGTCAAAACCCCATTTCCGCTAAATCCCGATCATTGAATCTATTGCGCAGCGGCCACCTTGGCCGGCGCGTCCGGCTTGGCCTTCATCGGCGCCGGCGCGGCGAGCTTCGCGAGCAGTCGCTTGTCGCGGTCATAGAGGTCCGGCCTGAACCCCGTCGTGCCGTCGCTGTCCGCCACGGCCGTCCAATAGAACATGTAGACCGGCAGCGGGGTGCGCAGCGCGATCCGCTGCGTCTCGCCGGCCGCCACGGCTTGCGTCAACCGCTCCAGCCCGTCCTGCGGATCGCCGGTCAGCGCCAGCGAGGCCAGCGGGAAAATCTCCTGCACCCTGACGCAGCCATTGCTCATCAGACGCGACGGCGAAAGGAACAGCTTCTTGTTGGAGGTATCATGCAGATACACGTCGAACACATTGGGCATGTCGAGCATCAGCACGCCCAGCACATTGTCCGCCCCCGGCGGCTGCTGCAGCGCCGGCAGCGTGTTGGCATTCATCCCGCGCCAATTCACCTTGGTGCCGTGCGGATCGTCCAGCGGCGCGTCCGCCACCACCATGTTGCGCGTGGCGAGGTAATCGGCGTTGTGCCGCAACTTCGGCAAAAGCTGCTTGGCCGCGATGTCGCCGGGAATGTCCCAGGCCGGATTGGCCACCACCGCCTCGACCTGGGTGCGCAGGATGGGCGTCGGGCTGGTCTTCTTGCCGATCACCACCTTGGAGGTCAGCACCGCCTTGCCGTCATCCATGAAGGCGAGGCTCTGGTCGGGCACATTGACCAGCACATAGCGCCGCTCGAAGCCGCGCGGCGCCCAGCGCCAGCGCTCCATGTTGGCGAGGATCTGCTGCACCCGCCACGCGGCGGAGATGTTGAGCGCCTTCAGCGTGTCCTGGCTGAGCTTGCCGTCGGGCGGAAGGCCGTTGCGCGCCTGGAAGCGCACCAGCGCGCGCTGCACGTCGGCATCGCTGGGATCGGCCTCGGCGTCCAGCACCATATCCTCCGCGGCAAGGCGCTGGGCGAGGTTCTTTCCCGCCGGCGTCACGCTCGGCCAGCCGCCGCCGATAAGAATGGCGCGGTAGCGCGCCAGCGCGGTCACCAGACCCCGGTATCCCGGATCGGGCGGCGGCAGGTCGGCGAGGAACTTGTCCAGCGCGTCGTTCTTGAGCGCCCTGTTCAATCCCGCCAGCGCGTCGAAAGGCTGCGACGGCAGCGAGACGTCGCTGTAGACGTCCTTGGGCCTCACGCGTCCGTTGCGCACGTCGCGGGCATAGCGCAGCAGCGCCGTGGTCATCGCAAGGTCGTAGGCCGCCGCGTCCTTCGCGTCCTGCGTGCCATGCGCCCATCTGTCGATGCCCGCCGTGTAGTCGGCGGACCGCAATCCCTGGGCCGAGGCCTGCGCGAGCGTCTCGCGCAGCTGTGTTGCCATTGTCTGCGCATCGTCGCTGCCGCTCCACACCGGCGCGAAATCGCGCGAATCGTAGAAGGCGAGCAACCTGGGATCGGCACGGCCGGTCAGCGCGTCCTGCAGCGCCGCACGCGTATCGTCGAGGCCGACATGGGTGAAGGGGGCAGGAACCGCATCGTCGCCGTCAGTGGCCGCTTGTGCAGCGCCGAACAGAAGGGCGCAACCGAGCGCCGCGATAACTGGTCCCATGCGTCTCATTTGAGGCCTCGTGCGTTGTCTTCGCCGATAACGGCTCAAAGCCACAGTTGGACCATGGTCCAATTGCCGCAAAACGGCCGCATGACAAAGTTCCTCACGAAGACCAGAAGACCAAAGGAGCGCGTTGCGATGTTTCTTCCGAGAAAGAGCACCTTGTTGGCGATGGCCGGAGCGGCGCTCCTGTTGGGCGGCTGCGCCTCGATCGACGACGTCAAGAACGCCCAGGCGACCGCCGACCGCGCGCTGAGCGCGGCGCAGAACGCGCAAGGCACCGCCGACCAGGCGCTCTCCGCCGCGCGCAACGCGCAGCAGACCGCCGATCAGGCCAAGAGCGACGCCGCGAACGCCAATGCCCGCATCGACGGCATGGCCGTCAAGCATCACGGCCAGCGCGGCTAAGACGCCGCCGCCGGCACCGGTCTAACCCGCAAGGCCTCCTCGCGCCCGCCAGGCACGAGAGACCTTGCGGGACACCTTTGTAGCGCCACCGGCGCGTCCCGATGGATGTGCCGTCAGGGCCGCGCGGCTTTGCGTTTGGCTTTCTTCTTCGTGGCCTTCTTCTTGGCGGCCTTCTTTACGCCGGCCGTCTTCTTCGCCGGCGCCTTCGCGGCAGGCTTGTTCGCCTGAATCTGCTGGCGGACATATTCTTCGAAATCGCTGCGCAGCAGGTCCATCGGACACCAGATCGGATAGGTGATCTCATGGATCCCGAGATAGCCGGCGCGGTGGTGCACGTCGCACAGCACCCAGAGATTGTCCTCGCTGTGGTCGACCCAGTTCGCCACGTCCTCTTCGCTGAACGCGGCCTTCGCATAGTCGGGATTCTGCGGGTGGCGCTGCTTCAGATGCGGCAGGATGATCTTGTTGAACTTGGCGGCATCGATCGCATTGGCCAGCGCCCATTCGATGATGTGATGATGCGTCTCCATCTGCTTGGCGCCATAGCGGTTCTCGGTCTTGTCCTTGAGCGTGGAGTTCTTCACGCCGCAGACCAGGCACGGCAGGTCCAGCGTCTTCGTCAGGTGATCGTGCGCCTTCTTGTAGAGCGGCGTCTCGTTGCGCTTGTCGTGCGCCGGATAGAAGGCGCGCTCGTTCAGCATGCGCGGGTTTTCGTGGATTTCCTGCGCCTTGCGATAGACCGCGCGCTGGTCCTTCAGGCGCTGGATCATGCCCTTGTCTTGCTTGTCGCGGGACGGAGTCTTTGCGGTGGCTGCCATGATGTTCTCCTGCAAATTGCGATTGGGAAAAATAGAAGGCAATGCCGCCTGCAAATACTGGCGGCAAGAGTTGCAGCTTAAATCCGGGATGTTCCGGGCGTCAAAGGGCGGCCGGCACCGGCGCATCGGCACGCAGCAAATCCCGCGCCTTCAGCTCGCGCCACAGCGCCTCGGGGATCGCCGCATCCAGCAGGGCGACATTGCCGTCCACCTCCTCGGCGCTCGCCGCGCCGGGGATCACGCTCACGACCAGAGGATGCGCCGCCACGAATTGCAGCGCCGCCGCGCGCAGCTCGACGCCATGCGCCGTACACACCGCGCGCAGCGCCTCGGCCCGCGCCGCGACGTCGGGCGGCGTCGCGGCATAGTCGAACGTGCCCTTGCCCGCCAGCACGCCGGAATTGTACGGCCCGCCGATCACAATGCCCGCCCCGGCCCTGGCGCATTGCGGAAACAGCGTCTCGAGCGGCGCCTGCTCCAGGAGGGTATATCGCCCCGCCAGAAGGAAGAGATCGGGATCGGCCAGCTCCAGCATCCGCGCACAAGGCTCCCACTCGTTGACGCCGAGGCCGACGGCAGAGACGGCGCCGCTGCGGCGCAAATCGTCGAGCGCCCGCCAGCCGCCGCGATCCATCAACTCGCGGATGCGCGCCTCGGAGCCTTCGCGTCCGCCATGGGAGCGCGCATCGACGTCATGGACGAACAGGATATCGACCCGATCCAGGCCAAGCCGCGCCAGGCTCTCCTCGAAGGACCGCATCACGCCGTCATGGGAGTAGTCGTAGATGTATTTCACCCGCGGCGTATCGACATAGATCCCGCCATTGGGCTCGCCCGGCACCAGCAGGCGCCCAACCTTGGTCGACAGGAGGAATTCGTCCCGCGGCCGCCCGCGCAGATTGCGCCCCACCCGCCGCTCCGAAAGTCCCAGCCCATAGAGCGGCGCGGTGTCGAAAGTGCGGAGCCCCGCATCCCAGGCCCGCGCCATGGTCGCGTCGCACTCCTCTTCCGAGAACACGCGCCCCAGATTGCCGAACGTCGCCGAACCGAAGCCCAGCACGGAGAAGTCGAGAGCCTTGCCCCGACGGGTAACGAAAGTGCGCCGCATCGTTTGACACTAGCCCACAAATGTCATGGCCCGCGAATGCGGGCCACCCAGGTGACGACAGGCTCCGCGCGAAAAATTGAAGTGCGGGCAATTTCTGCAAGACCGACTATATTTCAACTGGGTGGCCCTCAGTCGCGGGCCATGACACCGAGGTTTGAATGCTCAAGCTCAAAGACGAAACCCTGCTGCGCGCCGACGGCTACATCGACGGCGCCTGGACAGGCGCCGATACCCGCTTCGCCGTCAAGGACAAGGCCACCGGTGAGACCATCGCTGCGGTCGCCGAGCTCGGCCCGACCGGCGCGCAGAGAGCCGTGGAAGCCGCGAACGCCGCCTGGCCGGCCTGGCGCGCCAAGACCGCCAAGGACCGCGCCGGCCTGATGCGCAAATGGTTCGACCTCATCCTGGCGAACCAGGAAGACCTCGCGCGCCTGATGACCGCCGAGCAGGGCAAGCCCCTGGCCGAGACCCGCGGCGAGGTCGCCTATGGCGCCAGCTTCATCGAATGGTTCGCGGAAGAAGGAAAGCGCATCTACGGCGACGTGATCCCGACCTTCAAGCCCGGCAGCCGCATCGTCGTGACGAAGGAGCCCGTCGGCGTGGTCGCCGCCGTGACGCCCTGGAATTTCCCCAACGCGATGATCACCCGCAAGGCCGCGCCGGCGCTCGCTGCGGGCTGCACCTTCGTGATCAAGCCGCCGGCCGAGACGCCGCTCTCCTGCACCGCGCTGGCGGAGCTCGCGCACCGCGCCGGCATTCCCAAGGGCGTGTTCAACGTCGTGACCTCCGACCAGGCGCCGCAGGTCGGCAAGGTGTTCACCACCTCGCCGCTGGTGCGCAAGTTCAGCTTCACCGGCTCGACCGAGGTCGGAAAGCTGCTGATGGCGCAATGCGCCTCGACCATCAAGAAGGTGTCGCTGGAGCTCGGCGGCAACGCGCCCTTCATCGTGTTCGACGACGCCGATCTCGACGCCGCGGTCGACGGCGCGATGCTGTCCAAATACCGCAACATGGGTCAGACCTGCGTCTGCGCCAACCGCATCCTGGTGCAGGACAAGGTCTACGATGCCTTCGCGCAGAAGCTGAAGGCCCGCGCCGCCGCGCTGAAGGTCGGCAACGGCTTCGACGACGGCGTGATGCAAGGCCCGCTGATCAACATGGAAGCCATCGAGAAGGTCGAGCGCCTGCTCGGCCAGGCGACCGCGCACGGCGCCACGGTGATCCAGGGCGGCCACCGCCACGCGCTCGGCGGCACCTTCTTCGAGCCGACCGTCGTCACCGGCGTCGATCCTGAGATGGACATCGCCAAGGAGGAGATCTTCGGCCCCGTCGCCACCCTCTTCCGCTTCTCCGACGAAGCCGAGGCGATCCGCATCGCCAACGCCACCGAGTACGGCCTCGCCGCCTATTTCTACGCCCGCGACATCGGCCGCGTGATGCGCGTCGCCCAGGCGCTCGAATACGGCATCATCGGCGTCAACGAAGGCATCATCTCGACCGAGGTCGCGCCCTTCGGCGGCATGAAGGAATCGGGCCTCGGCCGTGAGGGCAGCAAATACGGCATCGAGGACTATCTGGAGATCAAATACATGCTGCTCGGAGGATTGGGCGCATGATCCCGCGCCAGGCCGATACCGTCCGCCTCAACCCCGACGACAATGTCGTCGTCGCGCCCAGCCGCATCGCCAAGGGCGACCAGCTGGCGCGCGAAGGCATCACCGCGCTCGATCCGATCCCGATGGGTCACAAGATCGCGACCCGCGCGATCCACAAAGGCGAACTGGTCCTCAAATACGGCCAGGTGATCGGCGTCGCGACCGCCGACATCGCGCCCGGCGCCCATGTCCACACCCACAACATCGCGATGTCGGAGGAACGCGCCGGCGCCGGCCACCAGGCCAACGCCTGGGCACGCACCGAGCCGCCGCGCAGCTTCCAAGGCTATCGCCGCAAGGACGGCCGCGCCGGCGTGCGCAACTATGTCGGCATCCTGACGAGCGTGAACTGCTCCGCCACCGTCGCGCGCCACATCGCCGAGGCCGCCGAGCGCTCGGGCCTGCTCGCCGACTATCCCAACGTCGACGGCATCGTGCCCATCACCCACACCAGCGGCTGCGGCATGGCGTCGAGCGGCGAAGGCTTCGACATCCTGCGCCGCACCCTCTGGGGCACCGCCGCGAACGCCAATTTCGGCGCCGTGATGCTCGTGGGCCTCGGCTGCGAGGTGCTGCAGAACGACCAGCTCAAAGCGATGCTGCCCGACGTCCACGCCTTCACGATCCAGGAGGTTGGGGGCACCAGGCGCGCCATCGAGGAGGGCCTCGCGCGCCTGCGCGAAATCTTGCCCGATCTCGACCGCCAACGACGCGGCGATATCCCCGCCGGCGAGCTCGTCCTCGGCCTGCAATGCGGTGGCTCCGACGCCTGGTCCGGCGTGACGTCGAACCCCGCGCTCGGCAACGCCTCCGACCGCATCGTGGCGCTGGGCGGCACGGTGATCCTCTCCGAGACGCCGGAGATCTACGGCGCCGAGCACCTGCTGCACGCCCGCGCCGTCTCGCCCGAAGTCTCGCAGCGCCTCGACGCCCGCATGCAATGGTGGGAGCACTACACCCGCATCAACGGCGCCGAGATGAACAACAACCCCTCGCCCGGCAACAAGGCCGGCGGCCTCACCACGATCCTCGAGAAGTCGCTGGGCGCCGTCGCCAAATCCGGCACCTCGCCGCTCACCGACGTGATCGAATACGCCGAGGCCCTGCGCACCCGCGGCCTCGTCTTCATGGATTCCCCCGGCTTCGATCCCTGCAGCGCCACCGGCCAGGTCGCCTCCGGCGCCACCATGATCGCCTTCACGACGGGCCGCGGCTCGGCCTATGGCTGCAAGCCCTCCCCCTCGATCAAGCTCGCCTCGAACAGCGCGATCTACGAGAAGATGAAAGACGACATCGACATCGACTGCGGCACCATCGCCGGCGGCGACGCCACGGTGGAGCAGAAAGGCGGCGAGATCCTCGACTACCTGTTGGCCGTCGCGTCGGGGAAGCAAAGCAAGAGCGAAGCGCTAGGCTACGGCGGCGTGGAGTTCGTCCCCTGGCAAATCGGCGCGGTGATGTGAGGCGCGCGCGTCGTCGATGCCTGGGTCGTCATTCAAAAAGGTGTCATGGCCCGCGAATACGGGCCACCCAGGTGAAACCCGGCGAGTCTCACAACATTCAGCGCGATTTTTCCAAAGCGAATTGCAGCGTGCAGAACCCAGCTGGGTGGCCCGCATTCGCGGGCCATGACAA
>Ga0206956_1167_pt1 | contig 15373 bp, 13 predicted proteins | sample Alteio_BWOrgHeat_35_FD_153252 | JGI IMG/M metagenome (GOLD analysis project Ga0206956, IMG submission 153252) | Enriched cells from forest soil in Barre Woods Harvard Forest LTER site, Petersham, Massachusetts, United States -... | ecosystem: Environmental > Terrestrial > Soil > Temperate forest >...
GGCCGCTGACCGCGAGGCACAGGAAGTTGACGTAGAGGAAACTGTCCCAGCGTTCGGGCGCGGCGCTCAACCAGAGCGCGACGCCAACCTTGTCTTGAACCCACGCGTGCCAGACGATCGTGCCGATGAGGTTGATCAGGATGCCCGATGCATAGACGAGCAATCCGCTGCGGCACCAGACAGCGAGGAGGCCCAGCAGCACGCTCGCGCCCAGCGCAGCGCCGGCGGACCAGTACGGTCGCCACGGATCGCCCCAGGCGCCACGAATGGCGATGGCCACCACGGCTACGGCGATGGCTTCCACCCATGCCCGCGCCGGCATGGAAGGGAACCAGGGCCGAAGTGCGGCTTCCACCCGGCGCTCTCCCATCCACGCCGCCGCCAGGACCAGCGCTCCGACCGCGCTCAAGCTCACCGCCAGCACATGGAATGCAACCCACCCGCCTGTTTCATCGTGCTGGCTGACGGTGCAAGCGATGAGGATGCCCAGCAGCACGCCACAGCCGCCGACAGCATGAACGATGCAATCAGGCGCCTTGCGACGGAGCAGGTGAAAGACGGGCAAGCACGTCGCCGCCAATGCCGCCCAGCCCAACCAGTTGCCCGCCGTCTGAGTCCACAACGGCACCTCCGGTCGTTGGTCGAGTGCTAGAAGACTGGTTGGCAAGTCAGTCAACATCCACGCCAGCGCGGTGAGCAGCAACACCAGGTTGCCGATGATGCCCAGGCTAACCTGGAGTCCCATCAATGGTCCGGCCGCCGGAGCTTCCGGCCGCTCGCGCCAGGCATCGACCCAGCGTCGGCTCAGGAGCCACAGGTACGCCCACACTCCGGCTACCAGCGTGGCCAGTTGCACCAGTTCGATCTGATTTCGATCAGTCAGCGCGCCTTGATCGACCACACGAGCTAGCGCGTAACCACCCGCCACCGCGACAAGCACCAGCGCGCCCGCAGAGAAAGCGAAGCCCGGTGACCGCTCACGCAGCGCATAACCCACCAGCGCCGCCGCCAGCACCGTCAGCGGGATGACGTTGGACGCCACCCACCCCATGTGCCCGAAAACGCTACCCGTCGCCGGCCCCGCGGGCGTGACCAGCGCAAAACCCTCCTGGGCAACGATCCACGTCAGCGTCATGACCGGCACAAATGTGCCGAGAAACAACACAATGCGCAAGGGAATGAGCGGCGCAAAGCTCACATGTCCCTCGATCTTCACGTGGCGAGCGAAGCCCACCAGCGGATCGCGCAACCAGAGCAAACCCGACAGCAGCAGAAACATCGCACTGCCGCTCCACCGCCATGCCGAGGCGCACGCGTTTTCCTCACGGAACATCGCTGACACGAGCACCGGTAAAGTGCATCCCAGGACCGTTAGCCGGATCAATGCGGTCGCGCGCTCGCGCTCCCACAGCGAGACGAACACCACCACGAAGATCGCACCCAGCAGCAGCCAGGCCCCATGGTCAACCGCGTGAAGATGTGCCTGCGTCCACTCGATGGTTGCAAGATCACCCCACGCAAACTCCTGCACGATGCCGGGATAAAGACCCCACAGTGCGAGCGCGAGCTGCCCAAGGACCAGGAGCGCCAGCAGCACGCGGTCCGGCGCGGGCCAGGCCTGGTGCAACGGATCGAGCAGTTCATGCATGTTGCGCGCGGGCACGAGCCGCAGGATCAGCCACGTCAAACAGAAGACCGCCAAACCGAAGCCATACGCTTGAAGCGGCCGTGGTTCCCAGACATCCGCCGCGTTTTGGACCCAACCGTGGTCCTGGAGCCATGCGGTGATCGCACACAGCAGCGCACCCGTGAGGGCAAGCTGAACCACGGTGAAGCACGCCGCCTGCCGCCGCGCGATGCCCAGCGCAATCCAGATCGCGCCCACCCACGCGAAAGAGCCGGCACACGAGAGCATCGCGCGCCAGCTCAGCGCGAGGTAGAGCGGCCCGATGGCGAGCACGGTCGCCAGGCCCACGACCCAGGTGCACTTGCTCACCGTTCTCTTGGCGAACGTCGCATCCACCCGACCTCGCAAGACCCACAGCAGCACCACGCCAAGTGCGGCAAGCCCGGCCACGACCAGGAGCGGCAGCAGCATCCGCCATTGCAATTGCAGGTCGTCGCCATAGGCCGCGAATAGCGCATGCCACGTAGTGGCCAGTGCCAGCAGTGCTGCCAGGTACACCAGCCCGGATCGCTGCACGCGAATCAGCGTCGCCACGCTCAGCGCCGCGTACAGCCCTTGGACCAGCGCGGCCCAGAGGCGATTGTTGCGGATCACTTCATCGGCCAGGTCCTCCGTGTTGCGCGCGTCGGCGATGACCAGCGCAACACTCCACGCCGCCAGCACGGCCGCACCGATCAGATAGTGCAGTCCATGGGCGCGGCTGCGGAGACGAGACAGCACATCGGCGGCGATGAGCATCGCCACGACAAGCGGTGCCAGGGCCCGGCCGGTCAGCCCGCTCTTGAGTGCTTCGATGACTTCGGTCTGCGACCTGAGATACACGTTCGCTGCCACCACGTATCCAAGAACGAAGCACGCCAGTGCCGCACCTTGGAGGATCGGCCGATCGAAACGGATGGCGAAGAACAACAAGATGAAGGTGTTGAGCGCACAAACGCCGGCCACAAGTTCCGCATCGGGCCACGCAGCCACCACGCCAAGCAGCATGACGACCGCCGCACCCAGCATGATCGCCGTTCCCGCGAAGCCCAGCGCCGATCCCTGAGCCTCCGCCGACGTGTCCACTCGCCCGCTGATGAAGACGCCGCAACTCAGGGCCGGCAGCGCCGCCAGGGAAATGACCGGCGCCAGTGCCTGCCACGCTCGCGCCGATGCTCCGCTCCAGTAGACGAGAAAGCTCAGCGCAACCGCGAAGGCGAAGGTACTCATCCCCAAATAGGCAAGCGTCTGCCGCGATTGCTGGACCGGCTCCAGCGACAGGGTCGAACCGCGCCAAAACGTGAAGCGCGCCAGCAGACCGCCGGCACCGATGAGACTGAACGCCAGCGGTATGGCCGCCAGCATCTCGAGTCGCCACAGGTCCACCTGGGCACGCTCCAGGAAACGGGGCACGAGAAGCTGCCCGACCGAAGCCCCTGCCACCGCCAGCGTCAGCCACCATCCCGCCGCCGGCACCAACACTCTGCTCGACGGCCGCAGCAGCAACACGAATAGCACCAGCGCCCCGAGTTGAATGACAATATCCGGTACACTCACGCCTTGTTCCACCTGGGGTAGCCCAGCCATCACCAGGTAGTTCAGCGGCACCATAAGCGTGGCGATCACGAGCAGACCGCGGCTTGTCGATTCGAGCCGCCAGCGGTGCAGCGTGTACAAGCCAGCCCCGAACAACGCAGCCGTGCTCGCGGCGATAATCAAGAAGGGGAAGTACGGGATCTTCTCGAGCGTCTGCCACAGGCTGACCACCAGCGCCACCGAGCAGCCGACGATGAGCAGCCCACCCGCCACCTCGCCCCAGAGGATGTTCTTCTCCTCCATGAAGCCGGAGAGCATGTCGGCGAGCGAGCGCCGCGGGGAAGACGGTGCGGGCGGTTCGACGTGGGCTGGCACCGTAGGCGGCGGTCGCACCTCCCGCTCCGGCCGAGTCGGTTCGACTGCGGGTTGAGTCACGGGTGGTGGAGCGAATACCCCCGACACAGGCACGACTTCCAGAATGTCAGGCGCGGTAGTTTGAGTTGGAGCCGGCTCGCGGCGCGGACTGCGCCCCAGCAGCTCATCACGGCGCTCGTCGAGCGGTCGTTCGAAAGACTGCAGTAAGCCCGGGTCGAGTTTGCCGTCCTGCGCTAGTCGGCGCAGCGTATCTCGCGTGATTGCCAGACGACGTAGCTCTCTATCTTCAAAGGAGTTCAGACGCAACCCGCAGCGAAGGCAGCGCGGGTCACGAAGGCTGATGCGCTCGCCGCAGCGGGCGCAGCGCTCATCCCAGGCCAGGGGCGTGGCCGCCGGCTTGCGGCGCTGCGCGACGAGCACGGCCACGAGGAGCGCCGCGATCGCGAACAGCAGCACCACCGTCACCACACACAGACAGCTTAGGTACTCCACAACCCTTCCCAGCAGAAATGAAGATCGCGCAAAGCCGATACTGGGGCAGCGGCTCGCGAGGCACTGGCTTTAATGTACCACCCCAGGGCGAAATGGGCCATTGTCCGCCGCCCCGCGATCCGTTATCCTGGAAGCATATGCTACCTGTCCTGTTCGAAATTCCGACCCCGTTTGGGGTGAAAATACCGATCTACGGCTTTGGCTTGATGCTGGTGATCGCGCTGTTCGTGAGCACCTGGCTGGCAATGCGTCGTGCCGCCAAGGAGGGAATCGCCAAGGAGCGCATCCAGGACCTCGCACTCTGGGTGGTCATTTGCGGCATCCTGGGCGCGCGCGTTGTCTACATGCGCCAGTACAATCGGCCGTTTGGCGAGTTCTTTCAGCTCTGGCAGGGCGGCCTGGTGTTCTATGGCTCGCTTATCGGCGGCGCTTTTGGTCTTTTCCTCGCCCATATCTTCGTCTTCCGCAAGTACAACATCTCGTGGCTGAAGATGGCCGATGTCATTGCACCGTCACTGGCGATCGGCCTCGCCATCGGCCGCGTCGGCTGTCTGCTCAACGGCTGTTGCTATGGCGACGTCGCCTGTCCGCAATGCCTTGCGGTCGGCTTCCCACTATCCGGGCCGGCGAATAGCCAACTCGTCAGCCGCGGGCTTCAGACTGCGGCAGGCTTCACGATCGCTAAGGACGCCGATGACGCAAAAAAGAGACTATCGCACCCACGTCGGCCGCGTCGAGCCTGGCTCGCCCGCGGCCAATGCCGGCCTCAAGGAAGGCGATACCATCGTCGGTTTCAACGGTCACAGCAATCGTGTCGTGTATGAGGTACGCGGCGACGAGGCCCGCTTGCAGCCGGTTGTGAGTTTGCTGTTGGACCCGCCACATCGCGGCGACGTCGAAGAAATCAACGGGGACGGCAAGCTGGCCGCCATCCGTGTACGTTACCCGCGAGACGACGAGGACTCTGTTTCCGTCGCCGATTCCGATCTCCTGCGCGCCGATGCCGGCATCGCCAATCCGAAAGGACGCGCATTCGAGGAGCACCGCTATGACGAGCTGTGGCAGGCACTTGGCGATTGGCCGCGGACCACGCAAAGCCTGGCGCTCACCGTTCGCCGCGACGGCAAGGACATCGACCTGCCTGCCTTCCGACCCGTCAGCCTCGGATTGTATCCCACACAGCTCTATGAGAGCATCAGCATGCTGCTGCTCTTCCTTCTGCTGACGGCTTACTATCCCTTCCGCCGCATCGAGGGGCAGGTTCTCGGGCTGTTCCTTGCCCTCTACGCCGTCCACCGCTTCCTCGACGAGCTATTGCGAAATGATACGGCTCCGGTGGCCCTGGGCATGACGCTGTCGCAGAACATCAGCTTGCTGGCTCTTGTGGTGGGCCTGGTGCTGCTGCATCGGGATCGGCTGGCACGCTGGTTTCAGCCGGTTCGCCGGGCGCTTGTGGGCGGTTGAACAGCAACCGGGCGATCGCGGTCCCCAGCACGATTCCAAAGACATCGAGTGCCACGTCCCATGGCGAGCCGGTGCGGCCAAAAGGCATCTGGTCCTGCAGTATCTCTGTGCCCACGGCGTGCCCCAGCAGCACGCAGAACAAAGCCACTCGCACCCACTGCGTCGCTACCAGCCAGCAAGTCAATAGAGCAAATACGGCATACGCCGAGACATGAACCGTCTTGGCGAACGTGAACAGTGCGTCGCGCAGCAGCCGCTGGTCCCGTTCCATGTGAACCGGATTCGACATCAGCAGCGCCGTGGTCCAGGCGACGACGTAGGCGACCCAGATCACCCAGCGCCAGCCGGGTTGGAGCGACATCAGAGCACGCCAGGCACGGAGCATCAGTGGGGTTCTTGTATTGGCGCGGGTGGATGCCGACAATAGCTCGCATGTCGTTCTACCGCGAAGACCTGGCATACATCCACGACTCAGGATTCGGCCACTATGCACAGCACGCGGCACCGCTGCTCGTGAATGACCTGCGGCAGCGTGGCCTCGATCGCGGTCTGGTTATCGATTTCGGCTGTGGCAGTGGCATTCTGTCGGAGCACGTAGCAGCCGCCGGCTACGATGTCCTCGGTATCGACCTGTCGCCCGAGTTCATTGCGATGGCACAAAGGCGTGTGCCCGTCGGCAGCTTTCGCGTCGGCTCTGTCTTGAAGGAAGAACTCCCAAAGTGCGTCGGCGTTGCCGCCATCGGGGAGATCGTCAACTATTTGTTCGATGCCGATCACAGCCTCGAGCAGCTTGCACAACTATTTCGCCGCATACTCACGGCACTCGTACCGGGCGGTACGCTCCTGTTCGATGCCTCCGAGCCCGGCCGCGTACCCGGTCCCGGACCGCTTCACTTCAATCGACAGGGCGACGACTGGGCCATCATGGGCACGGCGGACGAAGATCGCCAAACTCGGCTGCTGACGCGCCGTATGGTGAGTTTTCGCAAGACGGGTGAGTTGTATCGCCGCGACGGTGAAACGCATCTGCTGCGCTTGCTGCCCCGCGCGGACCTCGCGGAAGTGCTGCGTGGCATCGGCTTCGAAGTGCAGTTTCTCGACGGTTACGGAGTTCAACTGCTACCCGCCGGCATGGTTGCAATCCTCGCTCACAAACCGCACTGACGGTTAGCCCGACGCGCAAGCGAGGGTCAGTTCCGGCTGAGCATCTTGTCCGTCACTTCGGCGACGGCCCGCCCGATTTCCTCAGCGCGAAGCCGTTCCGGTCCGCGATACAAGCTCTCATCATCATGCGCACCCGCGCTGCAGAGCGTCACCCGATAGCTGGGCTGCGCGATCACCTTGACGTACCACACGATGCCCGGGAGGATGCCGAAGACGAGCAGTGCGAACATGAGGAGCCAATCCCCTGTGTCGGCGGCGTTTATTACACCCACGCGGACCTTATCGAACTTGTCCAGCGGCACCACGTGCTGCGGCATGGGAATGAACCCGACTCGCCATAGCCTGATGAGCTGAACGTCGCCCCGCGAGGTTCGATGGAGGCTGGTGCAATCAAACGTGCCCAGAAGCAACAGCAGCAAGAGCGATCCAAACATGGCGGGAACGAACAGGCCGGACGTATCGCCCCCCCACGGCAAATCGGGCCAGATCGCGCCGCTGATCAAGAGCGGTTGGATGACCAATTCCGCAAGAATGAACAGCAATGCTCGCCGGCCGAGGGGCGGACCGGTCTCCCACTGGCGGTGAACCGGCTCATAGCTCTTCTCGGCTAGCGGGCTGCTCTCGGCTAGCGGGCTGCTGTGTCGATCGCCGTTCCTCGATGGGCTGGCGACAGGCACCGGAGCCGTCTTCGCGCCTCGAGACCGCATGCGGTGGAGCGGCACCTTGCAGGATAAGCCGCAATCCGGGCAATCCGTTCGGCCGCTCGATTCTTCCGCAACCACCGTGAACTCATGGCCGCAACCGTCGCAACGTACTGACAGGTCCACGTCCTCTGGGCCTCCGAAATGTGTTGATACCCCCCAACTTCTTTCCGTACGACTTGACCGAGCGTCCCTATTCTACGTTGCCCAACCCGCTTTGGTCCATGGTTGGCGCAAGTTTCCCTTCACTTCGCGTCCTACATCATTATAAGATGAATCCCGACCCTCCCTCCGCCGTTTTCGTGTCAGGAGTGAGTTCCATGTCCCACCTCAGATGCCTTTGGCTCTTGCTGGCCGTCCCGTTCATCACGTACACTGTCGGTTGTTCAAACAAGGATAAAACCAGCAGCCAGCCCTCATCCTCGAGCACAGCCTCCGAATCCTCGTCCAGTGACAAAGCGTCAAACGACAAGGATAGTGACCGCATCAAGATCGAGGTGAATCGACTGGTCGTCGTCGGTCGCAAGGCGCTGAGAGAAAAGCACTTTCAGGATGCCAAAGACTCTTTTGAAGCCGCTCTGCGCCTCGACCCCACTGATTTCCTGGCACAGGACGGACTCGATGAGGCGAACGACGGACTGAAAGCGCTCCAGGCAGCCGGCGACCCGCAGGTCAGGGACGCAGAATTCACTCGCCTGATGAAGGCCGGACGTGAAGCCATGGACAAGAAGGACTATGCTACCGCTCTGCGCAAGTTCGAAGCCGCCTATAACCTGAAGAAGGACGAGGAAGCGCTGACCGCCCGCGACGACGCGAAAAAGATGGTGGATTTCAAGGCGCAAATCGATTCTGGTGACGCCTTGATGGCTGTTGGCAATTACAAGGAAGCACTGCTGGCTTTCAAACAGGCTCTCGTTATTATCCCCGGTGATCCCGACGCGACCAAGAAAGCAGACCGGGCACAGAAGAAACTCGACGCCATTGGCAAAGACAAGACGGACAAGGACAAGTACGATACCCTCGTCGCCGACGGACGACAGTCACTGAAAGACAAGCACTTCGATGATGCCATTCAAAGCTTCACCAAGGCGAACAACCTGCTGCCACAGGAGCCGGAGGCAACGCGGTCGCTCAAGGACGCCAAGGACAAGCAGAAGCAGGCCCAGGCAGACTACGACGCCGCCATGACGCAGGGCACTGTCAACTTGCAGACCGGCATGTATGACCTGGCACGTGCCTATTACATGCAGGCCCGCGATGCCTACCCCGACAACGCCGACAAGGTGACCGCGGCCCTGGCCCTGGTACAGCAGGCGCAGATCAACGCCATTGCGTATGCCGATGCCATTCGTCAGGGCAGACAGTTCCTGAAGAACAAGATGTATGAAGCGGCGGTCGCACAGTTCGATGCCGCCCTGCTCCTGGCGCCGCTGGACCCCACCGCGACGACGCTCCGCAGGGAAGCGGCCGACAAGTTCAAAGATGCGAAGGGGGCGTATGACAAGGCCATCGTCGCCGGCAATCGGGCGCTCGACTTGAAGAATTACACCGAGGCTCTGAAGGACTTCGACGACGCTCTGCAACTTTCGCCCGACGACCAGGTAGCCCGGGCCGGCAAGCGCAAGGCGGAAGATGGGTTGCACCAGCAAAAGTACGATGTAGCAATCAAGGCCGGCGACACGGCCATGACCGCCAAGAACTACAAGGAAGCGGCCCGCGAATACGAGATCGCGTTGGAGGAGAAGCCGGGCGATTTCAACGCCACGGCGAAGCTCAAGCAGGCCAAGTCGATGATCAAGTGATCTATTTCCACATCCACGACGCCCGCTGGTTCCACGATGACTTCGTGCCCGCCCTGACGAACTGCCGTCAGCGTCGCTCGTTCGTACCGTGTCAAAAGCTATGTCATTATCTGTCGACGACGGCACGCGATTATTGCGAGCGCTTCCACGTTGGCGAGCAGCCACTCATCACCCGCATTGACGGTCTGCCCTACGCTCCGGACCTCTGGCGCTTGCTAGTGGGGGAGCTGCTGGTATTCGGCGCCCTCGACCTGCCGGAGTTCGAGCAGGCGCCGGAGTTGCTGTGCCGCCTGGCAGGAGCGGAGCTTGGAGAGCATCCACTACGCGCGCAGTTTGGGTCCATGCGCCAGGCGCACTACGGGGCGCGCGATCTCAGCTTCGGGGCGGCCGTGTATCGACCGCAAACCGTTGGCTGGAACGACGCTGAAGATATGGCACGAATCGCGGACTATTTGAACAGCCTCGCCGTGGAATCCTGGTCCGCAAGCATGCTAAAGGCACCGGCCACCGCCGTTGAGGATGCGGACCTTGAACAGGAGCTTGTGTACGCTCAGGACTGTTTGCCGGACTTGAAGCGAATATACCGCGAGGCCGCAATCGCGGGGCACCTCATCGTGGCCGAAGTGGCATAGATTGTCACCCCTGGCACCCCCCGTGTTCACATTGGCGCGCGAAACAAAACCCCAAAAACGCACCTCCTCGTCGCAAACCATTGCACCCCTTGATGTTACGACGCTGCTTTCAACAACCCACCAATCACCCCGTCGGCAAGGACAGTTTTGGCAGCCTTTTCAGTCGCAACTCGTGTGACAGACACAAGTTACGACGCAAGAGGCCCCGTGTTCAACAAGGGTACAGCGCGGCCTCTTGAGGGCTCAGAGTGCTCAAAACCCATGATTTCTCGGCAAAAGCCAATCAACGGACGCCCGCGTTCACGCTCCCGCCGCACCTACTTTTCCAGGCAAAACTCTCATCAACTTTTAACCGAACCCAAAGCCTCCGCGAACGACTTATACACCCTGCGTCGAAGGACATCATGGCACCTTGCCCAGGATCCCCGTTTACTTCCTCTTCCCGATCCGTTTCAGCGCCGACCCCTTGTGAATCGCGACATGATCCGTCTTGTCGCTCTTGATGAGGTACTGCGGCTCCTCCTTTGACGCGTGCCTCTTGTAGCCCTTGAACGTGATCACCTTCGTCACTTTCTTCACGATCGTGCCACGCACCCGGCCCGCCTCCGAATTCCACTCCACATGATCGCCACGCTTGAAGCTGGTTGCCATCGCTTGACCTCCCCGAGACACACAGAGTTGCTCATGACCAACTCAACCTCTGCATCTCGTCACGCAACGTTGCCTCCGGTGTCACGCCCACATGCCGCGCAGCCACCTGTCCACCCTTGAAGATGAATATCGCCGGGATCGACGAGATCCCATAATGACCCGCCAACTCCTGGTTCGTGTCCACGTTCACCTTGCAGACCTTGAACTCCTTCGCCAGCGATTCAACGATAGGATTCATCGCCCGGCACGGCGGACACCACGAAGCCCAGAAATCCACCAGCACCGGCTCCGCCGACTCGATCACCTCGCGCTTCCAGTTGAATTCGTGCATAAGCATCGACGTTCCCTCCCTGTTTCCATCATACGCGCGCTGCGACGCCATCGCGTAGCGACGCGGTGAGACGTTAGACGATGCCTGAGCGTCAAAGGAGTCCGTAAGCCATCGCCAACCGCCAAAGCGCGAAGAGAACAATCAACGGCCCGCCAATGCGCATCAACCAGCCATACTGACGGTACCATTCCTCAACCTTCTGCGGGTCCGCCGTGGGCTTCGACGGGCTGATCCAGCGAAAGCCGACTAGCGTCACGTAAACACCCACGCAAACCATGACGCACGGCCAGATCGTCTGATTCACGGCAACCGCCTCCGTCGCCACCATCCCACTCCACGCCACCCAAGTATTGCGATGGACAGCATCCCCGTCACCGGCCCCGCAAACGCCGCCCACGCACCCAACGTGACGCCATGCCGGTGCCCATACTCCACCACCACATAGCCCGGCCCGCCGATCTCCACGCCATCTCGCGATGGCCGGCCGTGTGGGTCAATCGCCTCGGTCCGCCCCGACGACGCCGCGCGCAGGATCCAGCGATCGTCTTCCACGGCACGCAAGCGCAGCAACTGCTCGTGGTGCTCATGCTGAATCCATCCCCAATCGATCCCATCGTAGGTCGGATCCACAAACACCGTTGCCCCGCTGCGTGCCAGCGATGAAGCCACGGCCGGTGCGTCAAAGTCATAGCAAATCGCCACGCCGAGTGTCCCATTTTCGACCGGGAACACCGGCCGCTCCGTGCCGCGCACGCCGTCCGCGACCAACGGCACCGGATGTTGCTTGGTGAACGTGCCGATCTGCTTTCCCTCGCCATCAAGGACCACCGCGACATTGCGGAAGTCCGGCCCACCATAATCGCCCTCGACCGCACCGAACACCACCGGCGACGAGAACCGCCGGGCCAATGCCGCCGGACCCTTGGTGCTCGCGATCGCCGCCTTTGGTGACCCATAGGTCGCGTACTCCGGCAGCACCGCCAGGTCGATCTTCTTCGCCTCGACTCCAGGAATGATCGTGAAACCGCCGTCACTCTCCTCCGTCTGGATCAGCAGAGCATGCTGGTCTGGCGGATCAAAGGACGGCAAGATCAAGGCACACGCCGGCAACAGCAAGAACCCGAGCCAGAACCACGGCCGCACGAAAGCGCCCCATGCCGCTATCAACCAGATGACAAACGAGAGGCCGTACACCCCCACCCAGCGCACACCCGCGATGCACGCCGGCTCGGCCGCCAGCGCGTGCGGCACCGTGTACCACGGAAACCGCAAGTACCACACGTCGCCGCGCAGCCATTCGACCGCCACGGCAAACAGAGCAACCTCGACGCCGCGCCAGAGTGGTCGGTCCTCCCTGGTCAGTCCGATGAGATAGAAGAGCAGCCAGAAGTACGCCCCGAAGATGGCGATCAGAGGCACCGCCATCAGGCCGCCGAACAACCTGAAAAGCCAGTGGCAAACTCCCAGGCCATAAGCAAGTCCGTAGATGAGCCCGAGGTTGCGCGCCTCAGCCGACGGCCGCCCGCGCACGAACCACAGCAGAAGTGCAAGTGACACCACCGACAACGGCCACGCGCTCACCGGCGGAAAGCTGGCCGCCGACAGCAGCCCCAGCCCGGTCATCATAAGACCGTCTCGAGGCCTCACGCCCACTCGGAAGGCGCCCATCGCAATGACCCGCTGTTACTTGCTCCCTTTCACCCCCGACCGCGGCATCCGCACCACGATGTCGTCTCCCGCCGGGTCGTCTTCGCCCGAACGCCCTTCGTCATCCTTGCCATTGGGGCCCACACTGTACAACAGATATCCCTTTTCAGTCTGCCGGTAGATGAGTGACTTGCCCGAGAAGAGATCGTCGGGAATGGACGTGAGGTACTTTGGTGCCAGGTCGTCCAGCTTCGCCGGGTAGCTCCCTTTGTCGCTGCGATAGGCGGCAAGGGCGAACGCAACCTGCAGATTGCGATCCATCTGCTGGCAGCGATCAAACGATTTCTGCACGTTCCGGCTGGCTGTGGGCGGGAATTTTGCGATCAGCGCGTCGGCGACCGCTTTACCCGCCTCCTTCGGCTTCTCATTGTCGAGCACCAACTTGGCAAGATCCTGTTTCGACAGGCTTTCCGTGAGCGCCTTGAGGTCGGCGCCAATCTTGTCGAACTCCTTTTCACGATCCGCCCGGTCCTTGAGTCGCAGAGCCGCCGAAACTCGATCATACCATTGGTTGACGCTGCGCAGCGCTTGCTCCCAGTCGATCTTTTCCAGTGCTTTGACAAGCTCTGGGGTGACCTCAATTCCCAGAAGCACTTCGAGAGTAGCCGACTCAGTATCGCCTCGATGCATTCTCTGCAAGGTGTCGAGAAAAACGAAACGCTCGCCGAACTCGACCTTTTCGGCCAGCGGCGACAAGCCGGGGAGCTTCGCGAGATCGTCCAGCCGATCCTTGATCTGCTTGGCGTTAAGCTCGGCGCGGTCGAGGTACACCAGGGTCGCCCTGTGGGCCATTGAGTTGATGCCGAAACCGAACAAACCTTCCACGAGCGTGCCACCGTGACCCGCATGTCGAGCGATGCGCTGGCACGCAACTAGGTCCTGCCATGCGTCATCAAACTTGCCGTCGCTGATCCTCAGCGTCGCGCGGATGGCCAGTGCGCTGGCGGCCTCCCGGCACTTGCCGAGCGGACCAACCACAGCCGTTGCTCCGGACAGCAAATCGCGGTGCTTGGCGGTTGCCCTGGATACGATCGGATTGAAATAGTCCGGCCGTTGGCTTGCCTCGACGGCCACACCAAGCAGTTTCTCGTTAACCTTGAGCCAGGTTGCGATCTCCGGATAATCGTTGGCTGTCCACGGAGACCGCTCCGCCTGCCGGTACTGATCGATGGCGATTGGCTTCCATTGAGAATCCGTCACCGTGATGTGCAGTCGCTCTCTCAGGTAGGAGTTCAAATCCATGAAGTACTCCCCGTCCTCGCTCGGTGGCTCGATCCCGAGTCGCTGGAAATAGTTGGCCGGCTTGTTGAGGCCATCTGGTTTTGGCCCAAGCAATTTCCACAGCAGCGTGTTCGCGTTCTTCTCTGGCGCTATCCCCTTGCTCATCCGCTCATTCAGCGCCGCCTCATAGTCGACATACCCATCCTTATCGAGCGGCTCGGTGAGATAGGTCGTCTCCTTGCCGAGTGGAAGTTTGGGCGTCGGCTTTTCTTCCGCCGGCACAAGCAGCAATAATAGAAGGCTAGCAGCGGTGGGGTTCATGAAGGCAATTGTATTCGCCATTCCGAACGCCGCCCCCATAGAATGATCCCCGTCCGTTTAGCCGCGAGCCTGAGTCGCCCATTCGGCGAGCGTGATCGCGCCAATAACTTCCCACTCCACTATTCCAGAGGAGTATTTGACAATGCAATGCATCCAACCACGATCCGCCTTTCGGGTGTTGCTGATAACCTCGATTGCGACTGTCCTCACCCCCTGGGCTGCTACCGCCGACAAGCCAAAACCCGACGATCGCGACATACCAGCACGGATCGACGCCAGGGTAGACGCCTGGCAGCCGATCCCGGCAGAACGACGGCTCGACGACATCGGCTGGGCCGCCGACATTCGCACGGCCCTGAGCCTCGCCAAGGAGCACAATCGACCGGTCTTTCTCTTCACCTACGACGGCTGCTCGGATCGCGAGAACGCCATCGCCATGCAGCGCTGCTGAGGCGGCGCTGCCTCCGTGAGGGCGAGTTCGCTCTCCAACTCCAAGGTTATCGACCTGATCAACCAGTATTTCGTCGCCGTCACCGCCGACGGCACCTACTACAACTGCAGCGACCAGGTATCCAAGGAAGAAAAGGCCGCCTTTCAAAACGTCTTCAAGCAGTTCCACGAGGCCAACGAGGCGAGAAAAGCCGCGGGCAAGGCCATACTGTCGGTGGGCACCGTGCACGCCTACGTGTTGAGCCCCGACGGCAAACCCGTGGACTCGTTGCACGTCGCTGAGGCCGGCCCCGAGCACCTGATCTCCATGCTGGAAAAGGCAGTCAAGGATCTCGACATCGCCAAGGGCAAGCCGTTGGTCAAGCCCGTCCCCCTATCGGTTGCGCCCAAGTCGCAAGCCGGCGACCTCGTTCTTCATCTCACCGCGCGCTACCTGACAGCCCGCGACCAGCCGGGGGCGCGCAAAGGCATCGACGATGACTTTGTGCCGCTCGATGCGGAGCTGGGCACGGAGAAGTCCGGACAGTGGACCGCTCTCCCTTCAGAAGAATGGCTCGTCCTCAAGGAAGCCGACTGGTCAAAGCTGCTGCCGTCCGGCGAGACCAAAGTGGGCGACTCCTGGGACCTGGACAAGGACATCGCGGCCCGGCTACTGACGCGCTTCTATCCCACGACCGAGAACAACGACCTCACCAAGAACCGCATCGACAAGCAAACTCTAAAAGCCACCGCCGTCTCCATCAAAGATGGCACGGTTCGAGCGCGTCTCGATGGCAGCCTCAAGATGAAGCACAAGTTCTATCCGGGTCGCGACGACGACAACATGGTCGAAGCGACTCTCCTGGGCTATATCGAATTCG
>Ga0206956_1168_pt1 | contig 15338 bp, 13 predicted proteins | sample Alteio_BWOrgHeat_35_FD_153252 | JGI IMG/M metagenome (GOLD analysis project Ga0206956, IMG submission 153252) | Enriched cells from forest soil in Barre Woods Harvard Forest LTER site, Petersham, Massachusetts, United States -... | ecosystem: Environmental > Terrestrial > Soil > Temperate forest >...
CGTCCGGCCGCAAGCCGTAGGTCTCCGCGAGCGTTTTTCATGTAAACGTAAGCGCGTTCGGCGCGGGTCAGCTTTAGAGTTACGTCCAGAAGAGTCATCAGGATTTCATCGAGCACCCCGATGGTGTTCAGTTTGCGGGCTGCTTCGAGAAACAGAACCAGTTTTTCCAGATCCGTGGTCTCGTCCGAGATGTGCATCACGGAGATCTGGCTCAGGAACTCCCGGGCAGAGTTAGTCGTTCCGTGCTGCGGATTGAAAATTACATACGCGACTTCACGAACCCCGAACTCCAGACGGTCATTCCTTTCCAGAACCCTGCGTTCGACCCGTTCGCCATTGACGAATGTCCCATGCTTGCTGCCCTGGTCAACAACACTGAACGCGCCATTCTCAGAAACGATCAGGGCGTGGTCCCTCGAGACCCGCGGGTCGGCAATGACTAAGTCTTTATCGACCTTCCGTCCCACAGTGAAAGGACTATGGTCCAGGTTTATGACGCGCTGCTCGTTGCCCTGGACGAAGACAAGCGTGGGGAATATCCCGGAACCGGTTCCGGACGACGGGCCGACAATAGTCTGGAAAGCCATGTAGCGCCTGCAATGCTCCCTTAATGTCCTATAGGAATAATGACAGCATCGAACGGCGGTGGGAAGAGGTTAAGAAGATTTCACCGGCCGAACCTTTCTAGGCAGCCCCGCGATGAAACGTCGCAATCGCCTCCTGCTCAGTATCGTAGACCTCAAACACGGTGACCAATTTGGTGATTTGCAAGACATCGCGCAAACGTTGGCCCAATCCTGTCAACTTGATTTCTGCGCCCGACGCCCGCGCCGAGGAATAGACGCCGACCAGAGTGCCGAGACCGCCGCTGTCAATATAATTCACGCCCGCAAGGTTCAGCACGATCTGACGGCTGGAGGCCAACACACGCTTGAGATCGTCGCGGAGCGCTGTGGCTTCCTCCCCAAACATGATGCGGCCTTGACACGACACGATCGTGACTCCATTTTCTTCCCGTGTCTCAATCTTCAGAGTCATTCGATCCTCCGCGAAGCGCCAGTGTCCGAGAAGCCTATCGCGGGCGGCGAGGGAATGCAAGTTCAGGCGCTCGATAGTTTGGTGTGGCGCGTGAGGCCAGACGACGTCAGAATCTCCGGCAGCGTGAGCGTACCAAGCCGCGTCAGCAGCATCAGCACGCCTACTGGAATGGCCATGCTCGTCCACAGCGGGGCGGCCCAAGCTTTCTGCACTAAGTCTGCCGGCAGCACAACCCAACCCAAACTCAAAGTAAATGCCGCCAGCCATGGCCAGACCATCAGCGAACCTGAAATCGCGCAGAGCAGCCGAGTGAGCGGATCTTTCCTCCATAAAAACCTGCCGTGGCGAACGATCAGTAAGACGGCCGGGAGCAACAGTATCTGGTTGTAGAGTGAAGTCATGGGGATGACGACGACCGTTACGGCGAGAACCAAGGCGGACACGAGAGCAAAAGCCGGATCGACCGCACACGCCTGGCGCGCACGCCAGCAAACGACCGCCAGCATTAGCAGCATGAGTCCAGACAGGAGCAGGCCTAAAACCGGGGTGGTCAGCACCGCCAGAATCGACACGGGCCTGCCCGTGTATTCACGGTAGGCAGCCATTGCCTTCACAAACTGTCCTAGCCAACCGGGCATGACAAACTCAGCCGCGGCAAACAGAATGGTCATGGTCAGGCCGAAGCTCCACAGGAATCGCTTCCGCGCACTGTAGTTTCCACATGCCCATAACACCAGCCACGCAACCACAAGTAAAACCAGCTGCGGCTTGATGGTGGCGATCGCCAGCAGTACTCCTGCAAGTACGAGGGAGTCACGAACCAGGAGCAAAGCGCACACGGCAACGATTCCGCCGACGAGCAGGGACAATTGTTCAAGTTTGATTCCCTGCACCACGGGCAGAGTTCCTAAAGTGAGCATTATCAGAATTCCAGTCAGCACCGGCGAAACCCGCCACTTTACCGCATGCGACCAAAACGGAATTGACAATGCAGTCAGCAAGATGAAAAACCAGTGGACTATGAAACGCACAAACGAGAAAGGAAAAGTAATCGTAGGTGCGATCAGAAAAACTACATACAGAGGATACGCGAATCCCATCTGGTCCTTGGGGTCGCCCGGACGGTTGGCATCGAGCGGACGCCCGTAATATCCGATCTGAATATCGCGAGTGACCTCGAGGCTATAAGGATCGCGGTGATGCAAGAGCACTTCCTGCGTACCCCGCCAGCGGGGATAGAAGTCTGAAAAGATCCCCTGCGGACCGTCATGCGCCGCCGCCTCGCTCAGTTGATGGCCAAGATAGACATGGTCCACGTAGAACCACATGCTCGCTGCCAGAAGCAGTGCGACGGGTAACCCGAGTTTGTAAGCTTTCAACACGGATCTGCGAATGCAAGGAGCATTTCATTATCACTCAAGTCTTATGAACTGCTTCCATCGCTCGTTGCAGCGATCGCCGTAAAACCAAACATGAAATTATCGTCCCTACGATCAGCGTCCAGGGAATGAGCGGGGATAGGTAAACAATTCTTACACCAAAACGGAGCAGCGCTACCCAGCCGAGTAGTATGAGCAGCGCCGCTAAGAAAGGCATGGACCTCCGCCGATCGGAGATCGGGACTAAGACTGCGCATCCGGCCTCGATCAAGAGCGCGAAGGGAAACGCGGCCGCCAAGTCGACCAGATAGTGTTCGCCAAGACCAAGGGTTGCGAGCACAGTGCCGGCTAGAAACAAAAGCAGAAAAAACCGCGTCCAACGGGATAGGCCTTCGGAATACCACCATGCAAGCAGGGCCCACCCCACGTGCAAAGAAGGGAAAGCATTTCGAATCCCGGAAATCTCGACGGGCCGAAGCAGGCTAGCTGTGACTAGCTGACTGGCCGGAGCATGAAAAGGAAAGTCCGATCCGACAAGATAGATAGGACCACAAGCTGGAAACAGGTTGTAAAACAGAACACCCACCGGTCCAGCCACCAGGAGCCCGAGAAAAACCGTGACCGCGTAGCTCCTTTGGCGAACCAGTTGTTTAGCGTAAACCAACATGCCCGGGATCGGGAGGCCGTAATAAAACAATAGCGCGATCTCGGTAAGCCAGCGCGATCGCAACACGAACTGCCCCACCTTGAAGCTGGGTTGCACTCCCAGGCTGCCATCGAAGAAAAACAGGAACAGGTCGTACGTCTTGGGGTGAAGGTTATCGGTTATTTCCAGAAGTGTAGAACTGGAGTATCCAAGCAGGACGAGCAGCAATGGAGGCACGATTGCAAGTTGCAAGAGTTCTTTTTGCTCAGCGGCACCCCACAGTCTTCGTGCGATCAGTGACAAAAAACTGCTGACCCCCAACCATGCTACGAACGGAAACCACCGCAATGGCACTTTGAGAAAGAAAATCTGCGCCGCCGTCAGGACAAAGGTAATAACTGCGAGTTGAGGAATCTCCGAAATAGGTCGAACATGAGCGAAAACCAGTACGGTGCTTGCCAACGTAAGAGAAAAAAATATGTCGGCCGCAGTTCGATCGTAGAAACCACGGCTGAACACGAGCGTGACCACCACAATTAGAGCGAGGCCAGTCAGAGCAAGAGGCACAAATCCTCTTGCCGGTCCCAGCCTTTCATTTGCGTGTGTCATCGCTAGGATGTTAGTTGGCGCAAAGAGTATTCCGGGCTGGGGATACTGTCAATCAACTTTTCGTCAACCGCGCGAAAGTAGAACGCAGCTAGCTACATCTCTACCAGCAAACCAGCGCCTTCGGCAGTTCGCAATGAGATCAGCCGCGTGATGCCAAACAGGCATAGCACCAGGACCCCACCGAAAATCCCCAAGAGGTTATAACGCATGGACAGCACCAACTGTAGCGGCGAAAAGAAGATTACCGCGGCCACAACAGCCACACTAGGCCGTCGGCCAAGCCTCTTTTCGTCCAATAGTTCGTCAGCCAAGAGAAAAATGGGGAGCACCAGGATGCTCAGATCATGGCGCAGCGCATGATAACTGACGAGCACAGTAGCCACCACGGCAAGAGAAAACTTCAGATTCAGCAAGCGCAGGTCGCCTTTGCCACGTAATCGCCAGGCGGCAAATAGAAAGACGATTGCAGAGGATACCAACAGCGCAGCGCCGAAGTAGGGCTTGGAGGCCATAAAGAGGTAGAGAATACCGCGCAGGTTTGGCATATCCGAAGGAACGATTGCACTCTGCGGAAGATTGCGCTCCAAGTACATCACGTAATGGGGATAGGCTCGAAGCGCTTCGCCGCCCACGGTAGCCAGGGAAATCAGCGCCAGGGCTGTGGCCGCAGGCAGAAATCCGTATAGGATCTTTCTCCTCTTCCTCTGTACCAGCAACAGAATCACGAATGGCAGCACAAGATGAAACTTGAACAGTCCAAGCGCGAGCCAGACGCCCGCCGCAGCAAAATTGTTCTTTCTCAGACAAACCCATGCCAATCCGTAGAGGAACAGGAGCAAGATGGAATCCTGGCCCTGAAGCAAGGCAAAAAATATCGGGGAGAAAGCAAGACTGACGAGCACCCAGATCGCCCAAGGATACTTTTGCAACTTCGGGAGATGTGGTCGAAGAAGAAACGGCAGAGACGCCAGCAACGCCAGATTCGTGAGGTCCCAAAGAACGAAGGCTTGTGGATAAGGAACGTAGGTGAACGGGAGAAAGAGCAACGCCTCAAACGGTGGATGGTTGTAAGGTAACGGTCCCTGCCGAATACTGACTTCCGGGGCAAACTCACGCTGAACTCGAAATTGTATGGCAGTGTCGTACAGTTGGTGTCCGAGACCTTGCCGCACCATGCTCCCGGCGCAGTAGTAAATAGCGAAATCCGAGTACCCCTTCCAAACTTTCTTTCTGACATTCCAAAGGATCGTGGCATGAACAAAAAGCATAGCCATTAGACACAGGACTACAGCGAGCTTTAGCGTGGAAGGTTTCATCCCGTCAGCGGATTGCGAACCGCGATCGCGTATCCACGACCCGCTCGCAAAGGCGAGCCGATTCTATACCGTAGGGCGGGACGCGCGGTATTATCCTCGCAGTGGTGAATCAACTCCTTCAAACGCGCCGCGTGTTCGTGATCATCCTGGCTCTGGGCCTTTTTACCATGGCGGCGCGCGCCGCAACCGATCCTGATCTATGGTGGCATCTGCGCACCGGGCAGTTGATCGTCCAAAACCACAAAGTCTTTCACGCCGATCCATACTCCTACACGCGGTTTGGACAACCATGGATTGATCACGAATGGTTATCTCAGGTTCTCATCTTTGGCTTATATCGCCTCGCGGGTTGGGGTGGATTAATTGTCGGCTTCGGTGCGGTGATCGCAGCTGCGTTTTTCGTGGTCTTGTTGCGTTGTCCAGGCCGTCCTTACGTCGCTGGGGTAATCACTTTGCTCGGCGCTTTCGCGTCGGCGCCTAGCTGGGGCGTTCGCCCACAGATGCTGACTTTGTTGTTGGCTAGTCTGCTTCTGCTGATCTTGGATCGTTCTTACGAGCATCCCTCGCTGCTGTGGTGGACGCCTCCGCTCATGCTGCTTTGGGTAAACCTTCACGCGGGATACGCTGTCGGGCTCGCGCTGATGGCATTGTTTCTGGTGGGCGATGCTCTGGATGTCATCTTTGGTTTCGCAATGTTTGATTCCAAAGATGGCCGTCGTGCCAGCACACGCTTTCGGGCCCTGGCCTTGGCCATCGTTGCTTGTGCAGCAGTGGTCCCGCTGAATCCGTATGGTGCGGCGATGTATTCCTATCCGCTGCAAACGCTCCGTTCGCGAGCCATGCTGAGCTACATCGGAGAGTGGCGTTCGCCCGACTTTCACCAACACCGATACCTGCCTGCGCTCGCAATGGCTCTGGCGTCGGTAGTCCTACCAGCGATTTCACCCAGGCGCCTGCGACCGCGCGAAGTTCTGCTGTTATCGGTGATGACGTTTGCAGCGCTACGTTCCGTAAGGCACATAGCTATTTACACGCTTATCGCGGTTCCCATCCTGAGCGCGCTGCTGACGGCGTGGCTGCAGGAGAGCGGTGTTGCACAGCGCTTCCAGTCGAAGCATTCCACTATGACTTTGCGCAAGACGCTGCTCAACGCGATTCTGCTCGTAGCTTTTCTCATTTTCTCGGTCGTTCGGGTGCGCTTTGTGACCCACCGCCAGCCCGAGGCCGAAGCCAAGGAATTTCCCGCTGCCGCCGTTTCCTTTATTGCCGCCCATCAGCCGCCAGCTCCGATATTGGCTCATTACAACTGGGGTGGATATTTCATTTGGAAACTCTATCCCGAGTATCGGGTGTACATCGACGGCCGAGCTGACCTTTATGGCGATGCTTTCATGGACAATCTAGCTGCCGCCTACTACCTGAAGGGCGACGCTTGGAGGACACTGCTTTCAACTTGGGGAATTCGAACCGTAGTCCTCCCGCCTGATGCTCCTGTAGTAACAGCTCTGAGAACCTTGCCTGATTGGCAAGAAATCTACGCTGATAAGCAGGCGGTGGTTTTTGTCAAGAAATCTCAGTGAGGGGGTTTTTATCTCGATTCTCCCCTGAACTTGACGACAAAGCCTTACCAACGCCGAAGAAAATCGGCGGGTTCAAGCTGATTGGCACAGAAAACAGGTACTTTTGGGGGTCGGAATCGTTAAAAACGTATCGTACGTCGGCCTTTTCCTGTGAAACTATGGTCACTACCGGGAAAGCCAAGTATGCAACAAATTGTCGCTCTAGCAAGAGGCCTCGGGGTATGATGGTCGGGGGAATTGAGGGAACTCTTTTCCCGCTCCTAAACCTTTGATTCAAAAAAGCAAGTGATCCGGCGCACCGGGAAGGTTAAGTGCGCATGGAATTGCACAGACATCTCGGCTGTCCGGTTGTGCTTTGGCTGCCGGCAAGACCAGCGGCAGTCGACGCGAGATTTCGATTGGTGAGGAACAGTAGATGAATCGCAACCGGCTCTTGTTAATCGGGTTTATCGCCTTGGCACTGGGCGCGTTTGTGAGCCTTATCGTTTATCGCACCCTGCAGTCCAAGGCAGGCTCCAAGACCCCTCAGGGCGAAGACGTAGTCGTCGCAGCGGACGATTTGCAAGTGGGAACAAAGATCGACGACAAGGACATCCGGGTGGTGCATTTTCCCAGTGGCGACCTGCCGGACGGTCGCTACCGCCAGAAGACCAAAGTCGTGGGGCGGGGCGTCGTGCTTCCGATCGCCAAAGGCGAATTCATTCTTCAGAATAAGCTGGCGGGAGAAAACGCAGGATACGGCCTTCCGTCGCTCATTCCCCCTGGCATGCGCGCAGTTTCGGTGCGAGTCAACGATACTACCTCCGTTTCCGGTTTTGTGGTGCCAGGCACGCGTGTCGATGTTTTGTTGACGGGAAATCCCCAGGGATCTAACGAGCAGCAAACCGGAACCGTCCTGGAAAACGTCGCCGTTATCGCCACGGGGCAGAGGCTGGAACGGAATTCTGCCGGCGAACCGCAGAGCTCTCCCGTTGTGACTCTGCTGGTATCTCCGGACGACGCCGAAAGACTTACACTGGCCAGCTCTCAAGGCCATATTCAACTGGCACTGCGTAACCCGCTTGATACTAAGCAAGAAGGCGTGGCCGCCGTGAAGTCCAATTCTCTGTACAACACTGCGTCCGAGGCAACTCCGGCAGCGAAGCCGCGAAGCACGTCTAGACACATCCCTGTCCAGGCCCCTCCCTCAATCCCGACCGCTTACACGGTCGAGGTTTACAAAGGAGATAAGAAGGAAGAGGAAAAGTTCTAAGCACAAGTCCCGGTGGCGAGGTTACACAACATGTCGATCCGCTCCCGCAGGTGGGAGAAACGCGAAATGCAGGCTGGCAAACTGGTGGGAATGACGTTTGCGATTCTATTTCTGCTCAGCGCTATCGCAGTGCCGAAGACTCAGGACGCTCACACGCCGCAAGCCGCGCAGCCGCAAACAGCAGCGCCGGCCCCGGTTCCAGAGCAGGCGGCGACCCAAGCCGCGCCCCAAGGCCCTACGGCGACGCCACAGAATCAATCCGAAGCTGAATCGCACGGTGCCGCTCCGTTACGCGTGATGGTGGGCAAGTCGCTTCTCATCAATACCACAGAGCGCCTGAAGAGAGTTTCCGTAACCGATCCGGGCGTAGCCGATGCCATTGTGGTCACGCCCACTCAAATTCTGGTACACGGACGTTCCGCCGGCGAAGTCTCCCTGCTGATCTGGGACGAACTCGAGCGCTCGCGCAGCTTTGATCTGCGCGTGGATGTGGATGTCAGTGCAGCCGCCGACGAAGAAAGACGAGTTTTTCCCGACGAACAGATTACAGTTACTCCTTCCCGTTCGGCGATTGTGCTTTCGGGTCACGTGACCACCGAGGATATCGCTAAGCGCGCTGAAATGATCGCCGCAGCCTACTCCAAAAATGTCGTGAATGTGCTCACTTTTGGGCCCGTGGGTGCCCAGGAAGTTCTCCTCGAGGTGAAGTTCGCGGAAGTAGACCGCAGCGCAGCACTGCAACTCGGCGTCAATTACTTCACTCCCGGAACCGGCCACACAACCGGAAACTTAACCACAGGCCAGTACGGGGGATCAACGATCTCCACCACCTCCGCCAGCACCAGCACCGCTGGAGGCCAAACCACGACTAGCACCACATCAACGCCTCCAACCATCAACCTCACCAACCCGTTGAACCTTTTTCTATTCCGCAGCGACATCAACTTTGGGATTGTGGTCCAGGCGCTGCAGCAGAAGAACCTTTTGCAGATTCTTGCGGAACCGAACTTGATTGCGGTAAACGGCAAGGAAGCCAGCTTTCTGGCTGGTGGAGAGTTCCCTTTCCCCATCGTCCAGCCGGGCCAAGGTTTCACCGCGGTTACCATCTCGTTTAAAGAATTTGGAGTCAGGTTGAGGTTCACTCCCGTGATCATGCCAAACGGAAACATCCATCTGCGCGTGGTGCCGGAAGTAAGTGAGTTGGATTTCACGAACGGACTGACAATCTCCGGATTTAACATTCCCGCGCTCAGCACACGTCGTGCCGACACGGAATTTGAGTTGCAGGACGGACAGAGTTTCGTGATCGCCGGCCTCATGGACAACCGGGTGACTCAGATTGCTAACAAATTTCCTGGACTCGGCGACATTCCGATTCTGGGCAATCTGTTTAAAAGCAAAAATTTGCAAAAGAGCAATTCGGAATTGATGGTGCTGTGCACGGTGCATCGCATTGCACCCAGCTCGCAGGCACCTTCCGGACCCGTCGATCCGCAGCCGTTCCTCGACAAAGATAAGTTTGATGGAAAGAAGCCATCGGCAGGCAGCAAATGAAACGCTGCGCTGAATCCACATGGCGGACCTTTGCGTACGTAGATGTCGTTGGTAGTGCACACACAACGGGAGAAGTGGCGGCGTCATGCCCGAACTTTCGGTAATCATCGTTGCGGCGGATAACGAGCAGCGCGCAGTGTTGCAGGTGCTGGTGGACGGCACCAGTGTGGCTCGGGCCGTGTATACCCATGCCAGTTTTCCGGTAGCCGCAAACGACCCTTTGATCCGCCGGATCCAAACCACAAAGGCTGACGTCGTTCTCGTCGACATCCCTGCCGACAATGCGATCCTGGCGTTGCGGGCTATTGAATTGCTCCATCAGGAACTGCCAGGAATGGCTTTATTCGCGATCGGCAGCATCTCACAGCCTCAAGTGATTGTCGGTGCGATGCGCGCCGGAGCTCGTGAGTTCGTTGAACGGCCCACCACTACCACCGATCTTCTGGAAGCGTTCGTCCGCCTCACGGCAGCTCAGCGAAAAGTGAATCGGGAAGGGACTAGTGGCAAAGTGTTTCTGGTGGTCAACGCCAAGGGAGGCAGCGGCGCCACAACCGTCGCCGTGAATCTGGCTCTGGCTCTGCAGTCTGCCCATGGCAACACCGCTCTCGTGGACCTGGCGCCCCTGGGGCATACTTCCCTGCACATGAATCTGAAGCCTCTGTTCAACGTGACGGACGCAATCCGCAACCTGCATCGTCTCGACAGTTCACTGTTGGAAAGCTTCATGACTCGTCACAACAGCGGCCTGCAACTGCTTGCCGGCCCTAACATTCCGGTTGCGACGGAGCCCTCGACCGCGGAGTTTGCCAGATTGTTCGATATGTTAATGGGTCAGTTCCGCTACGTCGTGGTTGACGCTTCCACGAGGATAGACCCAACGACACGACTGGTCTGCAACTTGTCCCAAAGCGTCTTGATGGTCGTCAGCGCCGATGTTGCTTCTTTGTGGAGTGCGGCCCGAGTCCAACAGTACCTCGCAGAAAGCGGCGGACGCGAGAAGGTGGGCTTGGTGTTGAATCGTTTCCGCAAAATTGCCGGTTTTAGCGAGGCCGATGCGGAAGCTGCGGCGGGCGCAAAGTTGCTGTGGAAGATTCCCAATCAATATTTCGCGGTGTCCACGGCCATCGATCGCGGAGTGCCGGTGGTCGCGCAAAACCACACCGAAATTGCGCGTGCCTTCGCCGGGCTGGCGGCCCGTTTGACGGAAAATGATTTAGAAGTAAAGCGAAAAGCTTGGTCCTTGTTTAAGACAGTTTAGGATTTAATACGGTGTAGGCTTCCGGCGTCAGGCTTCACGCCTCGGGCATTTAGACCATTGGGCAGACTTCATGGCGAATTTGCAGACCTTCGAAAGAACCGAATACCAGCAGGTCAAAGCGGACCTCCACCGCAAGATTCTCGATCGCCTTGACCTGGAAAAACTGGGCAGAACCCCGAGCGATGCCGCGCGGGACGAAGTCCTCCAGTTGATCCGCAACACCGTGAACAGCGAAGCGGTACCTTTGAGCTTCGCGGAGCGGGAACGGCTTTCGCGGGAGATTCTCGACGAAATCTTCGGCCTCGGCCCGCTCGAACCTTTACTCAAGGATCCAACCGTCTCCGACATTTTGGTGAACCGCTTTGATCGAGTTTACGTCGAGCGCGCGGGCAAGCTTGAACCCACCGGCTTGAGCTTCAAGGACGACGCTCACCTGATGCAGATCATCGACCGCATTGTGTCTCGAGTCGGTCGACGCGTGGACGAATCTTCTCCGATGGTCGACGCGCGTCTTCCCGACGGGTCCCGCGTGAACGCCATCATTCCGCCGCTTGCGATCGACGGGCCATGCCTTTCCATTCGGCGTTTCGGCCGCGACCCAATCACGGCGCGAAACATGATCGAAAACAAAACTCTGACTGAGCCCATGCTGGAACTGCTTTCCGCCATGGTAAAAGGACGGCTCAACTTGCTGATCTCCGGTGGAACCGGCGCCGGCAAGACCACGTTGCTCAACGTGCTCTCCGGCTACATCCCAAATTCCGAGCGCGTGGTCACCATCGAGGACGCGGCCGAATTGCAAATGAAGCAGGAGCATGTAGTCCGCCTCGAAACCCGCCCACCCAACATCGAAGGCAAGGGCGCAGTCCGGCAGCGGCAATTAGTAATCAATAGTCTGCGTATGCGCCCGGACCGCATTGTAGTCGGCGAGGTGCGTGGTGAAGAAGCGTTCGACATGCTACAGGCCATGAACACCGGCCACGAGGGTTCGCTGACCACGGTGCACGCCAACGCACATCGCGACGCGCTGGCTCGATTGGAAAGTATGGTCTCGATGGCCAATCTGAATCTTCCCGAGCGGGCCATGCGGCAGCAGATTGCCTCCGCTATTCACGCTATCGTTCAGATCGCGCGCCTCTCCGATGGCACTCGCAAAGTGATTTCGGTTTCCGAAGTCACCGGTATGGATGGTGAACTCATCGACATGCAGGATATTTTCGTGTTCGAGCGCACCGGGATCGATGAGAGTGGGAAGGTAAAGGGTGCGTTCCGCGCCACCGGAATCCGGCCCCGATTTGCCGATCGCCTGGCCACCGGGGGTTGCCGCTTGCGTCCGGCGCTATTTGAGTCGCGGGTGGAGGTCTAAAGGAGTTCTCACGAAGGCCAACGGAAAATCATGCTAGGACTTATCGCCATATTGGTTTTCGTGGTAGTCGCCCTGGGCGTCTTCGCTGTAGCTTCCCTGCTTGACCAGCGCAGCGCCCAAGCTCGCCTTCTGCGCGAACGTTTGGCAACGGTGCAGGAGGCTGCGGCTCGCGCTCCCAGCGAGGAACTCGCCTTGCTGCGCGACGAAATGTTGAGCAAGATTCCGGCGCTCGACAACCTGCTTCGCCGCTCCTCCCGGATTTCGAACCTGCAGCCATTCCTCGAACAGGCGAACCTGAAAATACGAGCAGGTAACATCCTCATGCTTTGCATGGTCAGCGCTGTGGCATTGGCTGTCGTGGGCTTTGTCGCAGCTGGATCTCTGCCGCCGAACCAGGCTTTGTTGATTGCCGTGGTTGGTCTGCTGCTTGGCGGATTCCTGCCCTACTCTTACGCCTCCTATCGGCGCAACAAGCGTTTTCAGAAATTCGAGGAGTTGTTTCCCGAAGCCATCGACACCTTGGCTAGAGCGGTGCGTGCCGGCCATGCTTTCACTACCGCTTTGGAGTTAATCGCCAACGAACTTACCGAACCTGTGGCCTCCGAGTTCCGCAAACTTTTTGAAGAGCAGAAGTTCGGATTGCCCGTCCGCGACGCTTTGATGAACCTGGCCGAGCGCATGCCGCTGGTAGATGTGAAGTTCTTCGTTACGGCGGTAATGCTGCAACGCGAAACCGGTGGCAATCTGGCTGAAATCCTCGATAACCTTTCTTATGTGATCAGGGAACGATTCAAGATCATGCGCCAGGTAAGGGTTTACACGGCGCAGGGACGTCTGACGATGATGCTTTTGATGGGATTGCCCCCTGTCATCGTGGTCACGATGCTGATGACGAGCCCTGCCTTTATCCATCCCCTGTTCGCGGATCCTATCGGGCACGTCCTGCTGGTCGCTGGAATTGTTTTGCAGACGCTGGGCTATTTTGTAATCCGGAAGATCATTCAGATTCAGGTTTGAACTAACGCATGGCACTTGCGCTCACAGTTGTTGTGTTCTTGACCATCGCCCTGGTCGTGTTTTCGTTTGGAGCAGCGGCATACGCACCCTCGTCTCTGCTCGGCTCCCGCTTGCGCGCATTGGGAGGGCAACGGCTCAAAGCTCCCGAAAAGCCCGCTCTCAAGGAGCGCCTTGAACAAGCCCTCGATCCCTTCAGCAAAGCCATACCGCTGTCACCGAGCGACGTCTCGCGAACCCGCCGTTGGCTGATCCAGGCTGGTTATCGCGAGACTCGCCATTTGACGGTATACGTTGGCAGCCGTTTGGCAACCGGCATCTTCGCTTTGGCTCTGGTGATCGCTGGCAGCGGATTTGGCTCTCCCATCTTGATGGTCAGCGTGGGTGCCTTCGGATTCTTTCTACCTCGGTTCATGCTTAAGCGGATGATCAAGGCGCGCCAGCAGCGCATCAAGCTGGGTCTACCGGATGCCTTGGACCTCACCGTCATATGCGTCGAAGCCGGATTGGCGCTTGACCAGGCGCTGATGCGCGTTGGCACGGACCTGCATCACGCCCATCCTGAACTTAGCGACGAGTTCCATCTGGTAAATCTGGAAATGCGAGCCGGCAAGCCTCGAGCCGAGGCTCTGCGCAATCTGGTGGAGCGCACTGGCGTTGACGATCTCCGTTCGCTTGTGGGAACCTTAATACAGACTGACCGCTTCGGTACCAGTATTGCCCAGGCTTTGCGAGTGCACTCAGATTCGCTGCGCACCGAGCGCCGGCAACGGGCGGAAGAGCAGGCTGCCAAGACAACCATTAAAATGGTAATTCCCCTGGTTTTATTTGTCCTCCCCTCGATCATCTTTGTCACCCTCGGCCCGGCGATCATCGAGTTGATCCGGACGCTGGCGCCCGTGACCGGACACTGATAACGCCGAACCGATCTGGCAAGACGAGTCTGAGAGCACGAACCGAATCCAGCAGTTATGATTCAGGAGTTGTGATGTCGTTACAGGCCGCCACAGGATATGCGTTCAACCGGACGCGCAACGCCTATCTGGCCACCCACTTGTCCGTGGCGGGAACGCACTGGTCGCGCCTTCTCGGGCTCATGGGCAAGGATGCCGCCGGCTTCCCTGCCGGCGACGGTCTCTGGATCATTCCATCCCGCGGCGTACACACGATCGCGATGCGGTTTCCAATCGATGTCCTTTATCTGGACACGAACAGATTTGTTGTCCACATTGAGCGGAATCTGAAGCCGTGGCGAGTGGCACGAGTCAGCATGCGCACAGCTTCGGTGCTTGAGCTGCCGGGAGACACGTTGAAGTCCAGCGGAACCGCGATCGGGGATGAAATCGAGATCGCACTGAATAAGACCCCGATGCACGCGAAGCGAGAGGCGAGCATAACGTGAGCGCCGAACTCAAACTCCTGGTCGAGTGGTCTTCGCCGTGGCAGGAATTCCTCAGCGCCATTCGCCCCGCTCTGAAACGCTCGCCCGAACCTTTGGCTGGAGAAGCCAGAACCGGACTTGTTCCCTATCGTGGAATGCTCGCCTCCTGGATCGTGGAAGCGGCGTTGTTTGCCATCGCGATCATGCTGTCGCAAGCAATCGACAAGCTGCGGCCTTATGAACCGCCGTCCATGCCCAAGTACGATGTCATTTATTTCTCGGGCGAGGAACTGCCGCGCACCGAAGATGCCGGTGGAGCCCAAGCCGGGCGTTCCGGTCGCGCTGGCGGACATGAAGCTCATCACCGCACTCAGACCATTCGTGTGGCGCGCGGCGAGTTGCTTCGTGAGAAAGTTGTGGACGCTCCCAAGCTCAAGCTGCCGCAATCGGATTCGGCGGTCGCCAATCTGCTCGCCTTTAAGCCAGTTCCAGGGCCAGCGCCCGCCGAGGGACTGAAATCGTCGCAGCGGGCTCCAACGCTCAGCGAAGCCGTGGTTGCTCCCACCCCGGATGTGATGAACGAGAAACAGCAGCGCGCGTTGACGCTGAACGCCAACATCGTCCCACCGAGCCTGCGTCCATCGGACCACCCAAGCCCGCGCCGCGATTTCCGCTGCCCATGCCGGAGAGTGAGCCTCCGCCCGAAACGGTGGGAGGCGGTGGAACCACGGCGGCACCGCCTCCCAAGCTCGTCATTGTTGAACGTGCCAGCGAACCACCGCCCACCTGCACGGGAGGAGGCACGACATTAGCGGTGCCCAAACCGGGCACTGCGCGCGTTCCGGTCGCAGCGCCATTCAACTGAACTGGCGGTGGGACTACGCCTGCATTGCCCATGCCCCCAAACGCGCGACGGGCAGCCGAGGCATCCGCCATCGAAGCTGG
>Ga0206956_1169_pt1 | contig 15334 bp, 4 predicted proteins | sample Alteio_BWOrgHeat_35_FD_153252 | JGI IMG/M metagenome (GOLD analysis project Ga0206956, IMG submission 153252) | Enriched cells from forest soil in Barre Woods Harvard Forest LTER site, Petersham, Massachusetts, United States -... | ecosystem: Environmental > Terrestrial > Soil > Temperate forest > O...
CTTCGTCTGGGCGGGCTGATCGAATTGACGCCGTGGGTGGCGGATCGTGGGCAGGGCTATCGGCTGACGGCGGCGGGCCGGGCAGCGCTGGCCAGTCCGCGGTCGGTGGAGCGACTGAGCGAGGGCATCGTGCCCGCGGCGCCGAAACCGCTGCCGAGGTCCGATGGCTATGTGCGGCCGGCGAACACGGAGCGCTGGCTGCAGGTGGAGTCGGCATTCCACGCGGACCGGCCGGCGATGATGTCGATGGTGCCGGCGGTGCTCTGCGTCGGCTTCTTCCTTTGGGGATTGATGCTGGCGTCGCGGGCGCATGTGCAGTCGGCGTTCCTGGCCGGTTTCATGGGCGGAGACCACACCAAGTACGAACCGATTCTCGACGAGACCGGCTCGGTGACATTCCCTTATCTGGTCGCCGGGCAATGGTGGCGGCTGCTGACGGCAAACTTCGTGCATGCAGGGATGTTGCACCTGGCCATGAACATGTACGCCCTTTACATCCTTGGTCCGCTGACCGAGCGGATGTTTGGGCGCTGGCGCTTCCTGTTGATCTGCCTGACGGCGGCGCTTGGCAGTAGTACGGTGGGTGTGTACTTTCAGAATGCTTGTGTTGGTTTTTCGGGTGTCGACTGCGGTCTTCTGGGAGCCATCCTCGGCTGGAGCGTATTGAACCGGCGCTACTTTCCACGGCGCGCCTACTCGATGCAAATGAGCTGGCTCATCCAAAATATTGTGTTGCTGACGCTGATCAGCTTCGCGCCCGGGGTGAGCTGGTCGGGCCATCTTGGCGGCGCTGTGCTGGGGTTTCTCGCGGGCGGCGTCTTGACGTGGAATCGCTTCGGCTCGCTGGCGGTCAAGATTCCGACCGTGCTGGCGGCGGCGGCGCTGCCGGTCTTGTGCGTGGTCGGCTTCAAGCCGATGGCGGAGCGAGCGGGGAAATGGCAGATCTGGCAACAGAGGTACGATAACTTCGTCCGCGAGCAAGAGCGTGTGACTGAAGCTCGCGAGCATGACGCTTTCATAGGCCTACAGCATCCCGTCATTGACAACCTGAACGCGGCTGAGAACGCGATCCCGCAGAGCAAGATCGAAGACATGCTGCTGAAACCCAGCCCTGGTGACGTCAAGAAGACGGCGGAAACACTGAGAGAAAAGATCAACATTCTCGCGGCGGACGAGAAGAAGCTCTCCGGGGCGGAGGAATATCGGGACGCCGAGCTGAATGCGAAAAAGGCGGCGCTTCTGGAACTGGTGGAGGCGCGGATTGCTCTCTATGAGTTTGAGCGTGACACCCTCGAGGAGGGCTTGAATGATGCGAAGCGGATGGAACTGGCCGACTTGAAAGAGCGCGCGCAGAAGGCCAATGGCCACTGGAATGATCTTGTGAAAAACAAGGCATCGGACTGACGCCAGCATGCCCATTTCCCCTTCTTCCTCCATATTCCCAGTCCGCCCCGCGTCTGTCTTGCTGCCGATCCGAACCGCCTGTTACACTTCCGCACGGTGAAATCGGCCTCGGGCAGGGATGCTCTCATGACAGCGCTGGCACTTCGGCAGACGTTTGCACTTTCACGGCGGCATGGCTTCCTGCTGCTATTGCTCTGCCTGTTCATGGGGCTGAGCGTGGCGTATTTCCGCGAGAAGGTGGTCGATAACCGCTCGGCGGTGCTGCGCTGGCAGAACCAGATCCTGCAGATGGAGGCGGGTGACGACCCTTACGAGCGCTACAACTATCCGAACCCGCCGATCATGGCGATCCTGCTGACGCCGCTGGCGCACCTGCCGCCGGCGGCGTTTGCGCTGGCGTGGTTCTATCTCAAGGTGGTGATGGCGCTATCGTGCTTTTACTGGGTGATACGGATGCTCGATTCGCGCGAGCGACCATTTCCGCGCTGGGCGCGGAACCTGGCGGTGGCGCTGTCGCTGACTCCCATCGTGAACGATTTGACGCACGGCAACGTCAACCTGTTCATTCTGTTCACAATCGTGGGGGGGCTGTACTCGTTTCACCGGAACCGCAACGTGGTTGGGGGGCTGATGCTGGCGCTGGGTGCGGCGTGCAAGGTGACGCCGGTGCTGTTCGTGCCGTACTTCCTGTGGAAGCGCGCCTGGCGGATGCTGGCGGCAACGCTCGTCGGCCTGTTCGTGTTCCTGTGGCTGGTGCCGGGCGCTGTGCTGGGCTGGGAGCGCAACCATGCATTACTCGCAAGCTGGAGCAAGCAGATGGTGGCGCCGTTCCTGGTCAACGGCGTGGTGACATCGGAGCACAACAATCAATCGCTGCCGGGGCTGGCGACGCGGCTCTTGACGCACAGCCCATCGTTCTCGGAGTACGATTGGTCGGCGAAGACGTCGCGGCCGGTGGAATGGCACAACATGCTGGACCTCGATCGGCCGCTGGTGAGCTGGATGGTGAAGGGGTGCATGCTGGCGTTCGCGCTGATGGTGTTGTGGCGATGCCGCACACCGGCGGCGGAACGGCGGAGCTGGCGGACGACGGCGGAGTTCAGCGTGGTCATCCTCGGGATGCTGCTGTTCAGCGAGCGGACCTGGAAGCACCACTGCGTGACCTTCCTGTTGCCGATCGCGGTGCTGTGTTATCAGCTATCGGCCGAACGCCACAGCCGGGCGATGCGTATGTTATTGTGGACCGTGCTCGGGGCGGTGGTGTTGTTGATGGCATCCACGAGCATGGACATACTCGACCGGTTCGCGTGGCTCAAGAGCATGCGCATGGCCAAGATGGCGCAGGTGTATGGGGCGTATGTGTGGGCCTATGTCTTGTTGCTGGCAGGAATGATCGCCTTGCTCGGCAGGCGTCAAGGACAGGCCGCGGAGCCGACATCGCTGCCGCTGGTTTTTCGCTCAGGCACCGGGTAAAATCACGTCATGGCTACCATTGAGGCACCAACCCCGCGCGTCTCCCCCGTCACGTCTGCTGCGAGTTCTGCCGCGGCGGCGCCGCCACGGCGCTGGCTCTTCAAGTGCTTGGTCATCCTGGGTTTGATTCAGCTGAGTTACCTTGGCGGCGGAGCGATGATGCACTTCGGGCTGCCCCCGCATCAGTTTTTCCGAGACGCGTATCGGGCGGAACAGAGCGTGATAAGCCGGTGGAGATACGACGCAGAAAACCATCCGTCGTCGAAGGACGTGAACACCATCCCCGACGTGACGGTGTATTGTCCCGACCCGGACAAGACCTACAAGGGTTACACGCTGTTCATGTCGGCGCCGGAGAACACGACGGCGCTAGTGGACATGGACGGCACGATCCTGCACAAGTATCGTGCGGACTTCAACTGGTTCTTTCCTGCGGATGACCGTGCGCATGTGCCTGTCAAGAACGTTGACGATGGCAAGGTCTGTTCCTTCTGCGGCTACCTTTATCCGAAAGGCGAAATGCTTCTGACCATGCACGGCTGGGGCATGAATACGCCGATGAACGGGTATGGGCTGGTCAAGATGGACAAGTTTTCGAACCCCTTGTGGCACTATTCGCAGAACATCCATCACAACGTCGAGGTTGGCGAAGACGACAAAAGGATCTACGTGACCCGTCAGTTTTTCCCGGATAAGCCAATCGAGGGCCTGGAGTATCTTCCCAAGGACGTTATCCTGGACGAGCTGCAGATCCTGGAGGACAAGAAAGATCACGTAGAGGCAGTCAAAAAGATCTCGATCCTGGCCGCGTTCGCCAGGAGCCCGCGCTACTCGGCCCTGCTGGCACAACTGGAAAGGAAGGTCCGCTTTGGTGTGGAGGTGCTGGCGGAGGGAGAGCAGGAGGACGTGCGCCGCGACGTGATGCACACCAACCATGTCGAGCCATTGCCGAAACGCCTGGCGAAACAATTCCCGATGTTCAAGCCCGGACAGATCCTGATTTCCATCCGGCAGATGGACATCGTGGCGGTGCTGGACCCCGACAAAGAAACGATCGTCTGGGCGGGGCAAGGGCCATGGCATCGCCAGCACGACTCGAGGTTCCTGGACAACGGTCACATACTGGTTTTCGACAATGAGGGGCCCGGCAACAAGGCATCACGGGTGCTCGAGTACGATCCGGCAACGGAGTCGGTCGTGTGGGAGTATTCGGGGCGGAATGAAGAGCAGCCGTACTACACGTTTGAACGGGGCATGAATTTCCGCTTTCCCAACGGCAACACTTTCATTGTCGACACGCACGAGCACATGCTGCTGGAAGTGTCGCAAGAGAAAAAGGTGGTGTGGAAGCTGAGGACGCCGGGGGACGTGAATTTCGCCCGGAGATACCCGGTTAGTTACTTTGACGAGTCGTTTCTGGAATTCCTCAAGAGCAAGCGAGAGTAATGGTACTGCCCGTCACGCGCGGTAGCTCGGCAGATTCCAGCGCTTTGACATGCGCGGCCGGTCGACGCGCGCGCCCACCCGATAGCATGCACAAGCCTCGCTTCAACCCCATCACGCCGAGTTGCACGCCAAAAAAGTTGCATCCGTGTTCTATCCAGAATTCCAACTACGCCAACTCGACCAACCTGGTGGCGTTGTTGAAAAAACAGCGCAACTATCTGCAAATGAAGGACTTACAAAACGCCAATTCCAACTACGCCACGTTTTGCTTGAACCGACCTCTTTTTTGGCGTAGTTGAAAAATTCCAGCGCTTTCCGCGAACCACACAGGTCCATTTTCCGACCCATTCACCACTCACCACTCACCCACTCACCTCCCTATTGAATCGCCACGACGGGACATGGACGGTTCAACCACAGCGGCGTATGCTCAACCGTAACATCCAACAAAAAGTCCGTTGAGGGGATCTCCGCCATGTGCCGGCGCTTGCCAGTTGTGTTCTTGTCGGCCCTATTTGTCCTTCCGGGCGCAATGCGTGGCGATGAGGGCATCCCGGCAAAGAAGCTCGATGAGCTCAAGGCGGCCACGGTTTACGTCAAGGTGGAAGGCGGCGAGTGGGCGGCGACGGGATCGGGGTTTCTCATTCAAGTCGATGGCGACACCGGCCTGATCGTGACCAATCACCATGTGGTCGAGACACCTCGAGGCTTCTCGGCCGGCAAAGTCTCCCTGGTGCTCTGGTCGGGCAGCAAGAAAGAGAAAGTGCTGGCAGCCGATATCGTCGCCTCCGATGCCGAGCGCGATCTCGCGGTGCTGAAGGTGACTTCCAAGGACCTTCCCAAGCCTCTCGACTTGAGTCAGAAAGTCGAGCTGCGCGAGACGATGCCCGTCTATACGTTTGGCTTCCCGCTCGGCGATTTGCTTTCGACGACCAAGGGCAACCCGGCCATGACGATCGGCAAGGCGACAGTCTCGAGCGTGCGCGAAGATGACCGCGGCAAAGTCAGCGTCGTGCAACTCGACGGCGAGGTCAATCCGGGCAATAGCGGCGGACCGGTGACGGATGCGGAGGGCAAGCTTGTCGGCATTGTGGTCGCCAAGATCGAGGGCACGAAGATCTGCTTCGCGATTCCGCCCACCGAGTTGACGGCAATGCTGGGCGGCAGGATCTCCGCGCTGGGGATCGAGATCAAGAAAGTCGAAGACGGCGTTGCCGAGGTCGCGCTTGGCGTGCAAAGCCTCGATCCACTGAAGAAGATCGGCAAGATCGAGATCCGCTATGTCCGCAAAGACGCCTTGAAGGAACAACCCAAAGCGAATGACGACGGCACGTGGGCCGAGCTGCCCGGCTCGGAGAAGGTCGCGGTCAAATTCGAGGACCAAAAGGCCGGCGTCACGCTGAAGTTGAAATGCGCTGACAAAAAACGCGTGCACTACTGGTTCCAGCCGGTTTACGTCGATGGCACGGGGAAGACGATTGCCCTCGAGCCGGGGCAACGCGCCATCGACTTTCGGCCGGCGGACCAGGCGGGATTGCTCGCTCACTGGAAGCTCGACGAGGGCAAGGGCTCGACGGCCGAAGACGAGACGGACAAGCTGAAGGCGACGTTGCACGGCGGCCGCTGGGTGGAGGGCATCAAGGGACAGGCGCTGCAGTTCGATGGCGACGGCGACTACCTCGACTACGGTGACACGGAAGAGCTGAACTTCCAGGCCGGCGACGCATTCACCTTCTCGGGCTGGGTGAAGAGCAAGGCGCAGACCGGTGGAATTGTCTCGCAGCGCAACAGCAAGGAAGAGGGCGCTGTGATCGATCTGACTCTCACTGGCGGCAAGCTGCAGGCCCTGGTGCGAGCGGACGGCAAGGTTGTCTGCGCCAACGTGGCGGGCAAGGCGATCAACGACGGGGAGTGGCACCACTTCGCGCTGACGCGCGATCGAGGCCGGACCATCGAGTTGTTCATCGACGGCGTGTCGCAGGGCAAGGCATCTCAGGCGGATGCGGAAGGCTCGATCACGACGAACCTGCGCGCCCTGGGCTCGGAGCGACTCTGGGTGCAAACGAAATTTCCAACGCCGCCGCAGTTGATTGGGGCGGTGGATGACTTTCGCGTTTACGACCGGGCGTTGAGTGTGGAGGAGATTCGGAAGCTGGCGGTGAAGTAGTTGGGTCAAGAGCCTGAAGGATGAACGAGGCGGATCCTCTTCGCGCTGCCTCCTAACGAGCTCGGGTGTCAGATCACTTTTGCCGGCATTCGGAAAAATGATCTGACACCGAGTGGCCGGCGGACTTCCGGCACCACAAACATCATGAAGCTCGGCTCGGCGTCGTGCAAACGGAACAACGGCATTGGATGCACTTGAACGGCGAACAAGTAAGGGACGAGTCTGGGACGAGTCGCGTTCATGCCGGCTCTTCAGCGTTCTACCGAGCGACGATTGGGCAACTCGGAATGCGATCGTTCGGATCATCAGGATTTTTTCCGTTCCTGACACCTTTGTTCCACCTTCGCACCTTTGTTCCACCTTTGTTCTACCCGGATTGCCAATAGATCGAGACGCGTCCCCTTATCCGGCTTCGTCCCCTTATCCGGCTTAAGTAGGTGGTGCGGCCTGTGCTGGCGTTGTCGCCGTGCAGGACCTGGTTGGCTTTGTCGTGAAAAAAGAACGGACACCGATCATCCTCCCTTTGATCGGGCGGATCGGCAAAATCAACGAGTGACGTCCCCTTTTCCCGGCCCCCTTTTCCCGGCCCTGTCGGCCGCCGCCACGCTCTGAAGCGCCTCTTGACGTGTATCATGACTCGGAAACTATCTTCGAAATAATGCCGTCATCACGGCCGACGGCGCTTGACTTTCAACGGTACATCTTTGCCTTTTCCCTTTGCCTTTTCCCTACGTCCTCGCTCTGTCCCCTTCTTGCCTCCACCGGTTGACATTACCCCTCTCCACCTTTTGCGTTTCGGGCAAATGGCACAAATACAACTTCGTACCGAGACCACGGTTCGGGCCACGGCGGTAAGTCAATTTCGCCCCTGAAGAGGCGCACCAAGAGTTCGGTCAGCGGCATCCTCAGCTCTCGGAAGGAGTCAGGACCCAAGAACCACTGCACAATGATCGGCCACGAATTCGCTTCGCCGACCGTACGCCACCAAAGTCGTGTGGCCTGATCATCACGGCCAAGCGGAAACAGGCCGGCTTCGTCTGGGAAAATAGCGTAGGGCACGCCCTCCTCTCCGCTCGAGTCCTTGCTATCGCGCAACGCGTCGAGTTGAGAGCTTGCCCACTTCGAGAAATCCGGCGCAAACGGATTCTGGATGCATAGGAGGGGAATCTGATTTACTTTGAACGCTCCGCTGCCGTAAATGGCGCTGAACTGCTTGTAATCTTCGGGGAGGTCCAACTCGGACCCGGTCGCCGTTCTCAGCCGAACTTCACGCGAAATACCGTCGATGGGTTTCGCGGGCGGACGAACCAGCTTGACCAGCTCACCGAGTGGCATCCGATTTCTCCTGGGTTGTCAGGCGATTCGCCTACCGACTTCGAATTTCTGGGCCAGTAGGCTTACATGGCAATGCCGCGAGTGCGGACCCGCATTTCTTGTCACCTTGAGTGGTAGGGGTATTGGGAATGCGTACTGATTCTTGCTCCACAATCTTGCCTGTTTTTGGATCTCGCGCGATCCAAATCATAACTACCGCCGACGGGATGAAATCAGGCCATAGATCAGCCGGCCCCTCATATTCTGGGATCACTGTCAGCTGAACGCAATACCCGCACTTCTCGGCAAGGGCGCGAATGCGTGCCTCACAATTCTCCATTCCTGGGTCGTTTGCAGCCCTGTAGAGGGGGACCATGTTCGGCCAGTTGCTTCCGCCTTTCCCGCCGAGTTCGCCCGCGATAAGATGGCCCCTATGCCAGGAAGTTCTGGGGCCCTCCGGTTCCCCTAGCTTTGGAAACCAATTGGGCGAGGCTCCTGGGGAGAACGGCGAACTTGCCTTCGGGCTATCAGGAGTCACATAGGCGACCGCGCCTTGAGCTCTTCCACACTTTCTTTGCGGATCACCGGGACAAGGCACGTCGGCGAGCTCTTTGTATTCGACGTAGCTACCTCCCGCTGGGGGCTTGCACTTCTTCTGCTCCTTGTCTGTTGTATCTTCTTTCTGCATTTCCTCGATGATCAATTCTATGGGGGCTCCGACTGTCGCGACGAGACCAATGAATCCGAGTACTGCCTTGATGAAGTCCGTGAAGCTGGGACCGGCTCCGCCTCCACCGCCGCCCACGGAGCCGATACTCTTGAGCTTCTCGAACTCGTCCGTGGTGTCCTTCTTCGCTTCCAGTTGACGCCGCTTCAAAAATGCAATCAACAAGATAATCGCGACAATAACCAGGGCGATCCCGATGAGGAACTCGATCAGTGAGACGCCGAAGAGGAAGGTCAATATGATCTCAATCAGCTGAGCCGCCTCAGCGTCCTCAGATGCGGCGGCGGATGCTTTGAGGGGGAAGGTTGCCGTAGAATTGTGGACCAATATGCCCTGGTGGCCGATGCGATAAACGTGGTCGGCATCGACTTCGATATTAAATACGGGAGGGCGATGCGCACGCAAACTAACAGAGTGAACAATTTCCGGCCCTTCGCGCCCAAGAACTCGCTCGCCTGGTCTAAATTCTTCGAGTGCGACCCACACTTGACGGTCCACAGACCAGAGGGGGTGCGTTCCCGTCCCGCATATTGGGCTTGGTTCACCACTGACTCGTAGGTCGTAGACAATCCCGCGGCTGTGCCTGAAAACACCCGTGATTAATCGCCCCTCGCCACGCCTCTTGGCAGCACATGGATCGATGGCCTCAACGCTTGCCCAGCCCACCATTGCCATTTCCGGAAGAGCCATCCATATCTTGCCACCCACATTCGCGCGGCGGGTCGCCAACCAATCCGTTGAACGAACAAGCTGGGCCTCCACAAAGTCGCCCTCGTCACGCTCCAGACGTAGAGTGACAATGCGATGATGCGTAAGGTCGTCTATTGTGTCGCTTGTCGCGTGATGCAACGGCGTGTCGGCGGCCCCCATCGTTAACACGCGTGAGCCTAGCGGGCGAAGTGTCTCAATCGTCTGGGGGCCATCGGCAGTGTCGACGGCTGTGCCAGCCACGAAGCAGCTACCACCGGCCGGGCCAGTGCCTTTGATCTTTTCCATCAGGTTTGTGATCGTCGCGCCAGGGATCGCACCGCCCGATAGCAATTTCGATAGTTCCTTCGGATCCGTCAGCTGCTCAAGACTGATCCCACTTCCCCATTCCTTGAGCTTGCTTCGCACTGAGGCAGGAAGCGCGTCGACCGCCGCCATGCTAGCTTTGACTAGTGAATTCGTGACCCCCTCAGTTTTTATCTGGCCAACGACGCTGGCGATGGCCCCGCCAGCAGAGTCAATGACGGCCCGCACGGCATCCGCGGCGGTATCAAATGAGAACAGCCCAACGGCCTCCCCAAGTCCAGGAACCAATGAATCCGCCAACTCGGCTGCAGTCGACTGGAGGCCCTTCGCGCCCGATTTTTTAAGCGTATCTACTATGGAAGACAACTCACGACCCAACAATCCTCCGAGCTTATCGGGTAGAACGCGCAGAAGCTCGTTCAAGCCGGCTTCCGATGTGGCTTTGCCAATAGCTCCCGGGGCGGATTTGATTGCCTTCAACGCGGCCTGTGGGTCGCCGGCGAGCAGGTAGCCACCCGCTTCTGTCGTCTTTTGCCAGGCTACTTCGCCCCCAGCCCCGACCGTGCGCACAACCGCAGCGCCACCGGCCCCAACGTCCTGCACGAAGCCGACGCCAGCTTGGCTCCACTCCTTGCCTGTATTCCAAGCGTCCTTAGCGCCTCCGGTGATCCCGCCCACAATGCTACCGACTAAGCCAGGCTTCTCGGGCTCGGGTGGCTTAGGCGGCACGACGAAGGCCCACGGGGGCGTGCACGGCGTGCCCTTGCGCAGCTGGGGCAGGATGTCATTTCTCAGCTTCTGCCGAATTTGGTACCCGGTCAGTTGCAACTTCGGGTCGACGTAGCAACTCGGCGCCGACGCGGCGAGGGGTACCGGGAAGCTGTTGCCGCCCAGGTCGGCATCAAGGCTGATGATGAGATTCCCCCCGCTGTCGAGGGCCTTGGTGAAGGACCCGATTTGGATGTTGCGCCTGCTCGTCGACTCCGGCCAGGGCTGTACCTGCCAGAAGGGGGCCGGGACCTTGTTGATGTCCAGGTCGACAACGATCGCGTCCTGGCCACTGGCATCGACGTAGTTGACAGGATTATTGCGGCCGTAGCGGAAAAGGTTGGGATCGCCACGATAGCCGATCTTGTCCTCGGTGATCCAGGTGCCGGTCAGGGGATCGTAGTGGCGGCCGTTTTTGTCGCCTTGGCCGGCAAAGTACAGGTTCGTTTCCAGGTCGTTGTAGACGCCCTGCTGGCCGACGAAGCCGAAGCGGGTGGTGTCGCTGCCGAGGGTTTGCGCGGCCTGGCCGAAGGCTCGGTATTTCCATTCGTCCTTGGCGGAGCCGGTGTCGTCGAGGAGGGCGTCGGTGGAGCCGAGGGCTTCGTATTGGTAATAGGAGCCTGCGGTCCCGTCGTAGCCGCTGAGTAGGTTGCCGTATTGCTCGGTGGTGGTCGTGTACTCCTGATTGACATGACCTGAGCCATCGCTTTCCTGGAGTAGCTTCTTGTAGTCGTAGAGGAACTTCGTCGTGGCGGTCGGCGTTTGCTTCTGGGTTCGCTGGCCCTCGGCGTTGTAGGCCATGGTCACGGGGCCCCCGCTGACGGGCTCGGCGGCCTGCATGCGGTTGTCTTCGTCCCACTTGTAGATGGTCAGCGCGCTGGCTGATTGCTGTTGTGTCCGGTTGCCACATGAGTCGTGGCTGTAGGTCGTGCGGCCGGTGCTGGCGTTGTCGCCGTGCAGGATCTGGTTGGCCTTGTCGTAGGCGTACGTCGTCCTCGTGCCGCCGTCGTTTTGCAGGGCGCGGTTTCCTGCGGGATCATAAGCATAGGTCACCGCGAAGCCATGCGAGCCGGTGCGGATTTCGCGGAGCAGTTGGTAGCTCTTGTCGTACTTCCAGTTGGTGACGTCGCCGTTGGCTTCGGTGACTTGGGTCTTGTTGCTCGCCTGATCGTAGGTGTACGTGAAGCGGTTGATGAGCACTGCGCCCGAGCCCATGTTCACGATGCCGATTTTCTGGTTGCCGGCGTCATACAGGTTTGTCGTGATGGCCCCGTTGCCGAGCTTACGCCGTGTTTCTCTTCCGGCAGCATCGTAGGCGATGGACGTGCGCGAGGCTTGCGGATTGACCACGCCGAGTAGTTGACTCTTCACATCGTACATGTAACTGAAGCGGCCGCTGTCGGGGTCGGTCATGCGAGTGCGTCGGTCGGCAAGGTCGTACTGGTACTGGACCTGGCGGTTGTCGGCGTTGACATTGGTGACGGTGCGATTCTTCGCGTCGTAGGTGGTCGTGTAGGTGCCGGTGCTGTCCTGCATGCGGGTGCGGTTGCTGTTGGCGTCGTACGTGTAGGAGTTGCGCTTGCCGGTCGAGTAGTTCTCGCGCGTAAGGCGGCTATCATCGTCGTAGAGCATGGTGACGATGTTGCCGCGCGGGTCTGCTTTGCGCGTCTTGTTGCCGGCGGCGTCATACGCGAAGCTCACTCGGCGGTTCAGTGGGTCGATGCTGCCGAGGTCGCGGCCTGCGGGATCGAACAGGAACGTCACTCTATTTCCATTGCCGTCCACCAGGCCGGTCTTTTGGCCGGCTGGGTCATACAGGTTCGATGTTCGGTAGCTAAGGGCGTTGATGCTGGCAGCATTTCTTCCCGCCGCATCGTAGACCGTCGACGTCCGATTGCCGTTGCCGTCGATCCGCGCGATTTGGCGACTTGCCAGGTCGTAAATGTTGCTGACGCGCCGATTGAGCGGGTCGATACTCGCCACGCTTTGGCCGGCAGCATCGTAGGTTGTGCTGGAGCGATATCCGAGCTCGTTGATGACGGCAATACGGCGGCTCGCCAGGTCGTACAGGTTGCTGACACGCGCGCCCAGGGGATCGATGCTGGCGAGCGTCGCTCCGGTGGCATCGTACACGGTGGTGCTCCGCGCTCCCAGCTGGTTCTGCAGTGCAATCTGTTGTCCTGCCGCATCGTACGCATGACTTACCCGGCCACCGAGGGCGTCGATGTTGGCTAATACTTCGCCGGCGGCATCAAAGACCGTGCTCGTGCGATTTCCGCGCGGGTCGATGCCGGCGATATTTCTACCTGCCGCATCGTAAATTGTGCTTGTGCGGAAGCCGAGCGGCATGACACGGGCGATGCTGCGCCCCGCGTTGTCGTACAGCGTCGATGTTCGCTTACCGAGCCCATTCACCGCGGCGATGGCCCTCGAGGCCGCATCGTAAATCGTGCTGGTCCGCTGATTTGCGGCGTTGACGCCGGCCACGCTTCTTCCCGCGGCATCGTACAGGGTGCTCGTGCGATAATTCAAAGCGTTGATGCCGGCCACGCTCCTGCCGGCGGCATCGTAGACCGTCGAGCTGCGCTGATTGAGTGGGTTGACGCTGGCCACGCTGCGCCCGGCGGCGTCGTACAGCGTCGAGGTCCGCTGATTGAGCGGGTTGATGCCGGCGATGCTCTTTCCCGCGGCATCGTACACCGTGCTGCTGCGCCGATTCAGTGGATCGACACTGGCGATACTTCGGTCGGCGGCATCGTAGATGGTCGAGCTTCGGTACCCAAGCGGGTTGATAGTGGCCACACTTCTTCCAGCGGCATCATACAGGGTACTCGTTCTCCGACCGAGGGCACTGACACTGGCGATATTGCGACCTACCGGGTCGTAAATGGTCGATGTTCGGAAGCCTAGTGGATTGATACTGGCGACGCTTCTTCCTGCGGAATCATAGAGCGTACTTGTTCTCCGACCCAGCGCGTTGATGCCGGCGATGCTTCTTCCCGCAGCGTCGTACAACGTGGAGGTTCTTTGATTCAGCGGATCGATGCTGGCGATGGTCTTGCCGGCGGCGTCGTACACGGTGCTGCTGCGCTGGTTCAGCGGATTGATCGAGGCGACGCTTCTGCCGGCCAGGTCGTACACCGTGGACGTGCGCAGGTTCAGGGGGTTGATGGTGGCGATGCTTTGGCCTGCTGCATCAAACACGAAGCTCGTTCGATTACCGATGCCGTCAATGCTGGCGATACTTCTGCCGGCGGCGTCATACAGGGTTGAGCTGCGCTGGTTCAGGGGGTTGACGGTGGCGATATTTCTACCGGCGGCGTCGTAAATCGTGGAGCTGCGCTGATTCAGGGGGTTGATGTTGGCCACGCTGCGCCCTGAGGCGTCGTACAGCGTCGACGTTCGCTGGTTCAGCGGGTTGATCGAGGCAACGCTCTCATTGGCGGCATCATAGACCGTGGTGTTGCGCTGATTGAGGGGATTGACGGCGGCGATGCTTCTGCCGGCCGAATCGTACAGGGTGCTGCTGCGCAGACTCAAGGGGTTGATCCGGGCCACGCTGCGTCCCGCCAGGTCGTACAGACTCGACGTCCGCCGACCCAGCGCGTCGATGGTGGCCACACTCTCTCCGGCGGCATCGTACAAGGTGCTCGTTCGGAAGTTCAATGCGTTGATGGCCGCGATGCTTCTGCCTGCAAGATCATACAGCGTGCTGGTGCGCTGCTGCAGGGGATTGATGCTGGCGATGCTGCGGTTGGCATCATCGTAAATCGTCGAGGTGCGTTGATTCAGCGGGTTGATGCTGGCAACGCTTCTGCCGGCGGCATCATAAGTGGTGGAGCTTCGGAAGCCTAGGCCGTTGACGGTGGCGATGGCGCGGTTGGCGAAGTCATAAATGGTCGAGCTGCGCCGGCCAAGGGCGTCGATCCTGGCCACGCTCCTTCCTGCCGAATCGTACAGCGTCGAGCTTCGCTGATTGAGCGGGTTGATGCTGGCGACGCTTCTTCCGGCCAGGTCGTACAGGGTGCTGGTGCGCTGGTTCAAGGGGTTGATGCTGGCGACGGCTTCGCCGGCGGCGTCGAAGATGGTGCTGGTCCGCTGCTGTAGCGCGTTGACGCTGGCAATACTCCTACCAGCCGCGTCGTAAATCGTGGATGTCCGCCTCGCCAGAGGATCCATGGCGGCGATGCTTCTGCCAGCGGCGTCGTACAGCGTCGAGGAACGGAAGCCGAGTGGGTTGACGCTGGCGATGCTTCTAACTGCGGCATCATAGATTGTCGAGCTTCTCTGGTTCAGGGCGTTGACGCTGGCCACGGTTCGGTTGGCCGCATCATATATGGTAGACGTGCGCCGGTTCAGCGCGTCGATGCCGGCCACGCTTCTGCCCGCGGCATCGTAGACGGTGCTGGAGCGCTGACCCAGTGGATTGATGCTGGCAATGCTCTTGCCCGCCGCATCATAAGTTGTGGAGCTGCGCTGATTCAGCGGATTGATGCTGGCAATGCTTCTGCCGACCGGGTCATACACGGTGCTGCTGCGCTTACCGAGGGGGTTGATGCTGGCGATGCTTCTTCCGGCGGCGTCGTAAATCGTCGAGCTTCTCTGGTTCAGCGGGTTGATGCTGGCCACGCTTCTGCCGGCCGCATCGTAAGTGGTGCTGCTGCGCTGGTTCAGCGGGCTGATGCTGGCGATACTTCTTCCGGCGGCATCGTACGTTGTGCTCGTGCGCTGACCAAGCCCGTTGACGCTGGCGATGGCCTGGCTGGCGGCGTCGAGGATTGTTGACGTGCGCCGGTTCAGCGGGTCGATACTGGCGATGGCTCTGCCGCCGTTGTCGTACAGCGTGCTGGTGCGCTGATTAAGTGGATTGATGCTGGCGATGGTTTGCCCAGCGGCATTGTAGGTTGTGCTGGTGCGCTGGTTCAGCGCGTTGATGCTGGCGATGCTCCTGTTCGCGGCATCGTACACGGTGCTGCTTCTTTGGTTGAGTGGGTTGACGCTGGCGATACTCCTACCTGCCG
>Ga0206956_1171_pt1 | contig 15242 bp, 15 predicted proteins | sample Alteio_BWOrgHeat_35_FD_153252 | JGI IMG/M metagenome (GOLD analysis project Ga0206956, IMG submission 153252) | Enriched cells from forest soil in Barre Woods Harvard Forest LTER site, Petersham, Massachusetts, United States -... | ecosystem: Environmental > Terrestrial > Soil > Temperate forest >...
CTCACAGAACTATCCAGGTGGCTGTCTCGTAGCCACATCGGATACGCAAGTGGTGCTGGTTTTTCCGCACTGTGCCTTGCAACAACGCGGTGCCAGATATATTTGTACACTTATGCAAAATTGAATGAATGGCGGCCGCGGTGCTCTTCTTGGTTATCGCCAGCTGCGCGAGCCTCGTTTGGCGGTTCCAGTCCGGCACAAGCACGTTGTTGCCGGACAGCAGTGTCGGATGCCCGATTCAGCTCCGTCGGCCGTCGATGTGGAGCCATTTCTGCATGGCCGCCAGCTCGCGCGCCCATTCCGATCCGAGGCGCCGCTTTGTGAAGGCGTCGAAGAGGAGCACAAGTGTTTCGATCAGGTGCCGCAGCGAGGTCACGCGCTCTTCCAGCCGGGGGCGTTCTTCGGATTCGTCCGACGGCGGCAGGCGCGCGCTTGCGATGGTAAGCGACTCGGCTTGAAGGGTGAGTTCATACTGCTTGTCGTGCCGAACCAGGGTCAAGCCGGCCTTGCGTGGCAGCTTGCCGGACTGGATGGCACGCCGGGCCTCGGGCAGGGCGGCCGGTCCTTCGCTGGTGATGGTCTCGCGCCCGGTCATGCCGCGCGGACACTCGAGCACCAGGCTGCGAGCGAACATCACCGTGACCTCCGATTTATCCGTGAGCTCGATCGTGTCGGATTCCTTCTCGACCCGGTACCACAGCCAGATGAGGAACTCGTTGCCCAGGAAGTCGCGGCTGGCCGGGTCCGGCAGCCAGGCGTACTCCTTCGGCGTGACGCTTGGAACCAACGTCGCCGGCTCGCAGTCGTCGACGGTGCGGGTCTGGCTTCGCTTCTCGGCCAGGTGCAGCGCCTGCTGGCCGGCGCCGATCGGCTCCAGGCGTGCTCGAAACGTTTCCTGAAAAAGCGGCACGACGCGGTCGAGCACGGAAGCGGCATTCGACGTGAGCAGGAGCTCATTGGACTGGCAATCCCACAGCACGGGATAGGATTTCTGCTTGAGGAAGCGCCCGTCCTGGGCTTCCTGGTCGAGGCGCTCCTTGGCAAGAGCGCGGGCCTCGCGCTTTTGCCGGGCGCTCGGCATGCCGCTCGGGTTGGACGCAGACAGGCCGGCCAGCTCGATCAATGTGTAGGCGCGCACCAGCTCGCTGGGGATCTTGAGCGCATCGACCCGCAAGGCAAACTGCAGCGTGTCATTGATGACATTCTTGGCGAGATCGAAGCGCGTGTCCAGGATATGGTCGCCGGCAATCCAGCCGCTCTGCGTACCGTCGCCGGAGGCAATCCGCTGGCTGCCGATGGCGTGCTCGGCGAGCTGGTCGATATGCTCCTGGCCGAACTGTCGCGGGGATCGACCAAGAACTCGGAAACGAGAACAACTGACGCGACCAGTGAGGAAACCCATGACGGAAATGTATGGGAATTGAACGGGCATTGAAAAGAAACCACGAAACACACGGAAGAAAAAACGGAGGTGTCAAATGCCGGAGATCATTTACAAAGACGAGAGCTTAGAAACCACGAAAACCACGAAAAACACGAAAAAAGACAAAACATCGAGGCCGTTCAGAGAACGGTACGTTGCTCGGTTCTTTCTTTCGTGTTTTTGGTGTGTTTCGTGGTTTGTGATTTCTGGCGGTCTTACCCACTCTGACTCGCCCTTACAAGGTGGGGTTTGGCGGGCGATTTACGGCTGCACGGTGCCTTCGATGTTGACTTCGACGGGGGTGCTCTGGGCGTCGGTCTTGATTTTGAGGGTGCGTTTGAAGTCGCCGGCCTTGGCGGGCTTGCAGTGGATCACGAGCTGGTGGCTTTCGCGGGCGTCGGAGGGCAGGGTGTCGAGCTTCACTTCGTCGTCGTCACCCTCGACGCCGAGGATCTTGATGGCCTTGTTGCTGCGGACGACGACGCGCTTGACGATCTCGCTGCCGAGGACGATGTCGCTGCCGAGCGGGAGCTTGGCGGGGTTGACGTTGACCGCGGACTGGACGGTGGCGAGGACGAAGGCGGGAACGATGGGGCTGGCGGGGTCGTTGGTCTTGAAGAGGATCTCTTGCTTGATGGCGCCGACAGAGGCGTCTTTCTTCATGGTGATGACGGCCTTGTAGCTGACGCGGCCTTCGGTGCCGGGGCCGGGGGGGATGCGGTTGGTTTCTTTGATGCTTGCCTCGACAGGGGCGTTGTTGGTGTTGACCTCGGTGATCTTCCAGGTGGCGGCCTGGCTGCCGGCGTAGTCGATGTCGATGTTTTTGGTGACGGTGTCGCCCTGGTTGACGGCGCCGAAGTCGATCTGGCCGGGGTTGAAGACGACGTCCTGTCGGATGTTGGCGGAGACCTTGAGCTCGGCGGAGGAGTAGTAGCCGCCGTTGTCGCCGGAGACGGAGACGAAGACGGTGACCTGCTTGAGGCCGGTGAAGCGTGTGGTGTCCATGCGGACTTCGATGTAGCCGGTCTCGCTGGGGGGTATCGTTTTCTGCGGGGCGGTGGCGGTGACGCAGCCGCAGGAGACGCGGAGGTCGGTGATGTCGAGGGGGACCTTGTAGATGTTGGTGATCTTGAAGCGGTGGTACAGCTCGGCGCCGTGAGCGACGGTGCCGAAGTCGCATACGAGGTCGCCCTTGAAGAGCTTGTCGCCCCAGCGGTCGTCGGCGCAGACGATGGCTGCTGTGGCGAGAAGCCAAAGGAGAGCGACGGCGGCAGCGAACTTGTGCATCTCTGTTCCCCTCGGCGCCTCAAATAGCGCAGATCGCCGGGCACCGTGTATAAAATCGGGTGGAGTGTAACGATTTCTTCAGGCACAGTGAAGCCGGGTTTCCACGGCGGCTCGAAAGTAGGCAGGTTAGGAGACTACGATGAACCTGGAAAGAGATACAACGGCTGCATTATCGTCAGAACTGGAAAAGTTGCGCGATGACATCAGGGAGCTGGTCGCGCCACTGACCGAGGAGCAATTCTGGACGCGGCCGACAGAGCCGGGGAACACGCCGGCAAACCTGTGCCTGCACCTCGCGGGGAACTTGAATCATTTTGTGGGGGCACAGCTTGGAGGGACGGAGTACAAGCGCGATCGCGAGCGGGAGTTCACCGAGTCGGAGCGGATCCCGAAGGCGCAGGTCCTCAGCCGGCTCGACGAAGCCGTGGCGACTTTTCGCCGCGTGGTCGAGGGGCTGGATGCGGCGCGACTGCGTTCGGCTCATCCGGATAAGCGCTTCGGCACCGTACTCGAAGCGCTTTTTCATCTGGTGGCCCACTTCGCATTGCATCGGGGGCAGATGTCGTATGTCGTGCGGCTGATCGGGAGAGGAGCCACGGAGTAACATGAGCCATGCGACACGGACTCTCGAACTCACCGGCGACAACCTCACACTAAACGACGCAGAACACATCCTGCACGGCCGCATCGATCGGCTTACTCTGTCGTCCTCCGCGCGCAAACGAGTTGAGCAGTCACGGCGCTGCCTCGAACGGCTGATCGACGATGGACAGACGATCTACGGCGTCAACACGGGATTCGGTAAGCTGGCCAACCAACGCATCGAGGCCGATGAGGTGCTGGCGTTGCAGGAGAACCTTCTGCGGAGCCATGCGGTCGGCATGGGGGCGTTGCTCGGCATCCCCGTCAGCCGTCTCGCACTGGCCCTGCGCATCCAGGCCCTCGCCAAGGGCTACTCCGGCGTTACCACCGAACTGCTGGACACGCTCATCGAGATGTACAACCGCGGCGTGGTGCCTGCGATCCCCGAGCAAGGCAGCGTCGGCGCCAGCGGTGATCTCGCTCCGCTGGCTCATCTCGCCCTGGTCGTCATGGGCGAAGGCCACGCGTTCGTGGTGAAGCCTGGCAGCGATGTGGAGCACCACGGCGGCCGGTCTGGACTGAAACCCATGAGCGGCCGTGCCGCACTGGCACGCGCTCGAATTCGCCCGCATCGGCCAAAGGCCAAGGAAGGCTTGTCGCTCATCAATGGAACGCAGATCAGCACCGCCATCCTGATCGACGCACTGGTCAAGTCACGTCAACTCGTTCGCGTCGCCGATATCGCCGGGGCCATGACGATCGAAGCCACCAAGAGTTCGTTGCGTCCCTTCGACGCGCGCATTCAAGCCATTCGCCCGCATCCAGGGCAGGTGGCATGTGCGGCGAACGTTCGCAAGCTGCTGCACGCCAGCCCGATCATGGCGTCGCACGCCGACTGCGGCAAGGTGCAGGATGCCTACTCCATGCGCTGCATGCCGCAGGTGCACGGCACTGTCCGCGATGCCATCGACCATGCCAGCCGTGTCGCCGAATGTGAAATGAACGCGGCAACCGACAATCCGCTGGTTTTTCCGGACACCAACGAAGTGATCTCGGGCGGGAACTTTCACGCTCAACCGATCGCGCTGGCCGCCGATCTGCTCACCGCCGCCATGACGGACCTGAGCAGCATCAGCGAGCGCCGCGTGGAGAACCTGGTGAACCCGGACCTCAGCGGCCTGCCCGGCTTCCTGACGCCGCATCCCGGTCTGAACTCCGGCATGATGCTCGTGCAGGTGCTAGCAGCGGCGCTGGTTTCCGAGAGCAAGACGCTATCTTTCCCCGCCAGCGTCGATTCGATTCCGACATCGGCCAACCGGGAGGACCACGTGTCGATGGCCACAGCCGCCGCCCGCAAGTGTCGCCTGGTCGCCGTCAACACCCGGCGCGCGCTGGCCTGCGAGCTACTCTGCGCCGCGCAAGGCCTGGAGTTTCACTTGCCCCTGAGTGCCGCTCCACCCGTGGACGCGGCGTACGGTCACATTCGCGAACACGTACGCCCGCTGGGCCGCGATCGCACGCTGCACCGTGACCTGGAGGCGGTTGAGCGGCTGATTCGGTCCGGGAGCCTGCTGGGGGTTGTGGAAGAGGTGTGCGGGAGGCTTGGTTAGGTCATGTCGATCAGGCCGTCGCCGGCGAGGAGGTCGGCAGTCTCGGCTGCAAGCAGATCCATTTCTTCAGGAGTCCAGGGACACAGATCCATCGCCTAGTCTTGCTCGTAGACGTCTTTGCGAAGGAGGATGCAAGGCGCGCCTGCGACGCTGACCTCGACTGGTTGCCCGCGGCGAATGGCTCGTTCTTGTTCGGCAGTGAGAGTCATAGTGTTCCCCCGTTACTGCATTCTACCAGTCGATTTGCCGGAGGCTATCCAGATCAGTCCCGGATCGATTGCGCAAGCCGGCGCGCGTAGAGACCGAGTTCGCCCTCGCGTTTCGAGACACGGCAGCGGAACTGGCACTCATTCTTGCCGACCACATAGGTAAAGTCGACGCTGCCATTCGTTTCCAGATCCTTGGCGGCTTCGGCAGTCATGATGTCGCGCAAAAGGTGCCCCATATCGTCGCTGGTGAGAGGCCGCATGTCCATTCGCCTGATTTCGCCGCGCAGGCGAGCCATGGGCGGCTGGCCTACGATCAACTCGAGAGAGGTTGCGGAGTGCTTGTTGGCGATACGAAACAGTGGGTTGATTCTCGGTTCTGGATCGGTGTTGGAAGTCATGGTGCGGAGGCATTCGGTTCGTCGACTGGCGGAGGGAAGTCGTCGCTCATGCGGGTATGGTATTCATCTTTCTCGGGATGTCATGCAAGCGCGAAACGGTAAACGAGCGCGCTCAGCGAAGGGGGCAATAGGGCCAGGTCTCGATCTTTCCAAGGATGGCCAACAAGAAAGGGTGCGAGTCATTCACCGGCGTCCAAATGTCTAACGGCTGGCGCACTGTCGTTTATGGCGCCAAGCTTTTCAATTCGAGCCCCGACCCTCCTTCCCTGGACCGGTGTACAGTTGGCAAGAGGAATCAATCCGAGCAATTTATTCTGCATCAGCGGATACACCTGTCAGCAACAGGCACGACGATCAGCTGTTTTCGTCGCAGCTGGACGTGCTGTTTGCAGCACCATTGGGGTCGATGATGGCGAAGCTATCGGTGGCGCAGATTCGACAGGCAGCACTGCAGATAATCGCAGCTCACCCAGGCGGGATTCGATACACACCGTTGGTTGAAGCGATCGAATCTCAGTGGCCGGAAACGCCGAAGAACACCATTCATGGATCGGTGTGGAACCTGGACACCGTCTTTCCTGACAAGGTCACAAAGCCCAGTCGCGGACTTTTCAAGTTGACGAGTGCGGATGAAAACGGACCGCCCGATGAGATCGAACCACCACCTGAGATTCCGCCGAAGTTTAAGGAGCAGGAATTCTACGACGCTTTCGCGCAGTGGCTGAAAAACGATCTGGATGAGGTAACGACGGTCAAGTCGCTGGGTGGCGCCGCGATGAAGAGCAAATGGGGAACACCCGATGTTGTCGGCGTATACAAGGCGCTCGCGCAGAATCTGATCAAGTTCCCGCTCGAAATCGTGTGCGCTGAAATCAAAGTAAACCCGCAATATCCGGTGGTAGCGTTCGGGCAGCCGCCGGGGCAGAACCGGTCATTGCCTCACGCCACTTGGGTTCCCTGGCGGTAAAGTTCTTTCCGTTTAGTTGGACTTGGTAAGCGACAAACTCTCCCTCGTTCTTAATTTCGACCGTCGTCCGTTTGAACGAGCAATAGGAACTGTGCTCTTCCAGGATCTTCTTGTATGCTTGCTGGTTGAGTAGGGTCGTGCCGGCAGGCGCGCCACCGAATCGGCACGCGTAAACAACTGGCGGACCGACCACTGTAAGTCCGCCAAGGTTGGTCACGAGATCGACGAGGCCGAAGTCGATTCCAATGCCGAGTCCAGCATCGCTGCGAGCGGTAGTAAATGAATCAAGATGAGCCTCGTAAGTTCTTGCAAAGACCGGCTCTTCCGTTTTTAGGTGTAACACGCGGCGAAATGGCCTTGGATGCGGCCGACCAGGCGACGGATCTCGGCGATGGTCGGGCCGAGCTTCTTGGCAGCCCAGTTCACGTCCAGAATCACGCGTGACCACAGAGTCGCCAGGTTACGGATGCCGTAGCCACGACGGAGCACGACGCGGATCTTGGTGTTGAGCCCTTCCACCGGACCACTACTCTTGCGTTCGTCGAAGTAGGCCAGGATGCCGTCCCAGTGATTCTTGAGCATGGTGATGAATGGCTCCCAATCCATCTCCATGGCCCGCGCTTCCGCAATCCATTCGTCGAGGGCCTTCGCCGCCGTGGCTCGGTCGGAGGCCGTGTCGAAGATCCGCGTCGCACACCAGCGCAGATGGTAGATCACTCCCAAGATGGGCACTTTCTCGAACAAGGCTTCCAGGGCCTGGGTCCGTTCGGGTTTCAGATCCTCGGGGCGTCGACGAAAATCGTGCATCTGCGAACGCAACTGCTTGCGCTCTTCGTCGTTCAAGGTTCGCTTGTAGGCGCGGTAGTGTTTTTTCGCAGCGCGTCGGCGACCTCGCCCAGTTTCTTGGCCACATGGAAGCGGTCGATCACCGACTGGCTGTTGCGCAAAAGTTCGCTGCACGCCTTCAAGTACGAAGCTCCCATGTCCGTATGGTGGAAGCGCACGGCGGCGCGTTGCTCCGGCGACAACCGCTCCAGGCACGCCCGTCCTGCCGCCTCGTCCCGACCTTTGGCCACGGCGAGAATCTCCGGGCGCGTGGGGTCGGTGAGATCGGTCAGGATCGTGGCATAGCCTTTATGTCCTTTACGCAAGCTGATTTCATCCATCCCCAGCCGCTCGATCTTCCGCACGGGATCGACTTGCTTGGCCTTGGCGTCGTCGATCCGATTCTTGACGATGCGCTCGACGGTCTCCGCCGCGATCCCCAACCGTTGGGCCACGTCCTCGGCCGTGCTGCCGATCAGGCTGACGAGCACATGCTCCTCGAAGCGGAAGGTGTATTTCACGTCGCGGCGCTTGAAGGGCGGCAGCAGCGACTGGCGATGGCCGCAATGCGGACAGCCGTGCAGCAGTTCGCGGTACACGAAGAAACTCGGCTTGCCCCACAGATCCAAGTCACGGATGCTGAGGAACTTGTTCTTCTCCTGCAGCCGCAGCGGAGCTTCACGTTTGCAGGTTTCGCAGCGTGGCCGCTCGGGCAACTCCCAACTCACGTGGAAGGCGTGGCCGTCGTCGATGCGTTCGTACTCGTCAATGGTGATGCCGGTCGGGACATCCATGTCGATGGCAATGCTTGCGGTGGTCATGGGTTCGTCCTTGAACCAGGAAACGTGTTGGCAGCTGCGCCCAGCTGCTACCCTAGCCGAAAACCGCCAGATCGCCCAGGATTGCACCTAAAAACGGGAGAGCCCAAAGACCTCGTGACATTCGTTTGCGGCCTTGACGACCAAGAGGCCGGCGTCGTCACCAGTATGAAACTCGGGGAAGAACGCGAGGATACCATCGCCGGTAAATTTATCAAAGACCCCATGGTTATTGAAAACGACGGTACGCAGACTCTCGCAGAGTTTGCGGATGAAGGTGGCAAACTGGCTTGGCTTGACCGCTTTTAGCATAAGGTCGGTTGATTTGCGGATGTCAACGGACATGACGTACGAGTAGCAGTTCTCTTTGGAAAACTCGTTCGCGAAATCCTGATCAGCCAGCAGCTTCTTTTGGGCGTCCTGCTCAACGCTATAGAGTATGTTTCTGAAGTTCTCCTTCTTCTGCAACTCGTCGTACTTCGACCTGAGTTGGAGATGGGCTTCCTGCCTTCTTGCGAGTTCCAAAAGCTCCTTCTGGGTCTTCGCGAGTTCCGCATCCTTCTCCTGAAGTTTGGACCAAAGTTCAATGTCCACTTTCGGTGGATCAATTGAATAAACGGCGCCACCCCGATGGACGACTACACGTGGGTCGACGGCTGGGACACCATAGGGAATGCCGGCGCCACCTTGTGCTCCGGTGCTGCCAAGGTTGTAGATGTTTACGAATTCTGTGGCGGGCGACGTCGGAGGAGATTTATCGTCCATTGTTAGAGCACCTTCTTGGTGTTACTTTCTTGAAGAAGCGATATTTTACGAAATGCGTGCCACTTGTGGCGCTCCAAACACTCCCTGAGTCGCCGTCTGCTCATTCGACGGAATCAGGTGCAAGTACCGCTTACGGATCTCAGTGGTGTGTCCAAGCCACGAATCTAGCAGCCGCTGGTCGATGCCGTTGGCCCCTTGATCGCTTCTTCTCGTGGATGGTGATTGGTCTGCCATGTCCAGCCGGCGGGCGTCGACCTCGGCGAGAAGTTGGACGAGTTCGCCACGCTTGAGCGCTGCCAGGGCCACTTGGCGTTTGCGTTGATCGGATGCTTGTTGTGGGGTGGTAAGCGCCATGCTGGTTCTGCTAGGTTGGGACGATTCAGAGGGTAGCTCAGCGGACGATGGGGTCGAGTACTGATCCCAACGTGTGACCGCAAAGTCTCTGGTAAAGGCGGAGAGCCTGTTCGTCGGTCATGGCAGCTATAGTGTCCGCGACAAGCCTGGCTCGACGGGCGTCGGACCAGTCATCCTGCTTGGCCAGCTCGACGCCTTGCTCGCGAAAGAGAGGAGGGAACAACGACCAATTACCAGTCGCGGCCGCATCGTTAAACACCTCAAAGAGGGTGCGGATTGCCTTTCGCTGTCCATGCTGGAGGGCAGCGAGTGCCGGGTTATTGATTACGTAACACCACGTGAGTTCCTTGAGCAGAACGATTTGGGTGCGGTAGACAGGGTCGATCTTCAGGCCATCATTGCGATGCCCTTTGGGGGGCTGCAGGCTGGTCCCTTGAACAAACGTGTTGATCGCCGAGGAGGTAAATTCGTACAACGCTTCGTGCTGGCTCCGAGTCCCCCCAAAGGGCTCCCTCAGTTTTACCGAATTAAAGAACTGGTCGAAGATGTCCTGGAACTCGATGGACCACTCAAATGGCTCCGCAGTAGAAGCGCGGCGCCGAATCGCTTCGGTCCGGAAGTAACTCCTCTCCTTGGGATTTACCGCCAACCTTTCCAACGGGATTAGGCCAGCTCGATAGAAATCTTCGGTATCGTAAACCGAGTACGCTATGTCGTCGGCCCAATCCATGATTTGGGCCTCAATCGAGCGGCTTGAGTCGTTGGCGTGGTTGGCGCGCGCAAAATCGAATGCTTGTTTTTCCGAGGCGTAGGCGCCATATTTGTATTCGCCCTTCTTCTCAGGCCAAATGCAGGGATACTTGAGCGTGGCGTTGAGAGTCGCTCGGGTGAGGTCCAGTCCGTACATTGTCTCCGGCCGGCGGACCGAAAGGCAGGTCAGAATTCTGAACGCTTGGGCATTGCCTTCGTAGCCTTCTTCGGCGTCAGGTCTTCGGGACTTGCGTTTTCGGGGCCTTGCGCGATGAGAGGCTTCCGCGACAAGGTGATTCAACTCGTCTTCAGCGATATGGCCAAAAGGCGGGTGGCCGAGGTCGTGGGCCAAGGCAGCCGCCTCGACGACTTCCGGGTCGATCCCGCCCCACTGCTCTGCAAGTGTGGTGTTGTCGCGCTTGTCCCGGTCAAGGAACATTTCCGTGAGCCGACGGGCAATCTGAGCAACCTTGAGGGTGTGTGTTAAGCGGCTGTGGAAGACCTCTCCTTCGCCGGGGCTGACAACTTGAGTAACGCCCGCGAGCCTGCGAAATGCGGAGGAGTAGAGAATGCGGTCGCGGTCGAGCTGGAAAGGATTGCGCTGGTCGCGCTGCGACGCCGTGCCGCTCATTCGGTCTGTTCGCGGCAGAACCATTCGCAGTGGTCCGTTCGCCGTTCAATCGAGGATTACGCGCCGGCGGCCTCAACGTACCGTTTCGGGGTAAACCGCGCTTTCCCCTGCGTCACGAGTCGCCAAACAGCGTCACGGACATCGAAGGTGTCGAACTTCCCGCGGGGCAGTTGCGCTTCGATATCCGGGATCGTCAGTTCCTTTGCCTCGTGGAGAATCTGAAGGATCTGGGTCTCCAGTTCAGGCGGTGTGGATGGCATGGATCGCCTCCTTGCGCGGGCATGCCGCGGTTTCCGGCCCTGCAATGCAGCAAACTTGCGATGTTTCTCAGCGCTGTGGCTCATCTTGAATATTCTCTTCTATCGTCAAATCCGACGCGCCGCGTCAAGGGGAGTTGTGGTCACGCCTTTCTCCGGGAGTGCCCCTCCAGTTAAGGCACTCGACATCATACGCTAGGGGAAGGCTGAGCCTGTTGGCCAGCCGGATCGCTATCATGGGGCACGTTGTATGCGGCCGAACCGTTCGAAGCAAGCCGTTCGGAGAAAAACCGAGCGGACAGCACAACGAAATTCGGCTGAAAAGACCGACCGGGTCGCGTGACTACCAAGACCTACCCTAATCCGCCGCTGAGGGCCGCCGGTGATTTCTTGATCCGTGTCCTTTCTATGCTGGTTCTGCTTCTGTCCCCATTTGTTATTTTCCACCGCGGTTTTCCATTCGCGACATGTATGGCTTAGAGATTAGGCCACTCCCTGGTTCCACAAGCATTGTATCACGGCGCGGTCCCCGGTGGATGAGGTCGAGTGACATTGGGGCGGGGTCCTGTCCATCGCTCCGCAAATTACTGCCAAAGGGGACGGCCCCTGTGGGGTTGGCAAATCCGTGGGGATCATTTTCTCGCTGGGCAACTACACCCCAGCGTCAACGCTCAGCAGAATGGACGATGCGGATGGCAGGTCATAGTACCATTAGCTCCGCCTTCTTTTTGGCCATTTCATCCTCGAAGATGAGCTTTTCCCCCTGACTCAACCGAGCATCGACCATCTGGAAAAGCCGAAGGGCCTGCCGAACGACGGCAGTCTTTGTCAGCTCCTTCTTCCGGGCAAACTGGAGCGGAATGTGCTGCGCCCGAATCGCCGGGCGCGTCTCCATCCTCATCGTCACCTGTCTTCGAGGACGCGGAGGCTGCGGTTGTGCAAGCCGGTGGCGACGGCGGCGACGCAGCGTCGCTATTTGTTCCTGGCCCTGGCGAGGTGGAAGCCTTGAGCTTGCGGTCGATTTCTTCGCCCATGCGGGTGTAGAGATCGACCATGGCGCGCCTTGCTTTGAGGTCTTTTTCCCAGAAGGGGTCGAGTGGCGGGAAGGTGGACTTGGGTGTTGATGGGCCCTCGCTTACGCTTCGGGTTGGTGGTTCCTCGCTTACGCTTTGAGTTGGTTGAGGTCGACACTCGATTGCGCTGCTGGCTGGTTGAGTCTGGCCCTCGCTTACGGTTTGGGAAATATCGTTTGCGGGGGCGGTTGGGTTTGGAGAAATCGGCGAATCGTCGGTGGGGTTGTTCGCCAAGCTGCAAGCGGCGGTCGGGGCATTGGGTTTTTCATCATATTTGCTGCATTCCTTGACCCAATGCGCGTTGAAGCGTTCTTGCCAAACGCAGATCATGCCCTTGAGGCAGTATTTGTACGGGTCTTTCCTTTTGCCTTCGCCGATCCGCTCGACGATCCCGTCCTTGGCGGCTTGCTTGAGCCATTGCTGGATGGTGCGGAGGGCGGGGGGCACGGCGCCTTCGGGCCAGTGGCGGTGGATGTGTCTGCAGGAGAGGTGCTGCCAGATGTCGGCGTTTTCGAGCATGTCGTGGATGATTGGCCAGGCGCGGGCGAAGTCGAGCTCCCCGTTGCCGGAGAGGTGGAGGTAGTCGGCGGCCTCGGCGTTCAGCTCGAGGACGGTAGTGGGCGGGGTTTCGTCGTGTCGCGAGTAGGCGTGGAGGCGGCGACGGCGGTCTTTGGCGTGGTGGGTGGAGAAGCGGTGCATTTCGATGATGGCGTCGACGTAGCCGGAGAGGGCGCCGGAGCCTCGAGCGGCCTGGCCGGGCAGGACGGTGCCTTTGCGGGGATGGTGGGAAATCAAGACGGCGATGTTGCGTTTGGTGAGGTCTTGCAGCGGCAGGACAGTCTTGAGCATTTCGCCGGCGTCGTTTTCGGAGCGCATGGGTGAAAGGTTGGCGAGCGAGTCGATGACGACGAGGTCGATGGGGTTTTGCTCGTGCATGTCGGCGATCTGCTGGATGAGGGCGAGCCATTCTTCGTGGGTGGGCTTGCCCTTGAAGGACCGGCAGATCCACATGAGGTGGTCGCTGAAGCCGACGCGATGGCCGCGCTCGGCCCACTTGGCGGGTGGCTCCTCGCTGATGATGACGACGCGGGCGCGGGAGACGGGGAGGCCGGCCAACTCGCCGCCGTCTTTCATCTTGGAGAGGATGACGGAGATGAGGGTGGATTTGCCGGTCTTCCAGAGGCCGGTGAAGAGGGTGGTTTCACCGGGTGCCAGGAGGCCTTTCCAGAGCCAGGATTTGGTCTCCTGGCGGGTGGACATGAGGGCGGAGTTGTCGAGGACGAGGTACATGGTGGTGCTCCGGCGGGAAGAGTGATCAGTGATCAGTAATCAGTAGCCAGTGATCAGTAAGCGGTCATCACTATGCGGTGGCGTGCGTGGACGATGGAGGGCGGAAGACGGGAGCCACGGATTAACACGGAAAGTGAGGTGATCAAGAAGCGTCTCTCGCAGACGCGATTCTCGATCCCGGTGACAGCGAAAGGGTCGGAGGCAAAAGATAGCGATCAAACCGACGTATCCTCCGACCGACACAGTCTGAGCCGGGCGCTGGGACAGTTGTATCGGCTCGGCCTCGACATGGCCGCCGCGATGTCCCACGATGAGCTGGTGAAGATTGTGCTCGACGGCTTGCTCGAAGGCATCCCGGCGGAGGTCGGCGCCATCCTCACGATGAAGGCAAACGGCGAGCTCGAGGTGACCGCGCACCGTCACCGCGATCCCAGTATCCACGATTATGTGCGCGTCTCCCAGTATGTCAGTCGCGAGGTGCTCAAGAGCCGCGAGGCCATCCTCGCCGAGAACATGGCCCGGGAACTGGCACTCAAGAAGCAAAAGAGCGTTGCCGAGATCGGGGCGACCAGTCTCATCTGCGCGCCGGTGATGTCGGGCGACAAGGCCATCGGGCTCATCCATCTCTATTGCCGGGACCCGCACAAGACGCTGGATGCGGACGATCTCGAATTTGCCATGGCCGTTGCCAAGCAGCTCGGCACGTGTCTGCAGCGGGTACGGCGGCAGGATCAGCTCAGCCGGCAAAACGATGCCTTGCGCCAGCAGCTTCGCCTGGAGAGCGAGCTGGTCGGAGACAGTCCGCCCATGCGCTTCCTTGCGGAGCAACTCAAGCGCGTGGCGCCGACCAACGCGACGGTGCTGATCCGTGGTGAGAGCGGCTCAGGTAAGGAGCTCATCGCCCGCGCCATCCACTATTCGAGCCTCAGAAAAGAGGGTTCCTTCATCACCCTGAATTGTGCCGCTCTCACCGAGACGCTCCTGGAGAGCGAGCTTTTTGGTCATGAAAAAGGTTCGTTCACGGGGGCCACGGACAAGAAGATCGGCAAGTTTGAGGCAGCGGACAAGGGCACGATCTTCCTCGACGAGATCGGCGAGATGAGCCTCAGCACCCAGGCGAAATTCCTGCGCGTGCTGGAAGGGCATCCATTCGAGCGCGTCGGCGGCCACACGCCCATTCGAGCCGACGTGCGTGTGCTGTCGGCGACGAACACACCCCTGGAACAGGCCGTGCACGACGGCAAGTTCCGTCGCGATTTGTTCTTCCGGCTACAGGTCGTGGAGATTCACGCACCGCCTCTGCGCGACCGGCTTGACGATGTGCCGCTGCTCGCGGAACATTTCCTTAGTCGGTTTGTGCACGAGACGGGACGCAAGGTGCGCGGCTTCACGCCGCTGGCACTTCAGAAGCTGCTAGACTACCACTGGCCGGGCAACGTCCGCGAGCTACGTAACGTCGTCGAGCGTGCCGTCGCATTGGGCACAGGGTCTCAGGTTGATGCCCACGACATCTGGCTGTCCGCCCTGGATGAAAAGCAGCCGGCCTCAGTCACATCGGGGTCCTATCGCGCCATCACGCTCGAAGAGCTCGAAAGACGCTACATCATCGAAACGCTCGTCTTCACCGACTGGAACAAGACCCAGGCGGCAACGATCCTGGGCATCGAGCGCTCAACGCTGGATCGCAAGATCCGCTCGCTGGAGCTGAAAAAGGCTCAGTGAGTAAAGACCGCTCCCGTGCCGCACCATCTGAAACGCCTCCTGGACTGGCAGGTCGACGGGATAACCACCGACTTCCCCGACCGCCGACAGCAACTCGTCGGTGAGAGGGTCACGAAATCTGAGAGGGTCACTTCCCAGCAAGCATGTGACCCTCTCACTTCACGCCATAAGTCCTTGTCTGCCAACGGCTTGCCGTCATCCGGTGAGTGAGAGGGTCACAGGGGCGCGCATCGTGCCCACGGCAGCCCGCCCACTTCGTTTAACCCGGAGCCAGCGGCGAC
>Ga0206956_1172_pt1 | contig 15180 bp, 11 predicted proteins | sample Alteio_BWOrgHeat_35_FD_153252 | JGI IMG/M metagenome (GOLD analysis project Ga0206956, IMG submission 153252) | Enriched cells from forest soil in Barre Woods Harvard Forest LTER site, Petersham, Massachusetts, United States -... | ecosystem: Environmental > Terrestrial > Soil > Temperate forest >...
AGACGCTGGAGAATTAAATTTTTCAAAATCGGCTCAAAAATTTTATATAAAGAGGCCGATCTACTGGCATTCCTCGACAGCTGTCGCGTGGAAGGATAGAGTCATGGACGCCAACAACAACGATCCCCAGCGCTCGAACGCCGGGGATCTGGAATACGCCAATGGCCGCACTGTACCTACACCGGGAGCCTATTCAAGTAGTCATCCTTTTGAGGAGCGTTCCCCATTCATACATGTCTTGCCCGAAGAGGCCATCGAGGTGCTCGATTACAGGTTTCGTCCTATTGAAAAGGCTACTGGAAACTCGTTGAGTATCGGCGATTTTGTCAGGTACCTTGGCCGACTCTATCGCGTTATCAAGCAACGTGCTGATTATGGCGCGATTGGTCGGGAGGTCGGATATGCCCCAGTTTCTTGGTAGGCCGCCTGCAAGGGGGGACGACAAAACTGGAGGCCATGTCACGTCTGAGTGTGATCAAACGAAGTCCGAGTTTTGGTCCGATCCCACGCCTATTAACCAATCTTGCGATCCCCCTCAATTCAACAGCCAAGATATGGTACCATCTAATCTAACGGAAATGTCTGAGTTTGTGGAATCCGTGGCTGAAGCACTTCAAGTTCCGCGTGAGATGGTTGCAGGTGCCGTTGTGGGGCTCGTTGCTATGGCGTGCGCGCGTGCCGTTGAGGTCGAATGTTCGCCGGGATGGGTAGAACCAGCGCCGTTGTGGGTTCTGCCTTTGTTGCGGCCTGGGGAGCGTAAGTCTGCCACCTTGGGTTTGCTCACTCGGCCTTTCCACGAATGGACTGAAAGGGAGCGTCAGTCCCTCTCTGAGTCGCTGGCCCGCAATCGAGAGAAGCAGCGAGGTTGGGAAGCGCGGCTGGGAAAGCTGCGTACAAGAGCTGCGGGAGAGACAAAGCCGGAGGCCCGCGACGAACTGGAGCAAGAAGCGTCCAACCTCGCCGCCAGGCTGGAGGCTATTTCGGAAGGACTGAGCGCGCCCAATCTATTGATACAGGGATTCACCCCTGAAGGATTACGGGATGCTCTAGCTGATAACGGCGAGAAGGCGGGCGTTGTGAGTGCGGAAGCTGATGCTGCCGAATTGCTCGGCGCGCGATACTCGGAGGCGGGTCCGAATATCAATCTCCTGCTGAGCGCGCACTCTGGCGATCCGGTGAACGATCTCCGGGCCAAGGGTCGTCAAATCAACCTCAGTCGACCTGCCATTGGCATGGTGTTATGCGTTCAGCCAGAAGCGATGCGGCCAGTTCTCGGTGACCGTGCTGCCCGTGGGCGCGGGCTTGTGGATCGTATGCTCCTCATCCTGCCGCGGAGCCGCATGGGATCTCGAACCCTTGAACCTCAACCCGTGTCGCCAGCCATATTGTCATGGTGGACCAGGAGCATAGGTGCTGTGCTGGATCTGCATTGGCCCGGTCGTGTGATCCTCGGCCATGATGGCGAGCCAATCCGCTGTACATCCCCGGCCCGTGTACTGACTCTCAATTCCGAGGCCCGCCGTCTGCTGTGGGAATTGCGCGCCGAATTAGAGCCGAGACTGGCAGAGGGTGCAGACCTGGCGCCCGTGTCCGGGTTTGCGAGCAAGTTACCAGGCGCATGTGCCCGCTTGGCCCTGGCATTTACCATGCTGCGCGACCCTCAGGCTCAGGAAGTGGGCGCAGAGGCCATGCGCGCTAGCGTTGCCTGGGCGCCCTTTCTGTTGGAACACCATCGGGCGGTGCTAGGGGAAGCGGAAGTAAACGACGAGGTGCATCATGCCCGCCGGCTATGGCGTGCTCTGGGGAGACACGGGCAGCCGATCATGACGGCCCGTGATATGTTCAAGATGGTTCTAGATTCCGCCTTACCTAACATGGCTACGTTTCAACCCGTGCTTGATTTATTGGTGGAGCATGAGGCGGTTCGGCTAATACCTAATGCCGGAGGAACTGTTGGGCGCCGTCCGGCACAACGTTTTGCAGTCAATCCGCGCCTGTTGCCATCGACCGCAAAAAATTTATCGGACAAATCGGACAAAATGAATGGAGTTGAGAGTGAACTGTCTGATCTGTCCGATAATTTCCAGGCTGATCATGCCCAGCACGGGGTCGTTTCGCATATCTCTATTCCATGCCTCGAATCTGAGATGCAGGACAATGAGCAGGTCGTCGTCAATGGATTGGATGATTCCGATTCAGGCGAATAAATTAATGAGCCTATTGTCTTGTCCCCCGGTAGACTACAGAATTCCATTAAAAACGACAGAGGTTCGCCATTAGATTTTTCCAGACAATAGCGGGAGGTACGTGATGCCAGATAATGACATAACCCCAAAACAGGAAATGTTCTGCCGCTATTATGTCCGTGATTTTAATGCGGCCAGTGCGGCTAGGGCATGTGGTTGTCGCTCAAAAAATTCCCGTCAATGCGGTTACAAAATGTTACAGAACGAGAAAGTGGCAGCTCGAATCAAGCAGCTGCAAGCGGAGTTGTGCAAGGAGATTAAAATTGAAGCTAAGCAAGTTCTCGAGGTAGCGGCGGCCATCGCCCTGCATGACGCCTCGAAAATTACGCAAATGCGCCATTCACCTTGCCTGAAATGCTGGCCAAATTGGTACGAGGATATCGCAGAGGCCGAGCAAGAAGATCGCAAATTAGCGGAAGCGATGGGTGAAGAATACAAGGCAGATTCATCGGAATCAGCGCGTCCGGATGTCTCTGACCCTGACTGCCAGGCATGCCACGGCAGGGGCACTCCAGAAGTGTGGTTTGCGGACACCCGCGACCTACCTCGCATGGAACGACTGGCCTTTTCCGCCGCATCTATTGGACGTGACGGGTATAAAATCGAACTTGGCGATCGTCTACGTGCTCTTGATATGTGCGCAAAAATGCTTGGCCTGTATAATGACAACGGACCGGACAGGGCGGATAGACCGGACATCTATATCAACGGGATAAAGTTTTAGCTTCCAACGATTTAGCCAAAAGCCTCACTCGCTCAAAAATTAGCGTCAAGATTATGGTCATTTCTTATCAATTTCTGGCTTGTGGTGGGTGGCTAAACGACGTCTGATTAATTCTTCCGCTTCTGCTTCGATAAGTGCGTGGGAAGATAATGTGGGATAATCTATTGATTGTAGAATGCTTGATTTTTTTGGCGGCTCACTTTGCAAATAGATATCATCGGATAGCTCTGCCAGAATGCGGCGTCCGGCTGGTGAGTCCGATGGAATGGCTCGACGTGCACCACAGCTAGGGCAGGGCGCCCGAATCCTTGCAAGCAATATGCCTATGAATACCAAACCCAAACTGATTGCAGTATAGTCAAATGAGGCTTCTGGATATGGCGGATTTATTTCCGGCTTAGCTGTATATTCGCGCTCTACAAATGGCTGCCCCGAGAGGTAGGCAGCCGCCTTTCTGTCGCGTTCAGCGATAGCAAAATCGACGCTTTTTTCGGCATCCCGCTTTGCATTTTGCATCATTATTTCATGGTGAGATTTCTCACGACCTGGTAGGGACGCAAATTCTTCGTACTGTAATAATAGGCAAATTCCGACGGCAATGAAGGCATACACTGAATATCGGGTTTGTGATCGTTGACTGTATCGCGTATGGCATTCTCTGCAAATATGGGCTGGTTTGTTTGGGAAGGCCATGATGGACCTCCTTGCACTTGGTTAATTTTAAGAGATATCTTAGCCCGCGAATATATACCGATAAATCGGCATAACGTCAACCGATTCATCGGTACAATGGTCCGCTATGGCCAAGCGCCTGGCGCACTCCAAGCCCAGCTCGGTAGTCCTGGCGATCCAGGCCGAGGCGCGCCGTCGTAAATTCACCTCTTACCGTTTGGCCAAGGAGACTGGCTTACGGATTGACACAATGCAGCGCTTATTGGCCGGCGAGGGTTCCCCAACCATCTCTACGCTTGAAACTGTTGCTGGCGCCCTTGGGTTGGTCATCGAAGTGAAGTCCCAATAGCCAGATTCTTGCAAACAACCTACAAATGCTCAGTAAAGTATTTGAATAAATTTCGTTATTTTACGCAAATAATTGGAAAATTACTCAAGTGTCCATGTCTGAGGGCAGCGACTGGTCCCCGCCAATTGTCCACATCGGCAATTGCGACTGCATGGAATCGGGATTCCGGACGACAATGACTTAATCTAAAATTGTTCGAGGTTGCCGTGCCGAAGTGGTAGGACTGCCTTTCATGGCTCTAGTCTATTCTTATCTTCGCTTCTCGACTCCTGAACAGTCGGCAGGTGATAGCCAGCGGCGGCAGTTAGAGCTCTCTGAGAAATGGTGCAAAAAGCGAGGACTCATCCTCGACAATTCCCTCCGTATGAACGACGAAGGCATCAGTGCCTTCCGGGGAAAAAACAGGGCCGTGGGCGCACTGCGTGGATTCATTGCCAAACTTCGTGATCAAGAAATTCGCCCAGGATCATATCTTCTGGTCGAGGCGCACTCAACTCAGCGCCCTTATTATCATAAATTGTGGAAATATCATTAAAATCCCTCGGTTCTCGGCTCGAATCCGAGCTGGTCCGCTACTGATTCTACCACGCTTTGCGAATTCGGCATCACTCAAAATGCCCTCCGCACAAGTTTTCGCTCAAACTCGTCCCAATTTGGGAATCAGGGATGATTCCCACCGTGCAACCGGGGTCTAGCCAGCGGTTCAGGACATGGCAACATCAGCACCCGCCGCGTCGTATCAAATTTGGCAATTCTATGGAGAGTGCATGACGGACATTGTTCAAATTTTTACGTCCTGGCCGGTTCCAGCCATGGCCACCTTAGGTATATTCCTATTTTTATTCCGCATCGAGATCAGATCACTATTCGCAAGAATCAGGAAAGTATCGAAGGACGGCTTCGAGGCGGATGCTGGTAGTCCAGGTCGACAAGAAAAAATTGACGAAGAGAAGGTAAAATCATTCCTGAAGTTGGGCGATCTGGCTTCCCTTATAAATCAGGAAAACTTACTACGAAAGGAATTGCAGAATGCCGGGCTGGAATATCAGGGAAAATCTATCGATGTATTAATTCGACAACTTGCCGTAAGTCAGATGGTGGTTCATTTTCAGTCGGTTTATGAGACAATATTTGGCTCTCAAATAATTCTTCTGAAAAACTTACAAAGGATGGGGCCAATTAAAATCGAGAAATTGGCGGCCGATTTCGATGAGATGAAGATACAGGCTCAGTATAAGCAAATATCAACATGGAATTTCCCCCAGTACACACATTACCTTTTAGGCATGAGGCTTGTCATCAATTCACACGGAAATCTAGAAATAACTCCCACTGGAATCGATTTTCTCGTCTGGATGATTCGCGCCGGGAAGGCAGAAGAGAAACCAAATTAGAGGAGCTGAGAAATGGCGGCCGACCCCAATCCGAAAGTGAACTGTCTCTATGTGCGGAAGATATTCGATCCTAAGGAGCCGGAGCGGGTGAGCTATGGGCTGTCGCCTAACGATGCCCGAGCGAATTTCCTGGCTGACTTTCCTGACTATGAGGAGCGCAAATCGATAGAAAATCTCGTGATTCAGCTTATCACCTGGGAAGATGGGCAATTGGTATATGGGAGGCATTGCCAGGACGGAACCACGACAACCGATTTCAATATGCTTTGGACGCTCAAGACTGGTTGGTTGCATAAGCTCATGGGGAAAAATAATGACCTCGCGGTCGCTATTGAAGATGCGTTTTCCTCATTACTTTGGTCAAAAATGGGCCGGCTCGCAGAAGATGCGAAACTGGTGCTGGATCCGATTCCCGCCAACAAGAAATATTTATGAAATACGTGCTCGTTGATCGCGATTATTTACTCCGAGAAATCGAAGATGTTTTAAAATATTACGGCATTGAATTGACTGATGCAAAAGTAAATTATTTGAAATTGCAGAAATTTCTTGGCACAAATAAATGTTTTATTTATACGGGTAAGCCAGATGGCCTGCTTGAGGATATACCAGAAAATCACAAGGAATTCCTCAGGAAATTAAATGAAGATGAGCGGGATTTTTCGGGAATGGGGTCAATATTTTTTAGATACGGTCGAATTAGGAAGATAGACAAGAAGATCGAGCAGAAGGGCGTAGATGTTCTTCTAGCGATTGATATTGTGAAATTCCTCGAAGAGGATAGGACTGAATCGATCGATCTAATAACCGGTGACACCGACTTTGTTCCTGTTTTGGAATATAGCCTTTTTAAGGGCAAAGGAGTCGAGGTAATTGGATCGATAAAAACGCCAATCGAGATAAAGCGTAATTGCGATCGATTCACTGCGATTGGTATATATTTTATCTTTGAGATAACTGATGCGCTCACTGATTATGTTCCTATTGTTTTCCCAATTGATAGTACCGGTATTCAAACAATGGAAATGGAAAAAAATGACCAGATAGGGAAAAGGATGACTCAGTTGCACTCAGTCACCTTTAAAAACAATAGTCTGATCGCACACCGTCAAGGATGGGATAAACTTCTTCCATTCTTTATGCGGTATGACAATAGCTCTTATTGCGTTCTAGGGAAACATAGACAGTTGGTCATTGATTTTATTCGCGAAAAATATGGAAATAAATTACCTTAATCTTATCGGTTAATGATGACCGATTATTCCCGGTGTTCATCGCTTGACCGTAAACCAGGTTCGACCGGTCATATCACGAGTGGTCGAATCAGTAATTTTAGATCGCCTCCGGAATCAGGCGGCCATGCGAACGATCTACCCGTGATCAAATGCCTTGATTTAATTGACCAGGAAGCGACCTCGGCCACGCGTCCTTGTTAATGCTAATTCATCTCAGTTCTCAAACCGGATGCGATTTCGTCGATTTCGTTGATTAATAAAAAACGAAATGGCCAGTCATTAAACTCTCCATGTTCTCTTATTGCATATAAAGATCGAAATTTCTTCAGTTCCCGTTTACGCGCGGAGGGTCTTCCGCCTTGATTTAGTCCGAAAATATCGATTGAGCACAATGCCCGATTCCTGTCTTCCTCTATCGCAGTTGGATTTGGCTCTATCTCACCATTAATTTCATTATAAATAAAATGATTATCAAACTCATACCTTGGATCATCAGGCCTTAGCAGCTTGTCTTCGTATCTAGATTTTTTGTGGCCCTGACACTTCTCGCATGCCAAATACAAATTATTCCAAATATATGATAATTCTGGATATTCACCCTTACCCTTCGGTTTAAAGTGGTCGATGGTTTCAAACCCAGTCACGTTAAGCGGGTATCCATCGCAATATGAACAGTGGTTACTCGTCATACCCCGTAAGTGTTCAAGTATTAGGTGATTTATATACTTTCCACTGTGCGAACCCCAAGAAAATTTTGAGGACTTATTTTCGTCAGAATCCTCACATTTAGAAACCCAATCACTTGACCAAGTAGCACCATGGGTTTCAAGGAAATCCGGGGTTGCACTTCTATTGCATTTCATCATTTATCATGTCCCTTATTCTTAATTCTTTTTATTTGAATCATTTCACGACCAATTATTGCCGAAATCTCCGCGCCCATTTGCATGAGATAACTAGCTTCGATTTCTAATTCACCCTCAACATCATCGTTTCCAGATAAATATCCCCTTTTTAATTGATAAAATTTGTCGATTCGACTTTGTACATCAATTGAAAATTCATCATTCACGCCCATAATTTCACGCAAAATGGTAGTATAGCTAGAACCTATATCAGACTTTATTGGGGGATCTGCGGTCACCCCCATTTCTCCTCTCTTTAGTAAATAAATCCATGCGTTGCTTGCCGACGCTATAACAAACGGTGAATGAGTCGATATAAAGATTTGAGAATTTGGGAATAAACTTTGAATAATCGGCAATATTTTCCTCTGCCAAGCCGGATGTAGGTGAACCTCAATCTCGTCAAGAAATAATATAAATCGCCGTTTAAACACCGAACCTTCATCGTTCCAGTGTATTCTATCCGTTCTCATAAGCAAATCTGCAATCCAGCTAATAATTGATTTTAGTCCGTCTGGAAGAACATCTAAATCCACAACTGTCGCATTATCAAATTTTACTCCAACACCCAAAGGTTCATCATTCATCACAAATGAGAATTCTCTGCCAGTTATATTTCTAATTATTTCCTCTATTCGTGCAACAGCATCATGCCTGTCCTTGCACCTATTCATATCCCCCTTAGCCAGAGCAAATGCCTCTTTTGCCTTACAGTTAGCTATCCACTGAATTAATTGCTGTGGACTCGAAGGATTCCTGAAAGAGCAAGCGTTTGCGAATGGATTATCTCTCTGTTCCACAATTGCCTCTAAGACAAAATTGTTAACAGATCGTTGACCAGAATAAGCCAAAGCAATATATGAAAATACAATATTCTTTTGGGCCATGGCATGCGGTTGGAAATTATTTGACAATTGGCGATATTCATCAATCGCAATATATTCCTCAGGGGAAACTCTTGGAGTGTTATAATATGCAATAGATCCATTTTGAGATTTTGTATTAAGCCTATAACTATGAAATAAAGTCGTTATATTGCGATGGCTCTTTTCAGAGTGCGGAGAGATTGCCGAAAGAATATTCCCCCCATCCGTTATTGTAACATAAGACATCTCTGATCGAAATTTTCGATCTAAGCCAATAGGATTAAACGAAAAGAACTGCGCTAAGGATTGCAATATTGAACTTTTCCCAGTTCCATTTGTTCCAACGAACATATAAACATCGGCCTTGGTTGGATCATTCCCTTTTGGGAATGATAATTCTAACTCATCAAAACAGGCTAATCCGGAAATATGGCAGGTATTAATTCGCATGGAATCTCCATTGGTCTTTCTGTGTCGTTGAGTTAGACTGCCAATAAAAGTATTATTAATCAAGGATATTTTTGCCGATTAGAGCTCTAATGGGACCGCTACGTCTTGATCATGGCCTCCGGCCCTTATTGATTTATTGGCCGATTTCCAGTAGTCTCATTCCCGCCATTCTTGTTAGTCTGCTTTACGGCTCAATGACCACCGCCCCATGCCACTGGTTCCCCCAATGTGACAAGACTTCCGTTCCGACAGCCAGTCGTCTTAGGGAGATGGTAGGCTGATACGATTCGCAATCAGCGCGCTGAATGTCGAAGGCCACAAGTGGCACTGTTCCAGGCGGCCCGTTCCAGATTAAAATTTTTCTGTTAGGTATATGGGCTGCGAATCGATTAATATCCGGATCCTTATATTTAATCCGCATGACAATTCTCCGGGCAATAACTGAGCGCGGATTGTTTGCGCCGGGTTAACTATACAAGCGAACATCGGGTGACATGTCACATGTACTAAGGTCATAGTAGCTGCGTTGTTTGAAAAATGGGAAGCGGACTAGTCCTTAGCTCCAATCGCGTATGGTACTGCCGCTGCCATCAGTTGAATGGCACGAAAAGAGGTTATGGACTAAGTCTATGGTAATATCCCATTCTGCCGCGTTCTCGCCTTTGAAAATAATTTTTGCCAAAATGCTCTCTCTCGTAACGCTATATATTTTAATATTTTTAATTATATCTCTCATTGAGCTTAATAATCGGTATCTCCTATCCACGGAGTCGCGCTGAGCTATAATCTTTTTAACCTTATTATCATTATCGCGCTGATGCTTCAACATATCTCTCAAATACTGGAATTCTTCTTCTCTACTAGCCCGCTCCTTTTGGAATTTTTCTGCTCTGAGATTAACTTTGTGATAACATTTCTTGTTTATTGATTTATTTAATAAGGATATTTCGTCATATATTTCATCTAATTTCGAGCTAGACGCATCAATTTTCGCCGTAATCTCAGCGGTAAACTTCGGATGTAAAATTCTGTTCAAGTCCATTTTAGACAAACAGCGCAACATTATTTTTTCAAATGTCTCGTATACGATTGTATGTAATGAATGACCGCAATTATCTACTAGGGAAAGACGTTCACCGTTTTTAAACTTGGCATTCCAAAGAAATGTCTTTCCCTCAAACTGACCTGCTGGTCCCCACACCACCAATCGCGTAAATAAGTTTGCGCAGCGCCTTTTCCATTTTGAATGTTTATTCAATCTATTGCGGAGATGAAAAATTGATTTCGCATAGAGTTTTTCTGAAACAATTGCCGGATAATAGTCATGATAAATTGTGCTATCGGGAACTGATATTCCATCTATTCTGGTATATGGCCTATAAATGCCAATTGGAGCGCCAAATTGAAGGATTCTATTGATGTAGCTATTGCTCCATGGGCCGCCGCGCTTTGCAATCGATTTAATATTTCTATTATATAGTGATTTTAGGATGCTCCATATTCCTAGCCCGTCGGCAGACATTTGAATAATTTCTCTTACATATTTTGCCTTTTCTTCGATAATCACAAATTTACCATTTACCAATTTTAGCCAGCTTGGACAGGAACTTGTAACTGGTTTACTCATGGCATTATTTTTTTTGTTCTTCCATGCCGCTCCGATACGCAATGATTTCTTACGGGACTCCTCGTTGGCTGTGGACATGATGACTAGTGAGTATATTAATTGACCGATATTCTGAATCGATTCTTTTGTGTATTCCATTTCATCTTGCATGGTGACAATTTTAACTCCAGAATTTACAATTTCGGAGAATAGACCTAGTGCCGTAAGGACATCCTCTCTCGACAATCGGTCCAGCGCCTCGACCAGAAGATATGATCCTGGGCGAATTTCTTGATCACGAAGTTTGGCAATGAATCCACGCAGTGCGCCCACGGCCCTGTTTTTTCCCCGGAAGGCACTGATGCCTTCGTCGTTCATACGGAGGGAATTGTCGAGGATGAGTCCTCGCTTTTTGCACCATTTCTCAGAGAGCTCTAACTGCCGCCGCTGGCTATCACCTGCCGACTGTTCAGGAGTCGAGAAGCGAAGATAAGAATAGACTAGAGCCATGAAAGGCAGTCCTACCACTTCGGCACGGCAACCTCGAACAATTTTAGATTAAGTCATTGTCGTCCGGAATCCCGATTCCATGCAGTCGCAATTGCCGATGTGGACAATTGGCGGGGACCAGTCGCTGCCCTCAGACATGGACACTTGAGTAATTTTCCAATTATTTGCGTAAAATAACGAAATTTATTCAAATACTTTACTGAGCATTTGTAGGTTGTTTGCAAGAATCTGGCTATTGGGACTTCACTTCGATGACCAACCCAAGGGCGCCAGCAACAGTTTCAAGCGTAGAGATGGTTGGGGAACCCTCGCCGGCCAATAAGCGCTGCATTGTGTCAATCCGTAAGCCAGTCTCCTTGGCCAAACGGTAAGAGGTGAATTTACGACGGCGCGCCTCGGCCTGGATCGCCAGGACTACCGAGCTGGGCTTGGAGTGCGCCAGGCGCTTGGCCATAGCGGACCATTGTACCGATGAATCGGTTGACGTTATGCCGATTTATCGGTATATATTCGCGGGCTAAGATATCTCTTAAAATTAACCAAGTGCAAGGAGGTCCATCATGGCCTTCCCAAACAAACCAGCCCATATTTGCAGAGAATGCCATACGCGATACAGTCAACGATCACAAACCCGATATTCAGTGTATGCCTTCATTGCCGTCGGAATTTGCCTATTATTACAGTACGAAGAATTTGCGTCCCTACCAGGTCGTGAGAAATCTCACCATGAAATAATGATGCAAAATGCAAAGCGGGATGCCGAAAAAAGCGTCGATTTTGCTATCGCTGAACGCGACAGAAAGGCGGCTGCCTACCTCTCGGGGCAGCCATTTGTAGAGCGCGAATATACAGCTAAGCCGGAAATAAATCCGCCATATCCAGAAGCCTCATTTGACTATACTGCAATCAGTTTGGGTTTGGTATTCATAGGCATATTGCTTGCAAGGATTCGGGCGCCCTGCCCTAGCTGTGGTGCACGTCGAGCCATTCCATCGGACTCACCAGCCGGACGCCGCATTCTGGCAGAGCTATCCGATGATATCTATTTGCAAAGTGAGCCGCCAAAAAAATCAAGCATTCTACAATCAATAGATTATCCCACATTATCTTCCCACGCACTTATCGAAGCAGAAGCGGAAGAATTAATCAGACGTCGTTTAGCCACCCACCACAAGCCAGAAATTGATAAGAAATGACCATAATCTTGACGCTAATTTTTGAGCGAGTGAGGCTTTTGGCTAAATCGTTGGAAGCTAAAACTTTATCCCGTTGATATAGATGTCCGGTCTATCCGCCCTGTCCGGTCCGTTGTCATTATACAGGCCAAGCATTTTTGCGCACATATCAAGAGCACGTAGACGATCGCCAAGTTCGATTTTATACCCGTCACGTCCAATAGATGCGGCGGAAAAGGCCAGTCGTTCCATGCGAGGTAGGTCGCGGGTGTCCGCAAACCACACTTCTGGAGTGCCCCTGCCGTGGCATGCCTGGCAGTCAGGGTCAGAGACATCCGGACGCGCTGATTCCGATGAATCTGCCTTGTATTCTTCACCCATCGCTTCCGCTAATTTGCGATCTTCTTGCTCGGCCTCTGCGATATCCTCGTACCAATTTGGCCAGCATTTCAGGCAAGGTGAATGGCGCATTTGCGTAATTTTCGAGGCGTCATGCAGGGCGATGGCCGCCGCTACCTCGAGAACTTGCTTAGCTTCAATTTTAATCTCCTTGCACAACTCCGCTTGCAGCTGCTTGATTCGAGCTGCCACTTTCTCGTTCTGTAACATTTTGTAACCGCATTGACGGGAATTTTTTGAGCGACAACCACATGCCCTAGCCGCACTGGCCGCATTAAAATCACGGACATAATAGCGGCAGAACATTTCCTGTTTTGGGGTTATGTCATTATCTGGCATCACGTACCTCCCGCTATTGTCTGGAAAAATCTAATGGCGAACCTCTGTCGTTTTTAATGGAATTCTGTAGTCTACCGGGGGACAAGACAATAGGCTCATTAATTTATTCGCCTGAATCGGAATCATCCAATCCATTGACGACGACCTGCTCATTGTCCTGCATCTCAGATTCGAGGCATGGAATAGAGATATGCGAAACGACCCCGTGCTGGGCATGATCAGCCTGGAAATTATCGGACAGATCAGACAGTTCACTCTCAACTCCATTCATTTTGTCCGATTTGTCCGATAAATTTTTTGCGGTCGATGGCAACAGGCGCGGATTGACTGCAAAACGTTGTGCCGGACGGCGCCCAACAGTTCCTCCGGCATTAGGTATTAGCCGAACCGCCTCATGCTCCACCAATAAATCAAGCACGGGTTGAAACGTAGCCATGTTAGGTAAGGCGGAATCTAGAACCATCTTGAACATATCACGGGCCGTCATGATCGGCTGCCCGTGTCTCCCCAGAGCACGCCATAGCCGGCGGGCATGATGCACCTCGTCGTTTACTTCCGCTTCCCCTAGCACCGCCCGATGGTGTTCCAACAGAAAGGGCGCCCAGGCAACGCTAGCGCGCATGGCCTCTGCGCCCACTTCCTGAGCCTGAGGGTCGCGCAGCATGGTAAATGCCAGGGCCAAGCGGGCACATGCGCCTGGTAACTTGCTCGCAAACCCGGACACGGGCGCCAGGTCTGCACCCTCTGCCAGTCTCGGCTCTAATTCGGCGCGCAATTCCCACAGCAGACGGCGGGCCTCGGAATTGAGAGTCAGTACACGGGCCGGGGATGTACAGCGGATTGGCTCGCCATCATGGCCGAGGATCACACGACCGGGCCAATGCAGATCCAGCACAGCACCTATGCTCCTGGTCCACCATGACAATATGGCTGGCGACACGGGTTGAGGTTCAAGGGTTCGAGATCCCATGCGGCTCCGCGGCAGGATGAGGAGCATACGATCCACAAGCCCGCGCCCACGGGCAGCACGGTCACCGAGAACTGGCCGCATCGCTTCTGGCTGAACGCATAACACCATGCCAATGGCAGGTCGACTGAGGTTGATTTGACGACCCTTGGCCCGGAGATCGTTCACCGGATCGCCAGAGTGCGCGCTCAGCAGGAGATTGATATTCGGACCCGCCTCCGAGTATCGCGCGCCGAGCAATTCGGCAGCATCAGCTTCCGCACTCACAACGCCCGCCTTCTCGCCGTTATCAGCTAGAGCATCCCGTAATCCTTCAGGGGTGAATCCCTGTATCAATAGATTGGGCGCGCTCAGTCCTTCCGAAATAGCCTCCAGCCTGGCGGCGAGGTTGGACGCTTCTTGCTCCAGTTCGTCGCGGGCCTCCGGCTTTGTCTCTCCCGCAGCTCTTGTACGCAGCTTTCCCAGCCGCGCTTCCCAACCTCGCTGCTTCTCTCGATTGCGGGCCAGCGACTCAGAGAGGGACTGACGCTCCCTTTCAGTCCATTCGTGGAAAGGCCGAGTGAGCAAACCCAAGGTGGCAGACTTACGCTCCCCAGGCCGCAACAAAGGCAGAACCCACAACGGCGCTGGTTCTACCCATCCCGGCGAACATTCGACCTCAACGGCACGCGCGCACGCCATAGCAACGAGCCCCACAACGGCACCTGCAACCATCTCACGCGGAACTTGAAGTGCTTCAGCCACGGATTCCACAAACTCAGACATTTCCGTTAGATTAGATGGTACCATATCTTGGCTGTTGAATTGAGGGGGATCGCAAGATTGGTTAATAGGCGTGGGATCGGACCAAAACTCGGACTTCGTTTGATCACACTCAGACGTGACATGGCCTCCAGTTTTGTCGTCCCCCCTTGCAGGCGGCCTACCAAGAAACTGGGGCATATCCGACCTCCCGACCAATCGCGCCATAATCAGCACGTTGCTTGATAACGCGATAGAGTCGGCCAAGGTACCTGACAAAATCGCCGATACTCAACGAGTTTCCAGTAGCCTTTTCAATAGGACGAAACCTGTAATCGAGCACCTCGATGGCCTCTTCGGGCAAGACATGTATGAATGGGGAACGCTCCTCAAAAGGATGACTACTTGAATAGGCTCCCGGTGTAGGTACAGTGCGGCCATTGGCGTATTCCAGATCCCCGGCGTTCGAGCGCTGGGGATCGTTGTTGTTGGCGTCCATGACTCTATCCTTCCACGCGACAGCTGTCGAGGAATGCCAGTAGATCGGCCTCTTTATATAAAATTTTTGAGCCGATTTTGAAAAATTTAATTCTCCAGCGTCT
>Ga0206956_1162_pt2 | contig 15124 bp, 15 predicted proteins | sample Alteio_BWOrgHeat_35_FD_153252 | JGI IMG/M metagenome (GOLD analysis project Ga0206956, IMG submission 153252) | Enriched cells from forest soil in Barre Woods Harvard Forest LTER site, Petersham, Massachusetts, United States -... | ecosystem: Environmental > Terrestrial > Soil > Temperate forest >...
CCAAGAGTCCGGGTCGGCTCCGAATCGCGCTGGTGGCCACCACGCAGGGCCTCGTGCGCCGACCGGGGAAGACGAGTTTCAGTTTGGAGGCACGGGGTTCAGCGACTTTTTCGAGCGATTCTTCGGCGAGCGCGCAGATCACTCTGGGGGTGCTTCTCCGTTTGATTCAGAAGATTCAGGACACGGACACCGTCAGTCTCCGGCGCCGCGCCGGGGTCATGATATCCAAGGAGACATTCTCATCTCGCTTGATGAGGTGCTCAAGGGCGCCATGCGGGCCATTTCAGTGCGCCGGATCAGCGCGCGAACCGGCCAAGAAGAGACGCAAACCTATCAAGTCCGGATTCCGAGAGGAGTTCAATCCGGCCAGTCGATCCGAGTGGCAAGAAAAGGCGGCGAGGGAACGAATGGAGGCAGCCCTGGAGACATTTTCCTACGGGTGCGCTACGCGCAGCATCCTAATTGGCAGGTGCGGGGCATGGATTTGATCGGCGTGCTCGAATTAGCACCGTGGGAGGCTGTGTTGGGGGCGACGGTCACGGTGCCCACCTTGGAAGGTCGCCTTTCGGTAAAAATTTCCCCCGGGTTCCAACAGGGACATCAACTTCGCATTCGCGGCAAAGGATTGCACGTAGGAGCGGAGAAGTTCGGGGATCTCTATCTTGAGGTCTCCGTCCAAGTTCCCCCTTTGGTCAGCAAAGAGGAAGAACGCTTATGGAAGGAGCTGGCGAGCGCCGCCACCTTCCATCCGCGGGAGTCTGCTTGAAGACCAAGGTGCGTGCAGCCGCAACCTAAGCAATCCGCCGATAGGCCTACACCCCATAGAGGATTGCCGCGCCGGGGCGTATGGTGCGGACAGAAATATTTTAAGAACCGACAGGCACATGGACAACAGGCGGATTAAACTTTTATGGCCAAAACACTCGGCATTGATCTAGGCACGACAAATTCTTGCATGGCAGTCATTGAAGGGGGGGAGCCTTTGGTGCTGGAAAATTCCGAGGGGAAACGCACCACGCCCTCGGTGGTGGCGTTTACTAAGTCCGGTGAACGCATCGTTGGCGATGCGGCCAAGCGACAGGCCATCACAAATTCGCGCAACACGGTTTATTCCATCAAGCGTTTCATGGGCCGCAAATTTGATGAGGTGCAGGAGGAAATCAAACTGGTGCCATACAAGGTAGTGAAGGCGGCCAACGGTGACGTGGCGGTGGAAGTCGAAGTGGGCGGCAAACCGAAGCGGTTTTCGCCGCAGGAAATTTCCGCGATCATTCTTTCCAAGCTGAAAGCCGACGCCGAGACGCGCCTGGGCGAAAAGATCACGCAGGCCGTCATCACGGTTTCGGCCTATTTCAATGACTCGCAGCGTCAGGCCACGAAAGACGCCGGCCGCATCGCGGGTCTGGAAGTTCTCCGCATCATCAACGAACCGACGGCGGCGTCGCTCGCCTACGGTCTCGACAAAAAGAAGGACGAAGAGATCGCGGTCTACGATTTGGGCGGCGGCACGTTCGACATTTCGGTGCTCGAAATCGGCGACGGGGTCTTTCAGGTCAAGGCCACCAACGGCGACACCCACCTCGGCGGTGACGATTGGGACAATGTGCTGATGGATTGGATTCTCGATGAGTTCAAAAAGGAATCGGGCATGGATCTACGCAAACAGCCGGAAGCAATCCAGCGCATCAAGGAGGAAGCTGAGAAAGCCAAGATCGCGTTGTCCAGCGCGACGACCTACGACATCAACCTGCCGTTTGTCACGGCGGACGCGAGCGGACCGAAGCACATCCAAAAGACCCTCACTCGGGCCAAGATGGAGCAGCTCACCGAAAAGCTCTTTGAGCGCACCATCGCGCCGGTGAAAGCATGTTTGAAGGATGCCGGCATCGAAGCGGCGAAGATCGACGAACTCGTGCTTGTCGGTGGTATGACGCGTATGCCGCGGGTCGTCGAAACGGCGCACACGCTGGTCAACAAAGCCCCGCATCAGGGCGTCAATCCGGACGAGGTCGTTGCGGTCGGCGCCGCCATTCAGGCGGGTGTGCTCAAAGGCGAGGTCAAGGATGTGGTGTTGCTCGACGTGACGCCTTTGTCCCTCGGTATTGAAACCGTCGGAGGGATATTCACCAAATTGATCGAGCGGAACACCACGGTCCCGACCCGCAAGGCGCAGACGTTTTCAACGGCGGCGGACAATCAGTCCGGCGTGGAGATCCATGTCCTGCAAGGTGAGCGGCAGTTTGCCAAGGACAGCAAGACCATCGGCAAGTTTAACCTCGATAGCATTCCGCCGGCCCCGCGTGGTGTGCCGCAAATCGAGGTCAGCTTCGACATTGATACCAATGGCATCCTTCACGTCAGCGCGAAGGACCTTGGCACCGGCAAGGAACAGAAGATCACCGTTACCGCCAGCAGCGGTCTCTCCAAGGATGAGATCGAAAAGATGCGCAAGGATGGCGAACTCCACGCCGACGAAGATCGGAAGCGCAAGGAAGAGCTGGAAACACGCAACGAGGCCGACAGCGCGGTCTACCGGACGGAGAAAATGATGAAAGACAATGCGGGCAAGATCTCCGCCGCCGACAAGGAGAAGCTCGATGCCGCAGCAAACCAGGTAAAGGAAGCACTCAAAGGCACGGATAGCGCGGCCATCAAAACGGCCAGCGGAAAACTCAACGAAACCTGGCAGGCGGTATCGAAGGAACTAAACAAGGCCGCAGAAACGCCGCGTGCAAGCCGAGGCCCTGCGGGCGCGCAACCCGGCCATCAGCCGGACGCAGATCACAATCGTGATGACGGCAAGAAAGACGAGGAATCGGTGATCGACGCGGAAGTCGTCGACGAGAAACAGGCGAGATAGAGAAATTTGGCCCGACGGCGTCACCTGACTTACAAGCATTCAAACAAATGATTTCATCCTCTGCACTCACTGGTTCGTTCCTGCGAACCTACAATACGATCTTTCAGCATCCGGTCTCGCATAATCTGGAATGGAGCCACGTTCACGCCCTGTTTCGCCACCTCGGGCAGATCGAGGAGGAGCACAACGGCAACCTGAAGGTGACCCGCAACGGGCAAAGCCTGATCCTGCATCCGCCCCGCACCAAAGATGTCGCTGAGACCGAAGAACTCATGGCCTTGCGTCATTTTCTCGAGCAATCGGAGCCAACTTCGATCGCGACGAAGACCGGCGCCACGCACTGGCTGCTCGTGATCGATCATCATGAGGCCCGCCTCTTCCAATCGGAAATGCACGGTGCGGTCCCGCAAAAAATTATGCCGCATGAGCCTGATAAATTTTTTCGCCACGCGCAAAACTCGCAGAATTTATCTCGCGGCAAGGAGAAACCGGAACCGAACAGCTTCTTCGGACCGGTGGCGAAGGCACTGCAAGTGCCCGGACCGATCCTCATCTTCGGCACGGGCACCGGCATGAGCAGTGAGATGGATCAGTTCGTCGCCTGGGCGAGACTCCAACATCCAGATCTCGCCCGGCGGATTATTGGTTCGTTAGTGGTGGATGAGAAACATTTGACCAACGATCAATTGCTCGCGAAGGCGCGAGAATTTTATGCAAACCACACAGCGGTCCTCATATGAAGACCATGAAGGCAGTGTGCATTTATTCCTACGGCGACCCGAGCGTTCTCGTTTACGAAGATGCGCCGCGCCCACATCCGGGCGACGGTGAGGTGTTGGTTCGCGTCCATGCCGCCGGCATCAATCCGGTGGACTGGAAAATCCGCGAAGGCCACATGAAGGAAATGCTTCATCACACGTTGCCGCTCGTGCTGGGGTGGGATGTGTCGGGTGTGGTCGAGACTCTCGGCACCGGTGTCCACCGATTCAAGGTGGGCGACGAAGTTTTCAGCCGGCCTGACATTCTGCGGGACGGAGCGTACGCTGAGTTCATCGTCATCAAGGAATCCGAAGTGGCGCTGAAGCCGAAATCGATCGACCACCTTCATGCGGCGGTGCTGCCGCTCGCGAGCCTGACCTCGTGGCAAACTCTCTTCGCCGCTGCGGGGCTTTCGGCCGGTCAGCGGGTGCTGATTCACGCGGCGGCCGGAGGAGTTGGGCACATTGCGGTGCAACTCGCCAAGTGGAAGGGAGCACACGTGATCGCCACGGCGGCGGAGCGCAACCATGACTTCCTACGCAAGCTCGGCGTCGACCAGGCGATCGATTACGACACCGAGCGGTTTGACGAGGTCGTGCAGCCAGTCGATGTGGTCCTCGATACGATGGGCGGAGAGATTCAAGCGCGGTCCTGGAAGGTGGTGAAACGGGGAGGCATGTTGGTTTCAGTCGTCAATCCGCCTTCACCCGAAATGGCGGCGGCGCGCGGAGCGCGGCAGGCGTTTGTGTTCACACAACCCAATGCCGCGCAGTTGGCCGAGATCGCGGAATTGGTCGATGCCGGAAAACTCAAAGTGATCGTCGAAACCACCCTCGCCCTGTCCGACGCGACCCGCGGCCAGGAACTCAGCGAACGCGGTCACCAGCGCGGAAAAATTGTGCTGCGGGTGATCTAGCGCCGGGAAAACCAGCATCGTCCTTCTCATGGCCAAAAATTCCAAGACTACGGTGCAGGCGATGCGGCAAAGTTCAGCGGCACGAAAGCAAGAGCCACGGCGCTTGTCTCACGATCGCGCCACGTCGCAGTCCACTCTGCGCCAAAAATCCGCCACACCCACGCCGCGAGAATCCGGCTCAAAACCCGCCGTCGAGCCGGCGGTGGTTATCACGGACTTTACGTTCTACGTGAACCCCACTTTGGCACTCGTGTGCATGCCCGCGGATGCGCCTGCTTTTTTTTCGCTCGAAATCGCCGCCAACCTCACCGGCGTTGATCCGAATATGCTCCGTTACTATTGCCGGCTCGGCCTGTTGGGCTCGGATCGGGCCGAAGCTGAGCGTGAGCCAACGTTTGACGCCGAGGCGCTCCACGAGGTGCGACGCATCGAACATTATCGCCGGCACCTTTCGGTCAGCCGTCAGGCGCTCCCGTTGGTTTGTGAGCTCCGGCGCGAAGCCGAACGCCAGCACATCAAAATTCATTTCCTGCGCGGTCCGTAACACGCCGGTTCCGCTAAGCCCCGCTGCTGGCGGGCCAATGTCCATAGCATCGCATCGTTTTCAGGTCCACGCGCCCGTCTCGAGAAATTTCCCCCTCTGTCTTATCAATGAAAAGCAAATCCATTTTTTCCTATGACCCCAACTAAGCCGAGCGAAGACGATATTCGCGACTACGCCTATTACCTCTACCTGCAGGGCAACGGCGAGCCGGGCCACGCTGTCGACAACTGGCTGGAAGCCACCGCTTGCTTGAAGGCGAACATTCCCTCTCACCGTTCCGCCACGCGGCTGCACGATCATTTCAAGGCGCCGGAAAACGGCGGGTTCTCCCTCCTTTCCGTGGAAGCGAAGATCCTCGCGTCCTGATGTTCGCGCCTCCCCAGAGACGGAATGGCGTCACTTTCAAACCAATTATTATATGCTCCATAACCTAAAACAAATCTGCGGGCACAAGCTGGCCGCTTCTGACGGCCCCATCGGCCACGTGAAAGACTTCTATTTCGACGACAAGACCTGGGCCATTCGCTATCTGGTTGCCGACACGGGCAACTGGCTTTCCGGCCGGCAAGTGTTGCTCGCTCCCCATTCGTTCGGACATCTGGACCACGACGGAAAGATTCTGAAAATAAATCTGACGCGAAGGCAGATCGAGAACAGTCCCTCGATCGATACGGATCGGCCGGTCTCGCGCCAATACGAACAGAACTACTATAATTACTACGGTTACCCGACTTATTGGGAGGGCGGTGCGTTGTGGGGTAAGGCCGATTATCCCGGGTTTGCTCCGTCGGCGCGTTCGTTTGAGTTTCAATCCTATGACTATCCCCGTTGGGATGACGTCCACTTGCGTAGCACGAACGCAGTGACGGGCTATGGGATTCAGGCCACCGACGGGGCGCTGGGCTCGGTCAGCGGATTTCTCGTGGATCAGAAAAAGTGGGCGATTCGAGAACTGACCGTCGAAACGGGCCACTGGTATTCCGGCAAGGAAATCCTGATCACGCCCGCGAAGATCGAGCGCATCAGTTACGAACAGTCGAAGGTGTTCGTGAAGCTCACCAAGGGAAACCTCGAACGAACCGAGGAGCAGCACCTCGCCACATCGGGCGTTTGAGAAAGCCCCGGGACGGAGCGACGCCGCGGTTCCAGTCACGTCGGGTGACTCGAACCGCGCAGCACTCCAGGCGATTCCGGCGGCAGTCCGGAAAGACACAACGCTTGTCACTTCAAACAATCACATGAAAACAAATCCGCTCAACAAAGGCGTGCTCACACAAAATTTCGCCGGCATCGGTCCGGTCACCCGCGCGATGGTGCAGGCCCGCGCGCGGGAACTGGCCGTGATCGCGGGTCGCGCTCCGCCCTACGTGACGCAGGTCGATTATCAACAAGCACGGCGTGAACTGACCGGCGAGTCAGACATGGATCGGCAAGACGCGATCCTCGATGCGCTCCCCGAGGCAAAACGCTGGGATCCGGTTCCGGGTTCGGCAGGACGGCAAGCTCCGGAGTCCTCCAGCGAGGACGAGGATGACGAAGGGCGGAGTGAAACCGAGCAGATGGTCGACGAGGGCGCCGAGGAAGCCGACCGAGATCGCATGCTTCAGGCCGCCCGGGCCGCCGAGAAAAATAAATAACGTGCGCCGTGAGCGACCCGGCAATTCCCCTTACTCAGGACGAGGTCGTGCTGGAAACGAAAGCTCTGACGCGCCGCTTCGGCGCGTTTACGGCAGTTGATGCACTCACGCTCAACGTCAGGGCTGGCGAGATGTTCGGTCTGCTCGGCTCCAATGGCGCCGGCAAGACCACGACGATCAAAATGCTCACGACGCTGATGCGACCTTCGTCGGGCGACGCACGCGTGGCCGGGTGCTCCATCACCACCCAGGCGGTCGACGTTCGCCGCGTGATCGGATACGTGCCGCAAGGTGTTTCAGTCGATGGCTCGCTCACCGGTTACGAGAATCTGCTCATCTTCGCCAAACTCTACGACCTGCCGCACGGGGAGCGAAAGACCCGCATTGCGGAGGCATTGGAATTCATGGGATTGACCGCCGAGGCCGGACGTTTGGTGGGCGAATACTCCGGGGGCATGGTTCGCCGTTTGGAAATCGCCCAGTCTACGCTGCACCGGCCGCGCCTTTTATTTTTGGATGAACCGACTGTGGGATTGGACCCGATTGCGCGCGACGCGGTGTGGAAGCTTCTCGTCGATCTGCGCGCGAACTACGGCACGACCCTGTTCTTCACGACCCACTATCTGGAGGAGGCCGAGAGCCACTGTGATCGCATGGCGATTATGCACCTTGGAAAAATCGCGGCTCTGGGCAGTTGCCGGGAACTTGAGGCATCGCTCGGTGGCGGTGCCCATACGCTGAATGATGTCTTCACGCGCTACGCGGGCAGCGCCTTGGATGACGGGGGCAACTTGCACAACGTCGCGGCCGAGCGCGCAACCGAACAGCGGCTTGGATAGCCGACCGCCGATGAATGCGACCTTTCCCCACCTGGTGACCGGCTTCGTCGAAAAGACCTTCGTCATCGCGGAATTCGAGTTGCGCAAGCTGCGCCACGATTTCACGGAGCTGATCACACGCGCGCTCCAGCCCGCGCTTTGGCTGCTCATCTTCGGGCAGGTTTTCGCCCGCAGCGGAACGATACATACCGGCAATATTCCGTATCTGGACTTCATTGCGCCTGGCATCCTCGCGCAAAGCGTCCTCTTCGTGGCCATTTTTTATGGCATCAACGTCATTTGGGAGCGCGATCTCGGCATCGTGCAGAAATTTCTCGTCAGTCCGACGCCACGCTCCGCACTGGTGCTCGGCAAGGGGTTTTCCGCGGGGATCCGCACGCTCTCGCAGACCGTCATCGTCTACGGCCTGTCGCTCCTTTTGGGAGTGAAACTGAATTGGAGTCCGCTCGCCCTCTTCAACGTGCTGATCATCGTCGTGCTTTCGGCTACGCTGTTCTCGACGTTTTCACTCATCATCGCATGCGTGGTGAAAACGCGCGAACGCTTCATGGGTGTCGGTCAGGTGCTGACCATGCCGCTATTCTTCGCGAGCAACGCGATTTATCCCACCGACATCATGCCTGGCTGGCTGCAGACCGTTTCGCATCTGAATCCACTGACCTACGTGGTGGATGCCCTCCGCACGTTCATGCTCGCCGGCAGCACGAGTTCGTTCGGTCTGGTTCACGACTATGTTGTCATCCTGCTGAGCACGATCGTGTTGGTCGGTATCGGCGCCCGATTGTATCCCCGCCTCGCGACATAGGCGCGACGGGCGGCGGCGGCAATTTATGGACACAACAACCCTGCTAGCTCCGGCCTCATCGAGGACGGTCGAAGCGCCCGACGCACTCACGATGACATTGGCCGCAACCGTCTCCGCCCTCGTAAGCCTTCCGAGGGCGGCGCCGCAGGCAGATTTGGCAACCGAGCCACGAGGAGAAACTCCGACTGTCCGAACTCGTGCGCCGTTACGTTTTGCCCGAAAGTGAGTCCTGCCCCAATACTCGTCCCCCTTCCATGCTTCTCCGCGCAGCCCTATCCGCAGTCACGCAGGCCGCTTGGTTTATGGTGCCATTTGCGCTTTCTCTGCCCCTGCTTTCGCGCGCCACGGCGCCAGTGCGGTCCGGCATCGTGGTGCTCGATGCCACGCAGTTTCTCGGGGAACTACCCGACGGCGACACTGCCGTGAATGGCAACCGCGGCGGACCCCGCAACGCCGCCGCGGTCGCTTCCCCGCGGCCAGTGCCGGCGTTTATCTTTGAAAACTTCGCCATCAATCTGCGCGGACCGAGCTCATTAGGAGCTAAGGCCATCATTCCGCAGGCCGGGACTTGGTACCTCTATGTGCGCTCGCGGAGCCTCACCGGAGGAAGTTCATTCAAAGTGTCCGTTGGCAACCAGCCGAGCACCGGCATCTTTGGCGCAACGCCCGAGGGCGCACTACAATCGGGCGGCCATTTCGACCTCCCGGCGGGGCCGCTCAAGGTCACCCTCACGGACATAGTGCCCGGCTGTTCGTTCGATGTCCTGCTTTTATCGCCGCAGCCGAAGCTCGAGGAGTCCGACCTTGCCTCTCTCCAATACCCGGAGGACCTCGTACTCCTGAAGGAGTACGCCCTGCCCGTCGCGATCGACGGAGTGAAGTTCGGCGACCTCGACGGTGATGGGAAAACCGATCTCGTCGTCCTCACCCCCACGTATTCGACGTACGCCTTTGATCACGAAGGCAAGGAGCTTTGGCATTATGAGGCCCCCTCGGCCGGAGCTTCCCTGCGGAGCCAGTTCGAGGCGCCGGGCTCTGTCTGGGATTTCGATCAGGATGGCAAGGCCGAGGTAGTCGCATGGCGGATGATCGACGGCAAGGAATACCTCACGATGGCCGATGGCGCGACCGGCGCAATCAAGCACCAAGTGGCGTGGCCCACACCGCCGCTCCCGCATGTGTATAATAATTTCCGAACGGCCATAGCCCGGTTGCATCCCGGCTATCCCGACAGCTTGATCGTCTATACGGATTCCGGTGGCACGGTGTCGGTGAACGCCTACGGCCCCGCGCTCGACCTGCTCTGGACGTACAGCCATCCCCGTCTGAAGGACTACCACGGCCATTACATTTATCCGGTCGATCTCGATGGCGACGGCATCGACGAGATCTACGTCTCTCACGTGATGCTCGACGCCCATGGTCACGAACGCTGGAATAACTACGATTTGTTTCCCGACAACCACGACCACGTGGACTCCGCTCGCTTCCTGGATTTGCACGGCGACGGCAAGCTCTCGCTCATCACGGGCCAATCGGACGTCGGCACCGTGATGTACGATGCCGTGACCGGAAAACTGCTCTGGCAGCGTTTCGCCAATCACAACCAAAAGATCGAGGGCGGAAACTATCGCGCCGACGTCGCCGGCCCGGTGATCGTAGCCAGCTCCCGCTTCTACACTGGCGGCCTCGGGGCGCTCCTTCGCTGGTACGATCCCACGGGCAACCGGATCGATATCTGGCCGCACAATCCGATCCCGGGAAACCCGAATTTCGTAAAGGGCGATTTCCGGGGTGACGGTAAACCCCAGCTTTTCTGGCAGCGCTTCCGGATCGAGCCCGACGGCACCGGCACAATGGCTTTTCCCGACGAAGTGTTTCACATGTTCGACTTCATGGGAACGGGCACGGACCAGGTGATCACCGTTGGCCGCGGCGGCATGGTGCGCATCTACGGTTACAAATACGCCCGGTCCAATCCCACCGCGGGCAAGCTCGACCCGGTGTTCCGCGCCCACACGATCTCCAACCACACCCATTACTGAGGACATGACCCCGATCCCTCCTCCTCGTCCCGCCGCGCGCGCCCTGCGATTCCCTCCTTCTGTCCGGCGCCACGCGCTGGCCCTCATGGGTGGTCTGGCGATCTTCAGCTCCGCCTTGGGAGGAGTGTTTTATCCCGAGGGCGCGACCACGCTGCACTTCGCTTTCGAAGGCAGCCCGGATGGTGACCGCCCGATTGTCCGCCCTCCTGCGACATTTCATCCAGAGGATGGCTTTGGCTTCGTCGCTTCACCAGGTCTGCGCGGCACCGCCCGTGGCGTCACCGCGCCGAAATATTTCCGGTTCGATGTGAACCTACCCGCCGGCACCTACGATATTACGGTCCGACTGGGTGGTGCGTCAGTCCCCTCGATCACCCGCGTCAAAGCCGAGAATCACGTCGTACTGGAAGAGATTGCCCTCACCTCTGGCGAGAGCGTGGTGAAGACCGTGACCGTGTCCGTCACGCATGGCGCCCCAGGAAAGGGGACGCCGGAGGGAGACGGCCGGCTCAATCTCGAATTCGAAGGGACCAATCCGTCGCTGATGAAACTCGACATCAAGCCAAGCGGTAAACCGAGCGGGTAGGCGGGCAGTACTTCCCTTACGTTTCGGATAAGCGCGCCAAGACCAAGATGGTTGTGGCGACGATTTTGAACAAGCCCGAGGTATCATTCGCGCTTTTGCGCGCGGCGAATGACATCGGCCAAATCGATTCTCAAGGCGTCACACATGCGAAACGTGGTTTCCCGAGTGGCCCCGTCAGAATGCTTTGGATGATACGTTAAAGGCCATCGCAGGGAAAGAGCATCAGACCCTATGGCGTGAAGGGATAATTGAACACGAACTTGCCCGAGCTTTCCGGCAGAAGAAACCTGACTGGCTTCGCGGCAATGCTCTTTGCTGGCTGGATTAGATGCTCCAGCAGCCGCGCGACCGTGTCGACGCCCGCTTCCCGATCGGAATCAGTTTCGGAGATATAGCTCAGGGCGAACTCGCCTGGATTGACCTCATGAAAGCGATAGTGCACGAGGCCCTCGCAGCCAGCAAAACATTGATCTATGTCGCGGGTAGTCACGCGGCGGCCACCGGGACCGGTCAAGGTATCCAGCGCCCGTCCGTGAAGGATGTAATTCGTTCCATCGCCGTTACTGCGCCGCTCCACCAAATCTCCGATCCGGTAATTCAAAAGCGGCATGTAATCATTCGTGAGGGTGGACACGATGAGTTCGCCGACCCCGCGAGCGTCTTCGTTGATAACGGCGAGATGAGCGACTTGCTCGCTGGCAATCATCTGCCCGGTGTCGCGCTCCATCAGAAGATGACCTGTCTCCGTTGAGCCATAGAGGTTGTACACCGGTACGCCAAACACCCGCTCGAGAATCGTTTTGTGAAGAACGCTCGTATACTCGTAGCTCGTGAGGATGAACTTGAGCTTGGGGAACCGGACCTGGCGGCGTTCACAGTGGAGAGCGAAGACTGCAGCGTAGACGGGATCTGTATCCAAAAATACTGGATCCCAGTCGAGGGCCTCTCGCACCATCTGGTCGAGGTCATCCGTGCTCAGCAGAAACGGGAAACGTGAAAGACTGAGCACTCGAGCATGGCCGAGAGTCCGCCGTTCGACAGACGGCGTGCCATCGTAGGAGATGTCACCGTTGCATGCAGGCGAAGATATCGTCACCCGATGAGCGCTGGGGTTTTCGGCGAGAACCTGGGCGACGGGGCCATTGAGCGAAAGCGCCCACAACTCCTGACGGGCCCACCAGCCCGAACCCAAGATGAGGTCCGCACGGTTGTCCGTCGTCCCAGCGGTGTGCTCAATCTCGACCAGCCGGCCGGTTACCAGGCTTTCGAGCGTTTGACCGGCCCGGAGAAAATTCTTCGGGAAATCTTTCTTGATGTCCTGCTTGTTGATGAACGGAAGACTCGCCAGAAGCTCGCTCCCACTCCGTGAGGCGTCGGTGTTTGTGGCCGACCGGTAGATCGGCACTTCACGAACGTACTCGCGAATTTTCTGTTCCTGGCTGCCAAGCATGGCGGTATTTCCCACAGGATATCTTGGTTTTGGTCAGACCGCTTGAGTGGCAAGCTTGCCCGAATTCAACCTGGCCACTGCTCGGGGCGAAGCCGCGGCCCGCAGCTCGGCGATCACCCGAGGAAGCTGGCTCATCAAGTAGGCGACGTCCTCTTCCGTTGTTTCATAGTCGAGGCTAAAGCGAATCGTGCTGCGCGCCTCGGCCGGACTCAATCCCATGGCGGTCAACACGTGCGACGGTGCGACGGAACCGGTGGTGCACGCCGAGCCGCTTGAGGCACAGATATCCACTTGATCCAGCAGCATGAGAAGCGCCTCTGCTTCCACTCCCGCAAATGCGATGCTCGTCGTATTGGGCAGCCGTGGTTCTTTGGCCCCATTGCGCACGGTTTGCGGAATTTCCCTGAGGATGTCGCTTTCGAGTTTATCCCTCAACCCCGCGAGTTTCCGCTGCGAATCCGCTGAGACTGCATGAGCGAGTTCTGCCGCCCGACCAAACGCGACGAGGTAAGGAACATTTTCGGTGCCCCCGCGATGCCGCTCTTCCTGATGGCCGCCCACGATCAGTCCTCTAAAAGGAGTGCCTTTGCGCACGTAGAGAAGCCCAACTCCCTTCGGGCCATGAAGTTTGTGGGCCGAGAGCGACAAGAGATCTACTCCGAGTTCATTTACATCGATAGCCAGCTTGCCAGGGACCTGCACGGCATCGGTGTGAACGAGGATCCCACGCTGGCGGCAAATGGCGGAGATCTTTGAAATCGGAAAAAGGACTCCGGTTTCGTTGTTCGCCCACATGATTGAGACCACGGCCGTGTCTGGCTGAAGCGATCGTTCGAACAGCTCCAAGTCGAGCGAACCATCGCGGTTCACTGGCAAGTAAGTGACTTGATAGCCCCGCTCTTCCAAGGCCGCGCAGCAGTTTTTAGTGGCAGAGTGTTCGACGGCGCTGGTGACAACGTGCTGCTTGGTGGGTTGGGCATACAGGCAGCTCGTAATGGCGGTATTGATGCTCTCTGTTCCGCAACTGGTGAAAATCACCTCAGTGAAACTGGCTCCGATCAGGGCGGCCACGGATTCGCGGGCGGCCTGGATCGGCTCGACCAAGCTCTTCCCCAGGCGGTAAGGGCTTGAGGGATTGCCCCATTTCTCGGTCAAGAAAGGCAGCATCGCTTGGAGCACCTCGGGGGCGACGCTCGTCGTGGCATTACTGTCAAAATAGTACGTTTTTCGCAAAGACATAAGATGGCCGTTATCGGGGATTCAGTCGCCGGATGCCGGACTCGAGGAGGAGTTGGAACTCTAGACGGGTAAATGGGTTCGGCTGTTCGGAACTGTCAAACCGAGTTTAAAATTTTTTCAGGCGCCATTAATAAACCGTTTCAAACGTGGATTTGAGATTGGCGGTGACATCCCCGCCCTGCAACGCGTGCTTTGGTGTGCACGACACCTCACCGTTTGCCCGACGACGCAGTAGCGATAAAATACTATGCGCCGAAGTTACATTGAGGGCGGAACCGGCTTTTCACCTCCACGACAAGAACGATCATCGGCTGCTCATTCTAACGAAGTAGCTGCCTGTAGGAGCAGGCATTTTCGTTCCCGGTACAATTTCTTCAATTCGCCCTTCGTCGGCACGCGTAATCTTCCAGCCGGCAGTTACCTCGAACTGGATCTCGTTTGCGGTCCCCAAGTCGATACGCCATTCGCCGGGATTTAATCGCTCAACGTGGATGGAAATGGCGTCTCCGGATTCGACCGAAAACACGGATGTCTTAACCAATTTGGCCTCACTCGCCATGATTTCACCGACTTCCGCATTCTCCGATCGGATATAATAGAAGCGCGCCAAGCCCGAGACTTTCGAAGCGGGATCGGCAAAAGGCTTGATCTCCGACGAGAAACAAACCCGGTCGAGGCGAGCCCCGCGCCTGACCGAGAAATCTCCGGCCGCCCGCAAGCTCACCTCAAATCCTTCGGTGGCGCCCTCTTTCCGGAGGGGAAAAATGACGGAGGCAAACCGGGCCGACGGTTCGGCGACTGAGGCGGAAAGGGTCTTCGTGGCGGTAGATGGAAGATCGACGTGCCGGCTTTGGGGCCGGTGGATCGCGAAGTCACCGGTCGGCTCGAGCATTTGGATACGAATACGGCCGGAACGACCGATCAAATCGACTTTTGCCCCGCTTTGCACTACTGACACTTTCACTGACAGTAGCCCTTCCCAAACCCGTAAGTAGCTGCCGCGCTTGCGGCTAAAATGGCTGCCCGGGCTGGGATCGAACCAGCGACCAAGTGATTAACAGTCACCTGCTCTGCCACTGAGCTACCGGGCATCATCGTTCGTACGGCCCGTGCCGACGAAAGGAGGGACGAAAAACATGCCGGATGCACTGCTTGTCAATGCCCGTTTTGCCCATCCCAGCGGAAATTTGCGGCGTCACCAAAGTTTTGGTTGCTTTCACCTCCATACTTCCTATCACCTCAACCCCTTTTCCATTACGCCTGCCTCCAATTCCGGGGCGACAGGGGGAACGAAATCCATGAAGCAACAGTTCAAACTCAATGTCACGCCGCGCGCCCAGACCGGTCGCAGCGCTTCACGCCGCCTCCGCAAGGCCAATCGCGTTCCCGCCATCCTTTACGGGAAGCACACCAGCCCGGAGTCGCTCTCCATCGAAGGCCCGGA
>Ga0206956_1161_pt2 | contig 14906 bp, 14 predicted proteins | sample Alteio_BWOrgHeat_35_FD_153252 | JGI IMG/M metagenome (GOLD analysis project Ga0206956, IMG submission 153252) | Enriched cells from forest soil in Barre Woods Harvard Forest LTER site, Petersham, Massachusetts, United States -... | ecosystem: Environmental > Terrestrial > Soil > Temperate forest >...
CGCGGTCTTTGGCAAATTCTTTCAGCCGATCTTGATCCAGTGTCAGGTCACCTTGTTTGTCCACGCCCAGGCAGCAAATGATGTCACTGGCAAAAGGTTGCAGTCCCTGAATCGCTGCGCCCCTGGCCCCCATCCCATTCGAACTACCCCTGAAATCCGGCGTGTCGACTACCAAGTATGGTCTGCGTTCCGATCCGATGAAATCCCGTACGATGGCTACTACTCCCTTGGTCATGCGTCGCGCGGTGGGCGAATCGAGCACAACTCGGCTTGGCGATTGAGATGTCGTAGCGCTGGAGGTCAGCGTTCTCTTGACCTCGCCAACATCCACTAGAGATAGCGGTGGATTAGTCTTCAGGAGTCCAACCGGCAGAAAAGGAAGATCGGCTACGTGCGTGGCGGATTGATAATCCACAGGCCAGTTCTGAACATAATTCCTGTAGCCTTCATGTCGCTGGCATGCATAATCCAGTTCGCTCTTAAGTATTTCCAACAAACCGGCCTGCTTTTCTTCAGGAGCCTGACCATACGGAGGCATGGCCAGAAGCGAGTCGACTTTATCCTCAAATTGCTGCATGAGAGATCTTTGTCTAAACAGGAAGCGCCGAAGCCGCTATTTTCCCCGAGGAGGTCTTTGGCAATTCAGAAACCATGCGGATCGAGTCGAGAGCCCAATGAGCTGGAAGGTGTCGGCGAACTTCTTCCATCACGACTGTTGTACCCTGATCGGGCACGATAAACAAAACCAGAGCTTCTCCGGCTTCGGGATGATCGACGGCGCGGGCGGCGCATTCATAGACCCCCGGAATTGCGGTGACTTTTGCCGTCACCTCTGCAAGACTCACCCGTATTCCTCTCATTTTCAGAAATGCCCCTTGGCGTCCTTCGATCCATAGGTAACCCTCCTCATCCTGGCGGACCAGATCGTGGGTTCGCAGCCAACCGTCGCTGAAATGGCGATCCGTTTCCTCCGGATCGTTGAAATAGCCGGAACAAATGGATGGCCCCTTTACCAGCAGCTCGCCGACCTGCCCGGCGGGCAAGTCATTCCCTTCTGCGTCCGCGATCCGGACCGTCAGATTGTCCAACGGTCGTCCCACGCTTCCTGCTTTCTCCTCCCAGCGTTCTGGTTCCATGCACGATATCCTGGCGGTCGCTTCAGTTTGCCCGTACATCACGAAGAACTTAGTCGTGGGGAAAAGCGATCGCATCTCATGGATTCTCTCGCGAGCTAATGCTCCTCCAGCCTGGAGAAAGCGCCTCAAACAGGGCATGGCTATCTGCCGAATATTCGATCGGCGAAGAAGTACGTTATAAGCGGTCGGCACACCGGCGAATGTGGTACAGCCAAATTGCGCGATGGACTGCAGCACTTTATCAGGGAACATGAAGCGGCGGTCAAAGACCACGCCACCGCCCTGATAGAGATGCGTATGCATCACGCTCGCCCCGAAACAATAGCTCACTGGGAGAATCAGCATGGCCTTCTCGTCGTTGGCCAATTGCTGGCTGCGAATGATGGCTTCGGTGTTGCTGATCAGATTCCCATGGCTAACCTTGACGAAGCGGGGGACACCGGTCGAACCGGAAGTTGCCATCAAAGCCGCAAGATCCGAATCCTCGCAAGCAGCCGGCGGCATGGTCCTCGTTGGGTCCTGGGCCAAGTCACCCCGAAGGCTCACGATAGAACTCCGGATCTCCTTTCCTGAAACACCTGCTTCAGTCCACACGGCCTTGGCCTCGGTTGCTTCAAGCAGCATCGCTGCTGAGGCCGTCACCGCGCGATCCTCCACTGGCACTGCTACGAGGCCAGCGTACATAGCTCCCAAATAAACTAAGGCGCTGGACGGAGACAAGGAACAACCAATCAGCACGCGGTCCCCCTTCGTCAAACCAGCGGAGACTAAGGAGGCGCCACGCATAGCGATCAGCCGCGGCAAGTCCTCAGGGTAGATACAGCGCCCTGCGGCTGCATCAATTAAGTGCGAACCCGGCCCCAGGCGCTCTACCAATCGACCGGCAAAATTCTGTTCGGTGGTGGCTGTCACTTTAGACTTTCTTGGATACCTTCGGAGTAATAATCCGCACGATCTCGCGAACACTCTCCATCTCCATCAACTCATCCACATCCAGACTGATCCCGAAGGCCTCTTCCAAATTGCTCGCCAGAGATAAATGGCCCACAGAATCCCAGGCAGGGATGTCACTTGTAGTTGTGTCCATCGACAACGATTGCGGGTCGACGTCAAAGGCGGCTTTGAAGGCCTGCCGGACTTTGTCTAAAACGTAATCCTGATCGTTCATTTCGCCCTTTCGTGTATCTGTTTAATCCAACTCTGCTGAATAATTGCCAAATGGTGAGGGTGCGTTGGGAGCATGTCACATACTAGCAGGGGTTCAATCCCACAAACTTAGGCCATGATTCCCGTACCACCGTCAAGAACAAGAGTATGACCGATAATCCCAACTGCCGCGTCGGAGCAAAGGAATTGTGCTCCATACGCGACTTCCTCGGCTGTAACCAAGCGTCCTGCCGGAGTGCGACGGATGGTCTCAGCAATCCGTGCTTCGCTATTCGGTATCGATTTCCAGGCATCGGTGAGCACTGCCCCGGCGGTTAGAATGTTGACACGGATCCCGCGCGGCGCGAGTTCGACGGCCATGTGACGCGCTAATGCCTCAAGGGCGCCTTTGGACGAGCCCACCAACGAATAGGACGGTAAGGCACGCAACGCTCCCCAAGAGCTGACTGCCACAATGCTCGATCCTTCGGAAAAGCGCGCCATGAGAAGTTTGATCAGCTTGAAGAAAACGCGGACATTCAGGTTAAATGTCCAGTCAAAGTGGCGCTCGGTGAGTTCCTGGATGGGCCGGTGGATCCCAGTGGCTGCACAGTGTACCAACCCAGAAAGATGCGGACCCACTCCTTGTAGCGAGTGGTCAAGCTGCTGCAGACCTCTTTCGCTAGTCAAGTCCGCACGGCACAGCGTAATGGCCAAACGTTCCTCTGCAGCGATCGCCTTCAACTGTTCAGCAGCCTGCTCGTTGCGGAGATAATTTGCGATCACCGTAGCGCCCGCCCGCGCGAAGCGGAGCGAAATAGCCTGGCCGATGCCGCGCGTACCCCCGGTAACCAAGATCGTTTTCTTACGCAAACAAAACAGATCATCGCCGCTGGCGCTCATGCAGATTGAGTCCCTATTCCCATGAAAATACCACTGGGGCACCGAGGCATTATTCGCCGGTCGGGATGGACAGCGCTGCAACTTGCGCGTCCCGCTTCCCCTTCGGACCAAGACGCCAGGATCGGGTCTCGGGATCATATTGCCTGATTATCGTCGCGGGTGATCCAAAAACTACGGAGTAGTCGGGGATACTTCGCGTCACCATCGAGTTGACCGCGACTACACAATTACGGCCTATCGTCAACTCTCCTCTTGCGCACATGATGGCAGACCCACGACCGATCCAAGACCCCTGGCCAATTCGGATTCTGCCGCCCTCCGTAATACCCTGTCGAGAGATTGGTGTCATGATATCTTCGTACGCATGATTGTGATCTAGTATGACGACCTGCTGACCGACGAGCACATCACGTTCCAGATGGATTCGGTTCTTGGCCGATATCATCGCTCCATAGCCGATGGAGCAATTGTCGTCGATTACAATTATGGGCTCGCCTGTGGGGTCATCAGTGGCGACGTTGAGCCACGCGTCCTTTAGTAGGCTGACTGAATCGCCGACGCTGATTCTAACTGACCTTTGTCTGTCCACGTGACTGGCGAAATGAAATGATAGATTACGTCCTTTGGACGCAAACGGATAGACCAAACTGATCCAAATGCTGTTTAGTTTGGTAAGCCCCCTGGGCAAGAGGTCCAAAGGGTCCTTGAACCGCGGCCGATGGTTCCGATGACGCACGTCTTTACTCCTTAGAAATGATTTCCACTTGTCGGACGATGTATCAATGCACTCTCATTTTCGGCGAGATCCTTCTAGCGAAACTGGGAGCAACGTGCGTCAGGGTCCACTTGATTGCCAGCTTAGTCGTCGGCTCATATTTCATTGCCTTGCGCACGGCCTGCCGCGCTTCCTGATATCGCTCATGTTCGAGGTACCAGTTCGTCCACGCACTATGGAGCTGACGCAAGCTGTGGGTAACTGTTTTCAGCACGTCGGGTGGCAGTTTGGAATCCAATTTCAACCATTTCTCGAGCATCGTCTGCGAACCTCGGAGGCGTACCTCAACCTCGTCCCACGGGCGGCAGTTTGAACCTTCTGGGGATCTACTCCGGTCAAGCAAAGCCAGCGGCTTATTAACATAGCAAAAGGTGGTCGCGAGAGACAGGCGAAAAAGGAAATCGTGGTCCTCCGCATATCCGAGTTGATTGTCAAACCACCCAAGCTGCTTGAAAACGTCAGCACGAACCAAGAGGGTGGATATCCAGAAGGGGTCACGGCACTTCACAAGGTTTCTGACTGCTTCAAAATCGATTCCCAGCGTTTCTTCATAGGGTTTTCCACTTTCGCGGAAGGCCAAGGTATCCATTCCAAGGCTGTCTACTAGCCTTGCATCAGTGATACACGCACAACACTTGTCCTTGAACTGCTCGAGGGCACGGACTTGCCATTCGAGCTTTTCCGGAAGCCAGATGTCGTCCGAGTCCAAGAAGGCTACCAATTCTCCGCGAGCTTTCTCAATCCCCATGTTTCGAGCAGCGCTTTGACCCTGGTTGGGCCGGAAGAAGTAGCGGACTCGTCTGCCGTTGCAACCCTCTTGGCTGACGAGCGTCTGAAGAGCTTGACCAGTTCCGTCTGTGGATCCGTCGTCAACGACGATGACCTCGAACTCCGTGTAGGTCTGCGCCAGAACACTTCGGAGGGCGGCCTGTACCTGTCGTGTCCGGTTGAAAGTCGGGATAATTACCGATATTAAAGGTCCGTGATTCATTGGTCGATTGGCGCATTTGCCGAGGCGCCGGATCCTAGGACCCACATCTTTCTAGAGAAGTCATATCGTCGATACCCTGGAAGGAGACATCCGGATAGTCACAGTGACGACTCATAATTCTTGTTCTTGCTGCGTTTGCCGGCAGAATTTTACCTACCGGCTTAGGCGCCTTCCTTCTTCATTCGGAGAACGGCTGGTACACAAATGCCGTAGGCAACCAAGAACGAGCAGAGCCCCAAAGCTACTTGGGCCGTGATCCCTCCGGCCAGGCCGAGGAAGCGGATAGCAAGACCGCCGCAAAGAAGTGCCGCAGATACGAGCCCCGCACGTACGAATGCCGTTCCATACTGGGCCAAGTCCAAGCCTGTCAACCCGCGAATCCGCATAATTTGAAGGAAGTAGCTCGCCCCAATCGCGACCAGAGCCGCGATTTGGGCACCCACCACTCCCAGTATCTTACAAGCGGGATAGATGGTGACAATCATAATCACAGCAGAAGCGGCGACCGCGCGGCGGTGCAGAGCTGGTCGGCCCATAGCAGAAAAAGCGTCGGTGATGACACCGTTCAGGATACTGATGAACGCTACTGCCGCGGCGACGGCCAGGGGGCCAGCGGATTTCAAATACCGAGCCCCGTAGGTGACCCTGAGAATAGATGGGGCGTATAACCAGATGACAACGACGACTGGAAGCCCTAATACGATGAGCCAGGAAGTAGCTTCTAACAGGACGCGGTTGACGCGGTGGTGATCCTCCTGAACGTGGGCGAACGCAGGGAAAAGTGTTGCGCCCACCATGTTTTGAATGAATCCTGTTGGGGTCTGGACCAAGTAGACTGCCATCGTATACAGCCCCAACGCCGTGGGAGAGCAGAGCTTGGCGAGAACGAAAATGTCCGTGCGTGTAAAGATCAGGTTCAGAAACGACAAGCCATATGCCCCCCTCGAATAGCTCAGGAGATCGCGAGCAGCGGCTCTGTCCCACCCAAATGAGGGCAACCCAGGACACAAAATATACGACAACAAACACCTGAAGGCGTTCTCGCTAAAATATCCAATTGCTAGCGCCCAAACGTCGCGAAGAACAAAGCTGAGAATTACAGTAAGAATGACACCACAGACGGCGCCTCCATTAGTGATTGCGGCCCAGCGCCCGAACTTCATGTCTTTCTGCGGTAGACAGGACCGCGGACTCATCGCCCCTTCCAGTAGGGCGCCTAATAACGCCACGCGAAGCAACGCAGAGAGTTCCACGTTTCCATAGAATCGCGCGACGAAAGGAGCCATGACGAAGCAAATAGCATAGACACCGAGACTGCGTCCCATTGCCAGCCACCAGGCCGCGTTGAGGTATTTGGGCTCCCGTCCCCTTGGATTTCGAATGACCGACGCCTTCAACCCCACGTCGGTAAGGGACCCGACAATCGACGCGGAAGACATGACAATGGCCATCGTGCCAAAGGCGCTCGGCGCGAGAAGCCGCGTCAACAGCATGTTCCGAGCAAATCGACTTGCCTGCTCGCCAAGACTTGCGCTTCCTAGCAGCGCGGCTCCACGAGTGGTCTTTGCCCTGAGGTTCTCTCCCAGCATCAATCGATCGATGTATCCCCTGGCACGGGAGTAAAGACTTGCGAAATCCATTCGTTTCCGGGAACTCGTTGGCGTCATAAATGGCGTCAAAATTTCCACCCTGTCTCAATCGGTTATCTAGAACTGGAAATACAGAAACACTTTCGTCTGTTGGAGAGACATCAGCGAAAGGGCCAGCAACAAACCGAGCGCCAAGGCCCAGCGGACCGTGGGCTGCCATAACAGCCATGGCGACGTATCAGGTTTGACCTCAGTTAAGGTTGGTGAGAATTTCGCCATGATCGTCTGGCTATTCGGCAACGCCCAAACGATGAAGAAACGGAGGGCCAGGCCTGCCGGGGCGGGGTTGCCATCGTCAGCGGGGACTGCCAGGAAATGGTGGGTTTTGGTAAGAAATGCTTGTATAGGGCCAAAGTGTCCGAGGACCGTCATAAGGGTGCTTGGCACTGGAATCGAATCGACACCGTGTAACCCGATCATCCCTCCGAACATCTGCAAGGCTGCGCCTACCGAAGGCGCGCGGAACATCACTTGGGTGGCGACCACCGCCACATAAGTTAGGACGACGCTAAAGCCCACGATTCCATCTTCAACAAGCCGTCCGCGGTTCTTTGCGCTTGGCTTGGGACCGAACCAATGCCATGCATGGTTGATGATCAGATAAGTGCCGTGCATCAACCCAAACAAGAGGAATTGAAGTCCAGCACCATGCCAAATTCCCGCAAGCGTCATGGTGATCAGAATTGGGATCAACACAAGAGAATTGAAAGCACTAAGCGTCTTAGCGTTGCGATTTGGCGCACCTTGCGCGGCACGAAGCCGCCGGCGGTTGAGGTAAAGACCTATCGGATTGTAAAGCAATGAAGTCAAATAAAGGGTCAGAGTGATGTGCCAGCGCTTCCAAAACTCAATGATGTTTCTGGACTTGTACGGGGAATCGAAATTGATCGGAAATTTGATTCCGAACATGTAGGCCAACCCGATCGCCATATCCGAGTAGCCGGAAAAATCAAAATACAGTTGCAAAGAATAGGCGAGGGCATACGACCAAGTCGCACACATCGCAAAATCGCCCGGATGGGCAAATCCGATTTTCACCACGTCGGCCAGTGGGTCAGCTAAAAGGACCTTTTTCGCCAATCCGATGATGAAGTAGCTTGTGCCGATGGATAGATTCCTGGACCGCAATCGGTAGGTATCGGGATTAAGTAATTGTGGCCCGATCTCACGAATATGCAGTATGGGTCCAGCAATGAGGTGAGGAAATAGAGTTACAAACGCGGCGTACCGGAGGAGATCGAGATCCTTTCCCCGCCCGTGGTCGCAGTCAACCAGGTATCCGATTTGCGTGAAAGTGAAGAACGAAATACCCAACGGCAGAACGATGTTGAAGTCAAATCGGGAGGGAACCAGTGAAATCGAATGCCCCCACGAAAGCATTGGCCCCAAGTACTTGAAGGAAAAAAGCACAACAATGTTCGCAGCCACACCGAAAAAGAGAAGACGACTTCGGGATTTTTTGTTGTCTTCCTTCTGGCGTGCGAGCAGCCCCCGTCCGATCGAGAAATTGAACGCAATGGAGCAGAGGAGCAGAATCACAAACGCGGGATTCCAAGCAGCGTAGAAGGCCAGTGAGGCGAGTACCAGCCAGCCGACCGCGTAGCCTGCCCCGAGCTTGGCCACGAGATAGTAGCCTACGAGCGCGATCGGGAGAAAGACGAAGAGAAAACTAAATGACGCGAATACCATAGGAAATCAGCGCGAGTTCGGTAACCGCTCAATAAGGTTCAGAATGTGGAAGCGTTTACACACGTGAGCCAGTGGGAGCTAGCTCCTGCAATCGATGCTCACTGCCGAGCCGTGCCGGATGTTGTCGCCAGATGGAGGCCGCCACAGGTTAACGTCATCCCTTTGGGAATCGATTCCCCTCGCCTGAAACGCGCCAATTGTGCCGTCATTGCGCTCATACCTTGAGCATTCAAGTGGAGGGAATTCGCGAAACACGAATCATCAAGAGTGGCGTAATCCGTGATGTCAAACAGTTGGGCGTTGCATCCATCGGCGACAGTGTGAAATTGTTCCTTGCGGTCAGCGATAACAGTGCGAACTCTTGGGTTTTGTTCGATGACGTCAGGTAAGATCGGCCCCAGCACTATGGTGAAGGGCCGACCCTCTCTCCGGACGTCCTGGCAGAATTGGGCCAGATCGCTCATGCAGCGCGTACAGTGGGGATTCAGGTCAAGCGCTTCGCTAATTCCAGCCCTAGGTCCTGTGGGACCGACATCGATTTCCAAAGGCACAGCACCTGTCTTGGTGAATGCCATGGAGGTAGACGATGTTCGGCTGTGGTAGTCGCGCCAGTTCTTCCAATACGACATCAATCCCGAAATGTCGCGATAGGTGAATTCTTCTGCCATCGTCATCCTGCCCAGCACGTAGCGGCGAAAGACAGGAGTGGGCACTTCGACGTCCGAACGGTAAGCATCCCGCATTTCCAGGGGACTTGCTGCGAAAATAACCTCACGCACTGGGTAGAGTTCTGCCAACCGCTCGTAAAACTGTTCCGAAGTCAGCACCGAGATGCCGTTGGCCCCCAGATTGACGAAGGGACGCATTTCTTCGTCCTCGAGCAGATCGCTGTCGATGTCGTTGAGCGCTATGCTCGCTCCACTGACTACTGCGATGGGCGTCGAACCGGGCCGATGTTCTCGGAGGAAGCGCATTTTCTCGTTGAGCGGCAAGTTCGGTGTGAATAATGGGGCGATCCCAAGTGACAGACAGGTAAGTTCTACGATAAGGCAGATGCCCAAGGCCGTTGCCAAACAGGTGATGATGTGGCGGCCGAAGCTATACTCGTGATTGGTTTTCATGGGAGGTATAGGCGGGTTTCTAGAAAGGTCTGCTCACGCGATGGACTCTGGACTTCTTTCCTCACGATAACGTATCGCCCGGCACGCCAGCGAGGGGCTTGTCCACGTCAGAAACCATTTCACCGCGATATTGAAGCTCGGATCCAGCCACATCGCTCGCGAGACAGCTTCGCGCGCCTTTCCGTATTGTCCGGTCGTCAAATACCAATTCGCCCAGCCGTTGTGGATTGAACCCAACTGCTTTTGAATGAGCTTGACAACTCCCCCCGGCAAGCCCTCGCGCAAGCGCAAAAGCCCCTCGAGCCGGGTCTGGCCATCCCGAAGGAAAAAATCCGTTTTGGTCCACTGTGCGCTCACTCCTACGTGGCGCTGTTCCACGGGCGAGCGGTCAAACCTAATAAGCGGGCGGTTCACATAACATAAGCTTGTCAGCATCGCCAACCGAAACAGAAATTCGCTGTCCGGGCTGTACGGCAACTTGGGGTCGAAACCCCCTGTCCTTCTGATCAGGTCGGCGCGTCCCATAAAGGAGGACAGGCAGATCACCATGCCGGCGCCGCCGGGTCTCACCAGCAGTTTCAGGGCCTCCGGGCTGACACCCATCTCTCCTTGATGCCGGTAGCTCTCTTCCGCGAGTTGGAAGAAGGTACGTGTTTCCGGGTGGTTTTTCAATCGAACGTCGGTGTAACATCCGCCGCACTGTGCGGCGAATCGCTCGAGGGTCTTGAACTGCCATTCCAGCTTGTCGCGTTCCCATTCATCGTCGGAGTCGAGAAAGGCGATCCACTCGCCCCGAGCTTCGGCGATTCCCTTGTTCCGAGCCGCGCCGGCACCCTGATTGGCCTGGTAGTAGTAGCGGACTCGATCGCCAAATGCCTTCGCAATGACATTCCCCGTGTCGTCCTCAGACCCGTCGTCCACAACAATGACTTCGAGGTCGGAAAACGTCTGAGTCAGTACGCTCTCAATGCCCTTCAGAACAATGGCCGCCCGCTTATAGGTCGGAATCACGACGGATACTTTAGGATTCATAAACTCACCACTTGTCACTGAGAGTGTGCAGTTTCCCTAAGCGCGCCCGCTCGGTATGCCGCAATCGTTTCGCGATAAACGTCCAGGAGCTTCACTCCGGCGGCGCCCCACGTGAGCTCTGAGGCTGTTGCCAGCGAGGCTGCCCGGAGCCTCTGGAGAAGAGCGCGATCTTCGTGCAGCATCGTGAGGTGTTGCGTCAGGGCGGCAACATCGCCGACGCTATGCACGAGGGCATTTTCCATGTGGCGGCAAGTCGCCCCGGTGTTCTCCGAAACTAAAAGCACGCACCCGCCGGCTCTGGCCTCCGAGGTCACAAGAGCGCTGCCTTCTTCAATGCTGGGAAGAACTAAAATGTCGCTGTTTCGCATCAATTCCGGCACATCGTTGCGGTGGCCCAAGACTTTCACGCTGGGATGGCTCAGCATCGATGCCAGTTTTTCCCGGTAGGCTGGCAGGAATTCTCCGGCGATCAGAAAAGTCCCTTCTTTACTCGCGGAAGATTTCAGCCATGCCTCCAAAGCGTAATGTACGCCTTTTCGCACCGCGCAAACTCCCACAAACAGCATTGTCAATCCCCGTTTCGAATCCAGTGGTTCGTTGCTGGGCCAATACACCTTTTCATCGTATCCGTACATGTGCCTCGCCAACTGCTGCCGGGTGTACCCTCTGTCGAGGTGTGTGGTAAGGACGAAATCGGAAGGGCACAAGAGGCGTGTCGCCAGACTGCATTCTTCCTCCTCCTTGTGGAGCTTCACCGCGTTGTAGGCATGCTCATGGTCGGGCGGCAACACAACTCCCATGCGGTCGCACTCCTTTTGAACCACTTCCATGGCGAAACCGGTGTGTGCGTTGCACCTTTCTAATACGGCGGGGATCCCCAACTTGGCGGCTGTCCTGAGCGTTTCGAGAGCGCCGGTAGGCCACGTGTGAATTATGTCGATCTTCCCCACCAATTTCTCGAGTCGGCCGGCCACGATGCGATCATGCCACGCACACGCCCGCATCGTTCCCACGATCTTGTACGGCAGGCGCAGTTTCCCTCTGGCCAGAGTTGGAGAAACTCTTACGTCAGGACGGACTGGCCTAGAAATCGAGGCCGGAAAAACTAGCACGTCTGCCCCTGCGGCCGCGAGGCCGTTTACCTGTTGCCAAGCGATACCACAGATTCTGTCGGCGCCGAGCCTCAGGGGAAAGCTGAACAGTACCCGCATGCGCTCTTTTCTGTCGCTCATAGTCTCTCTTTTGGGCCCGCTTCTTGCTCGTTCTTATTGGGGGTAGGCTTCAGAGCCTTGCGTACGAGGTGCGAACTAAAGAATTGCCTCTTCAGCGACGAGTGTGCCCCTATGTCTTTCTGAGGTATACAGTCGTTTCACCCCGCTGTAACTTTGAAAACCCCTGTGCGGCCGAGTTAACCGCTTCGCTGCACCCCGGCCTAAACTGGTCATGTAGTTCGATCATCAAGCAGCGGACACTCTTTATCCAGTCGCCAGCCTCGAATACCTCCTTCTCAGCGCCTTCAATGTCTATTTTGACTAGGTCAACGGCTTGGATTTGCAGTTCTTTCATGAGAGTGGGCATTGTTACGGCGCGAACTTTAACGCCAGGCCCCTCACGAGTTACAAATGCCCAATTTCCACTGACCCCGGAAGCTGGATCGGCCTCATAAACACTGATCTCTCCGTCTCGGCTCCAAAGGGCTGCATGAATCGGGATGATCGACGGATAGGGCCGAACGTTCCTAGCAAGTACGGCGAAGTTCGAGGCCTCTGCTTCTATCGCAATGACCTTCGCGTCCGGGTATCTGTGGGTGAAATATATCGATGTCATACCGATGTTAGCGCCAGCATCAACAATTGATTTGGGAGAAAAAGGCAAGTCAAATTCGTACGCTCGGCCTAACACAACCTGCGCGTATGCTGAGTGGTCGGTGGTGTCCATCCGGAGGTGTACCGGGTTTCGAAAACCTGGAGGGCGTGCGGTGATTTCCTTTGGCCGTCCGACGAGGCGATATGCAGACAATGTCAAGACGCCCCGAATCCCAGCTGCGCCATAAGACCACTTCAGACCGTCACGAATGCTCATGGCGTTGTTTACCTGCTTATCGCGTTCCGCGCCCTAAGAATAAAAATGTTATTTGAATGTGCACCGGACGCCGAATATTTGGAAATTTGACCGTAATTTCTTTGGGTCTGGCAATAAGAATTTCTCATTGGTCTGAGCCTCTGAGGAAACGTAAGAATCGTCTGTTCAGCGATGCGTGCGTCCTACGACGCTGCGAAACAAATATGCTGTTGTTGCTTCCTTTGATTCGCCGTCGGGTAGATAAATCCCCGCTGCGCCAGGAGCGGATGCTAACTGCTCGTCGGCCGGCGCCTGCACGCGTTGGACCGTCGCCTGCCTCGCCTCGAAGGTGGCCACGGAACTGAGGGTCCAAAAAGTGAACAAGCCTATCTCCATCATGGCCGGGTAATTAATGCCGAAGTGCGCTACGACAACCGAAAACAGGGTGGAACCCAGGCACCACAGGAGCCATTCGCGTCCGCGATCTCCCTGCACCTTTTTCCTGGCCTCCCCAATCGCCGCGAAGCTTCTGCTAAAAATCGCGATATAAGCGACTAAAGCTAAGAGTCCCCCGTCCAAGGCTTGGACCACAAACTGATTGCAGCGGTCAAACATTCCCCATCCCCACTGGTTGTAATCCTTGTATCCACGCAGCCACCAGTCGCTGAAATGCCGGATGCAGAAATCCACCAACATGTAGCGGTGATCGCCGGACGAGGAGCCGGTGAGGTCAATACGAGCGATCAGCGCCCAAACCGGGGCTTTCATCGCCAGATGCAGCGCTACCAGGGTCAGCACCAATCCCCAGCGAACCAAGCGCATCTGCCTGCGCAGGGGCCAAACAAAAATAGCTAAAGCTGATGCTGCAAGCGCCAGGAGCGAGGTGCTCGAATTCGACGTAAAAACCATAACAATCGCACCGGCAAAACCGGCATAGGCAAGCATCCGGCATTTTCGTTCCGTCCAAAGCCACAGAAATAATGGAACCAAAGCTCCTGCGAACCCGCCGGCAGAGATACATCCCAGCACGCCCTGCGAGCGGATCTTCCCCTCTCTTATGGTCAGCCCGGGCCCATACCCCCCCCAAGTAACCGAAGAAATTCACGTGGGCAATTTGCTCGTTGAGCATGCAGACGCCCTGGATGATGCAAACAACGGCTAATGTCTTTATGGTGCGCCGAACGGTGTCGCCGTCGGGAATGAAAAACCTCACCACCAGGTAGCCGCCAAAAATGTCCAGGAAATCCCCTAGGTTATGAATAAAAGACTGCATTTCCATCCACTGGAGAGAGACGAGGGTCTCTAGCGCTACTGCCCAGAGAATCACCATGCGGTCAATACCGTTGAGTCCCCCCGGAAACTTGCCGGCCGACGAACTTCCTCCCAAAATGGCCCTCCGGATTAGTCCGGCAATAATCAGGATGCGCAGAGCCGTAAAATGCAGGCCGCCCACTACCACGACCTGTTGTATCGGGATCGTAAAACAACCCAGAAGGAAGGGCACGATCACCTTGTTGCGCGGCCTGGTGAAAATCAGCCCGATTACGATGAGCATCGCCAGCGCCGTCACGGGAGTCAGCACGGTGTCAGGGGCGCCACCGCCAAATCGAAAGTTTTGAGGTTCCATCTTGGTTTTGCGCCGGCTTGGTTTGTGCCGGTACCGTGATAATCGGAACAGAGAACTAAAGGATTTGAGGGATTGTTTCCGCTCGCTGGAAATCAGCAGCCAGAACTCTCCCCGGGCCTAGGTAGTTACAAATGAGCGCGTGGCGATCAATTAACGATTGCAGTTAGACCCGTTGGAGGATTCGGCGGCGGATTCTGCGCATTGAACTCATACGCTCCCACATCCCATGCTGTGTTTGAAGGACGCGAATTTACCGTTCCCGCTGGACACACTGGCGCTGCACCGTTTCCAGCGTAAGAGCAAGCGTAAGTTACGCTGGATTCACAAGCTGTCTGCGCTGCCGCCAAGCCAGCGGTCCCGAGCGCTCCGCACATACTGTTATAGCCGTTAGTTCCGGCAATAACTGTAGAATTTGTCGAAGCCACAGGAGAATAGCCTTGGGGCTCCGAGGCTGAGTACTGATCAAAGTGCGCCGAAACGTTCGCATCGGCCTGTGCGTTCGTCTGAGCTAAAGGAGTCGTGGTTGTCATCGTGCTACAGCCGTTGTAGCTCTGGTCATCAATAAAATGGTTATTAGTGTTAGCGACCGTTCCATTTGTATAGTTAATGCAGCGCAAAATTGGCTGCGCTACGTTGGCCTGAAAGGTGTTGTTGAAAATGACGTAATTTCCTTCAACTTGCGTCAGTGCAGTCCCGCCGATATTGAAATATTCGATGGCCCCGGTGTCATACATCACATTATTGAAAAAGAAGTCAGTGGCTCCCTTGGTCGGTCC
>Ga0206956_1174_pt1 | contig 14796 bp, 9 predicted proteins | sample Alteio_BWOrgHeat_35_FD_153252 | JGI IMG/M metagenome (GOLD analysis project Ga0206956, IMG submission 153252) | Enriched cells from forest soil in Barre Woods Harvard Forest LTER site, Petersham, Massachusetts, United States -... | ecosystem: Environmental > Terrestrial > Soil > Temperate forest > O...
GCGCGCTTCCAGTGCGGCCAGATAGGTCGAGTCCACTGCGAGCAGCACTTGTGCGCGGACGGCCCGTGTATTGGCATCGGCCGCACGCACCCGCAGCTTCGCGGCGGCGCTGAGGTTGGCCGTGCGGCCAAAGTCCGTGATGAGCTGGCTGATCGTTCCGCCCACGCCTACGCGATTGAAGATTTGGGAATTGCTGAGGCTGCCCGCGCCGAGGCGGGTGATGGTTTCGCCGACGCCCACGGCCGTGGCGTTGGCGAAGATCAGGGGGAAATACGCGGCGGTGGTTTCCGTCGAAACTTGTTTCGCCACGAGCGCACTGAGTTCGGCCACGGTGATGCTCGGATGCATCTTCAGCGCCAGCGCGCGGGCCTCGGCCAGGGTGAGCGTGCCACCTGGCGGCTCAGCGCCCATGGCAGTCCCACTTAAGGTCACGGCGAGGGCGAAACCAACGATGAGGTGACGCGGCTTCATGCGACCACCTCCTCCGCTGCTTCCGGAGCGGGCGGTGGCGGCGCGTTCTGCGTTTCTTCCTTTCGGTGCGCGATCAGATAAGCCGCCGGGACGATGAACACCGTCAGCACCACGGAAACCGCGAGGCCGCCGATGATTGCCCTCGCCAGCGGAGCATACGCCTCGCTGCCCGCGCCGAGTGCCAGCGCCATCGGGATCAAGCCGATCAGGGTAGCCAGCGAGGTCATCAGTACGGGACGAAGCCGCACGCGGCACGCAAGCGAAACCGCTTCGCGCAACGGCCTCCCGTCGGCGCGCAATCGGCGAATGAATTCGACGATCAGGATGCTGTTGGAAACAACGATGCCCACCATCATGATCACGCCCATCAGCGACATCACGTTGAGCGTCGTACCCGTGAGCCAGAGAATCAGCAGCACTCCCGTCAGCCCGGTGGGCACAGCCAGCAGAATTAGCAGCGGGTCGATGAACGACTCGAACTGCGCCACGAGAATGAGATACACGAGCAGCGTGGACAGGAGCAGTCCAAGCCCGAAGCTGCGGAAGGAAGTCTGCATCGCCTGCACCGAACCGCGCACGCTCACGCGCACATTGGGCGGCAGCTTCGTGTCGCGGATAATTTTCTCCACCTGCGTGGCGACACCGCCCAGCGCCTCCCCGGACGGAGCGATGTAGATATCGATCACGCGCTTGAGCTGGTAGTGATCCACCTCGGTCGGCGACTCGATGTGGCGGATCTGGCTCACCGTATCGAGGCGGGTCGAGAGTTCCGAGCGCGTGCCTCGCAGTGGCACGGCGCCGAGATCGGAAAGATTCTTCATGTAATTTTCCGGATACTGCACCGTGAGCAGGTAATCGTTGCCGCTCTTCGGATCGACCCAGAAGCTGGGCGCAATCATCTGGTCGGAGGTCAGGGCCGTGATCAGATTGCCGACGATCTCCTTGGCATCGAGGCCCAGCTCGCTGGCGCGAACGCGATCGATGTTAATCTGGAGCGCCGGGGCATCGATGTCCTGCGGTACCAGTACATCGGAGACACCGGGCAGGGCCCGGACTTTGCGCGCGATTTCAACGGCGGTCGCGTGCGCGGCTTCGAGGTTTGAACCGGCGATCTGTACGTCGATCGGCGCTGGCAATCCGAGGTTCAGCACCGCGTCCACCAGGCCGCCCGTTTGAAAATAAGCGGACACCTGCGGCAGATCATGAGCGAGGCGCGCGCGCACTTTGTCCATGTAGGCGAAGCTGCTGAGTGTGTGTTCCGGCTGCAGGCCCACCTGCACGAAGGCCGTGTGCGGACCGGAGTTCGAGGTGTAGATGGCGGAGAAGTCGGAGGTGACACCGATATTGGAGAGGAGGATACGCAGCTCCTTGGCCGGAACCACCTCGCGCACGATCTGCTCGACCCGGCCCACCAGCTCATCGCTGTTTTCGATCCGGAGACCGGTGGGCGCCTTGAGATTGATCACGAACTGGCTCGGGTCGGTGCGCGGGAAGTAGGCTTTGCCCACGAACGGGTAGACCGCGAGGCTGAGCACAAAGAGGCCCGTGATGCCGAGCACGGTGGCGACCGGGCGGAGCAGCGAGAGTTTCAGCCGCCCTTCGTAGCCATCCAGCATGCGGTTGAACCGGCCGTTGAACCACGCATTGAAGCGCTCGCCGCGCGTCTTCGGTTTCGCGGCCCCTTCCCCTTCGTGCCCATGGTGGCCGTGGATAAATTTCGCGCAGAAGACCGGCACGACCGTCATCGCGACGAAATACGACGCGAACAGCGACAGCACCACCGCCGCTGCCAGTGCGGTGAAAAGGAACTGGCTCACGCCGGAGAGAAAGGTCACCGGAAAAAACACCACTGCGGTCGTCAGCGTGGCTGCGAGCACGGGAAGCGCGACTTCTTCCCCACCCTTCTGGGCTGCGACCACGGGAGTTTCGCCCATCTCCAGGTGGCGAAAAATATTTTCGAGCACGACCACGGAATTGTCGATCAGCCGCGAGAAGGCCAATGCCAGTCCTCCCAGAATCATCGCATTGACGGTATTGTCGCCCGCCGCCAGCGCGATGAAGGCGGCCAGTGCCGAGAGCGGCACCGAGAGAAAGACCGCGACCGTCGCGCGCATGCTGCCAAGGAAGATCAGAATCATCGCTCCGGTGAGCACGAGGCCGATGGCACCTTCGTGAATAAGGTTCTCGATGGCGTTGCGCACAAAGACCGATTGGTCGAACACCACCTTGGTCACGAGCTGCGCCGGGACATCGAGCAGGTTGCCCACGGCGGTTTTGATGCCGTCGACCACGGCGATGGTGTTGGCATCGCCGCCTTGCTTCAACACCGGCAAATAGACCGACGGCTGGCCGTCGACGCGCACGATGTTCGTCTGGATTTGCGAGGCGTCCTGCGCTTGGCCGACATCGGCGACGAGCACCGAAGAGTTGCCGACGGTCTTGAGCGGCAGCCGGTTGATGTCGTCCATCGCGTTGATCTGGCTGTTCGCATAGATGTTGTAGTCGAACGGCCCGATCTTCACGTCACCGGACGGGAGAATGAGATTCGCATTGTTCACCGAGCGCACCACGTCCATCACGCTCAACTGGTGTGACTCCAATTTGAGTGGATCGACATACACCATGATTTGCCGGTAGCGGCCGCCGAACGGCTGCGGCACGGATGCGCCCGGGACGTTGGCGACTTGGTTGCGCACGTTGAACTGGCCCATGTCGCGCAACTGCGCCTCGTTGAGCCCCTCGCCTTTGAGCGTAATGAGGCAGACGGGCAGGCTCGAGGCGTCGAATTTTAGCACCACCGGCGGCAGCGTGCCCGGCGGCAACCGTCGCAGATTGGCCATTGCAAGATTCGCGATGGTCGTGACAGCGGAGTCGGCATTCGTCCCGGGCTGGAAATACACCTTGATCAGGCTGACGCCCGGCAGCGAACGCGACTCGATGTGATCGATGCCGCTGCCGAGCGTGAAGAAGCGCTCGAAACGGCCGGTGATGTCGTTTTCGATCTGCTCCGGCGGCATGCCGGAGAAAAACGTAGCCACCACAACCACTGGGATTTTAACGGCCGGAAAAAGATCGACTGGCATGCGCACCAGGCTGGTGATGCCGACCACGCACAAGCACAGGCAGGCGACCAGAATCAGATAGGGATAACGGATGGAAAAGCGTGACATGGGAATCGGTTCAGGCGTTTTTGGCCGCTACGGCGGCGCGTAATTTTTCCACGGTGAAGTCGGGCGACCGGCACAGCGCAATGAGCTCGCGTTCCCGCGCGGTGATTCGTGCGACGGCGGCCGGAAGTTCGGCCGCAATTTCCGTCGGGATGGTCTGGACACCGTGGATATCGCCGTGGAGCAGATCGCCCGATTTGATCGGGAGGCCGTCCATCTCCACCGGTGTCCCGATTTCCACAATGTGCGCATAGGCATGCGAAACCGCCAAGCCGCTCGCAAAGAGCTGAAAGCTCAGATCCGAAATTCCCGGAAAATCGCGCACCGTGCCGTTGGTAACGGCACCCACGCAGCCGAGCGCCTGAAGAATGCTGATATGCACCTCGCCCAGCAGTGAACCGAGGCCGATCTTCGAGCTGATATCCTGCACCACCACGATGCGCGGTTCCGGAATCGATTGAATATAGTCCCACCAGTCGGTGCGGTCCAGATACGGCCGCGCTCCCATCGGCGGCGAAGAAGTGCGGATTTTGACCGTGGTGGCATAGCCCACCACGGGCCGGAGCTGCGGGAAAAGGCAGCGCGTTGCACCGCTGGTGAAGCCTTCGTTGCGCAGGCGGACCTCGAAGGTCTCGATGGCGTTGGCCAGGGAACAGGCGTCGATGCGCCGCAAGGCCTCCAGGTGCTGGGGCGTGAGGGAAGTTTTCATTTGGCGGCGACTTGTCCAATCGCTCGAGCGGCAACCTTCTGCCCCACGTGCACCAACGAGCGGTTGCCGATCATCACGCGGTCCCCTTCCTGCAGGCCGGACAGCACCTCGAATTTCGTCGGAGTTTCGAGTCCGAGTTGCACCACGCGCTCCTCGATTTGATCCTCGCGATTAATCACGAAAACGGTGCGGCGCTCCGAACCCGCCACCGCCTCGATGGGAATGGCGAGCGCATGGGGCCGCGGCGAGAGCTTGAGCGTAATGGTGGCATACATACCCGGAATCAATTGCAGGTCGTCGTTCGGCACTTCGACTTCGGTCTCCATCGTGCGCGTCTCCATTGAAATCCGGCGGCTGAAGCGGGAGATGATGCCCGTCATTGTCCGCCCGGCGGACTCGAGGCGAATCGACACGGGGTCGCCCAGCTTGATTTCGCTGGCGAAGGATTCCGAAACGGGAAAATCGAGCCGCAGTCGGGAGTTTTCCGAGAGCCGAATCAGTGGCTTGGCTTGGGTGTCGGACGCCGTGCCAGCCTGAATCAGCGCGCCGGGGTCGGCATAGCGCTTGGTGATCACGCCGCTGAACGGCGCGGTGATGCGTGTGTAGTCGGCCAGCGTGCGGTACTTTTTCGTATCAGCCCGGGCCGCCGCAATCGCCGCCGTCGCCGCGCTGTCCTTCGCTTGCGCGGCATCGAGGTCCTGCTGTGCGACCAGATTGGGTCGGCTCTGGTTGACTGCGATCATCCGGGCGGAAGTAAGGTGTGCTTCCTTGTAGTCCGCTTCGGCCTTTTGCTCTCCCGCCAGCGCCCGCGCCAAATCGTCCTCCAGTTCCGGCATCTCCAGCACGCCGATCAAGTCGCCGGCTTTCACGGTGTCGCCGATATCGACGCCGATCGATTTCAGGTATCCGGACACCTTGGCATGCAGGTCGACTTCTTGATAGGGCCGGAACTCCGCCTGGATGCTGATTTCCTTGAACATGTCTTCGCGAGCCGCGACCGCCACTGCCACCGTCGGCACCGCTCCACCGGACTCATCGGCCCAAGCCGCGGCGGGTGCGAAACCGGCCGCACTCAGCAGCAGCGTCACCGTCAGGGCAATACGTCGCAAATCGAAGCCGTTCGGATTCGGATCGCGGGACGGTGCGGATGGCTGGGACTGAGTCTGGGATTTCATGGGAATGTGGTTAAATCGCTTTCTCGCCGGCGAGCGGAAGATGCACGCGGAACAAGCTCCCGTGGGCTTCCTCGCTCTCGACTTCGATCCGGCCGTCGTGCGCGGCACAGATGACCTTGACGATGGCGAGACCGATCCCCGCCCCGCCCGCATCGCGGCTGCGCGCGGCGTCGACCCGGAAAAAGCGGTCGAAGATATGCGGGATCGCGTCGGCGGGAATGCCGATGCCGGTGTCTTTGACCTCGCAAATTGCCTCATTGCCGCTGGCGGTGACGGTGAGTTTGACCGTTCCTTCCGCGGGCGTGTACTTGATGGCATTGTCGAGCAGGTTCACCATCACTTGCTTGAGGCGGGCCTTGTCCCCTTCGACCCACACCGGAGTCGGAGTTTCACAGGTGATCGTCTGTTTCTTGTCCTCGGCCAGCAGGCACATCTGCTCGGCCGTGGAGGAAGCGAGTTGAGCGAGATCGAATCGCGTATGTTCGGCGTGCGCCTGGCCGGTCTCGAAGCGCGAGAGGGCAAACAGCGTCTCGACGATGTGTACCAAACGCCCCACTTCCTCCAGTAAATCGCCCAGGGTCTCCCGCACGTCGGGATCGAGGCCTTCACGCGCGATCATAATCTCCAGTTCGTTGCGCAGGATGGCGAGCGGCGTGCGCAGTTCGTGCGAGGCATCGGCCAGAAAGCGCCGGTTGTGTTTGAACGCGTTTTCCAGGCGGAGGATCATCCCGTTGAGCGTCTGGGAAAGCTGCTCAAACTCGTCGCCAGTCGCGGGTACCGGCAGGCGCTCGCTCAAGTTGCGCGAAGTAATGCCTTCGGCACTGCGCGTGATTTCCAATACCGGGCGCAGCGCGTGTCGCACCAGAAACACGCCACCGCCCCACGCCACTCCCGCCACAATCACAAATCCCACCACGAGCGTGAGCAGCACGCGGGAAAGTTCATTAAGCGCCGGCGTCAACGATTCGCCGGCTTCCACGAAAAACTGCGGCGGCTGGCGCGCATCCGACGGGATGGTCACGATAATCACCTCTCTGCCATCCTCCTGCCGTTCCTTTCGCACTCCGGGCTGAACGGGAGACGGGGCGATTTGTTCCGAATCAAAACTCCGGTCCAGCGGCTGCCCCGACCGGTAGAGCACAGTGCCGTCCGGCTTGGCGATCCGGACAAACCGCCCGCTGGCCTCGGGCGCGAAGACGGTGGTGATCGCTCCGGCCAGATCGCCGCGCGCGGCGGCGTCGGGGCGCGTCACCAGTGAAACGATCCGCTCGGCGCGATGCCGCTGGGTTTCGGCCAGGTTGGATTCGAGGTAATGGCGCAGGCCGAAATAGATCAGCACCCCCGCCACGGAAAAGACCGCGCCCAGCCAGAGGGCATACCAGGTCACCATCCGGAAGCGGAGCGATCGCGTGTTCATTCTGGCGTGTTATCCTCGTCGCTCAGGCAGTAGCCGGCTCCGCGGACCGTGCGGATCAGCTTCTTGGCATGGGGCTCGTCCACCTTCTGGCGTAAGTGGCGCACGTAGACGTCCACGATGTTGGTCAGCCCTTCGAAACTTTCGTCCCAGACGTGCTCCATGATCATGGTGCGCGACAGCACCCGGCCGGCATGGGCCGCCAGGTATTCCAGCAGGCCATATTCCTTGGAGGTCAGCTCGATGCGCTTGCCGGCGCGCCGCACTTGCTGCATCTGGCGATCCACTTCCAGATCGGCGATCCGCAATACATTGTTCCGCGTGACCGGTGGACGACGCAGGAGGGCCTTCACCCGCATCAGGAGTTCAGCAAAGGCAAAGGGCTTGGTCAGATAGTCGTCGGCCCCGGCTTCGAAATTCTCCACCTTGTCGCCCGTGGTGTCGCGCGCAGTGAGCACGAGGACCGCAACATTGCCCCCATTTTGGCGTATGCGGCGCAGTAGCTCGGTGCCGCTAAGGCCGGGTAGCATCAGGTCGAGGATGATCAGGTCGTAGTCGGTGCTCGTTGACATTTCCCAGCCGCGTGGACCGTCGTGCGCCACGTCGACTGCATATCGCTCCGCCCGCAGGCCCCGCGCAATGATATCGGCCATCTTTCGTTCGTCTTCTACGAGCAGGAGGCGCATGGGAAAATTATCTGACCACTACCCTATCACATTTCCCATTAAGGGCCCGTGAACCTCAAATTAAAATTCGTTCATTCTCGCCGTTGCGCAAAATCCCGACGACCCAGCCTCGCCGCCGCTCGGCCGGCGGCTATACCCGCTCACTTTTCCCCGCCGACGGCGAACTGCAGCGCGTATTGCGCCACGTTGAAATCGGCGATCGTGGCGAGATAGTCCCGGCGCGCTTGCGCGAGTTCTTCCTCGGCCACGATGTCTTCCAATACCGCACCGACGCCGGTTTCGCGTCGCTGGCGCGACAGCGTGGCCGTCTGATCGGCGGCCTCCAGGGTTTTGCGCGTCAGCTCGAGCTGCTCCGTCAGCGAGCGCAGCCGTACGTGTTCTTCAACGACTTGCCGACGGATGGCGTCCTTCGTCTTCTCGAGATCGAGCTGCACTTGCCGCTCGCGTGCCATGGCTTCGCGTTCGCGATACCGATCAAAAATCCCTCCCGGGCCAAGGCGCCAGCTCAGTCCGAGCGCATAGTCGTCGCTGGATTCGAATCCATGGCCCGGCGATGTCGAGCCGGGCCCGCCGCCTAAGCCGCCGACAATCGCTTGGGCACCCACGCTGGGAATCAGCGGACCGATCGTCGTGCCACGCTGCGCGGCGTGGGCCGCCGCCAGTCGCGCCGTCGTTTCATCGACTTCCGGTCGGTTGGCGAGCGCTCGCGAGATGAGCGCGCCCACATCGTTCCCCGCTGTCATGAGCGTGAGAGGCGAAAGCGTGCTGTCCGCCGGAGCGAGTTCGCTGGCGGGATCGAGATGTAAGAGTTCCGCCAGTCGCGCCGCCGCGAACCGCTGCTCGGCGCGCAGCCGGCTCACCGCGAGATCGCTGCGTTCGCTGGCTGCCCGGACTCGGGCGGCGTCGCCTTGGAATGTGAGGCCCGCCGCCACGGTGGCCGCGATCTGCTCGGCATGCTGACGTGCCACGCGGGAAGCTTCTTCTGCGGCGCCCACGATCGCGCGGGCCCGCGCCAGATCGAAATAGGCCGCCGCTGCTCGATACGTCATTTCCCGCTGGCGACCCGCCAGCGCGGCCTCGCTGGAACGCACGACTTGGTCCGCGACGAGTTTCTGATAATAAATGTCACCCAGATCCAATTGCGCATTCAGGGCCAGTCCGGCCGCGAGCGAATTCTTGTTGGCGTCGAGCATCGTGCCGTCCACGGCCTGGATATTGTTTTCGTGCCGGCGCACGACCACCATCGGTGCGACCCACGGGAAAAACCGGGCGCGGGCCGAGTCATCCGCCGCCCGGGCTTCGACGAGCTTTTCGCGCGCAATCTGCACGTCGAGATTGTTCGCTCCGGCCAGACGGAGCGCCGTTGGCAAATCGATGACGTTGCCTGGCAGCGCAGACGGTGCCTCCGCCGCCGCGCACACCGCCACGGTAAACAAGAAAAAGACTTGGCGCATCCAGCTCATCGGGCCTCCACGACTTTTACCGGCTGGTCGGGCGCAAGGGTAAGCTTGCCGACGAGTATCACCGATTGCGCGACATCGAGGCCCTTCAGCACTTCGACTTGCTGGCCGTCGTTGAAACCAATGGTCAGCGGCGTCTTTTGCGCTTTGCCATTCACGGCGACGAACGCGAACCCCGCAGTCTTCTCCATGACGAGAGCCTCGGCCGGGATGAGCAGCGCATCGGTGTGTTTCTCGACGCCAATGCGCGTCCTGGCATACATGCCGGGCCGCAACTCGCCGTCGGCATTGGCGAGATCGGCCTCGACGAGCATCGTGCGCGTCGCCTCGTCGAGCGCGTAGAAGAGCCGCGAGACTTGTCCCGAGAAAACCCTTCCGGGAAATCCCTCGACCGCTACTTTTACCGGCTGGCCGACCTTCACGCGCCCCGCCTCCATTTCGGGTACGGGAATCTGTGCCCGTACCGTGCGAAAATCGGCGAGCGTAAAGAGCGCGGCGTTTTGCGCCGCACCGCCGGCACTGGGCGCGGCGAGAAACGCACCTGCGTCGGCGAACCGCATCGTGATCGTACCCGCGAAGGGTGCGACGATCCGCGTGTAGCCGAGCAGCGTTTCAGTCCGCGCGAGCGTTGCCTGCGCGATCTGGAGTCGAGCCTTCGCTTCGTCCACAGCCGCCGGCGGAATAAGATCGGGCGACTTCCCCTTGGCAGCGTCGACGCGCCGAAACGCCGCATCCGCCACTTCTACGTCGGCGCGGTAGCGCGCGACATCGGCCACCAACTCGGGCACCTCGATCTCGGCGAGCACCTGTCCGGCGCGGACCTGGTCGCCTTTGTCCACCGCGACCGTTTTCAGATAGCCCGCGACTTTCGGGTAGAGCGTCACCTGCTGATCGGCGCGGAGCGTACCGGGAAGTGCGATATAACGGTAGATCTCGCCGCGTTGCGGCTGGGTCGTCTTCACCTCCACGGGCGCGGTGGCCGGCTGCGCGGCCAGCGGAGCAACGATGAGTCCGAACAGGGCAACGTGGATAAGAGGAGAAAAGTTCATGGGAGTCGAAGCGTGAATCGATTCAGCGATGCCCGGCAGGCGAGACATGGTGTTCACTGAGAGGATCGTCGGGATCGAGCGAACGCGAACGCGTGCTGGCCCCGCGTCGTAAAATCGCAAAGACCGAGGGCAACACCAGTAGCGTGGCCAGCGTCGCGCACACGAGGCCGCCGACCACGGCGCGGCCAAGCGGCGCCGTCTGGGCGCCGCCTTCGCCAATCCCAAGCGCCATCGGAATCATGCCGGCAATCATCGCACAGCTCGTCATCAGAATCGGGCGCACCCGGCTTCGCGCGCCTTCGGCCGCTGCGGCGGTTGCGTCGGCCCCCTCCAGGCGAGCCCGCTCGGCAAACGTGACCAGCAGGATGGCATTAGCCACCGCCACGCCGATCGCCATGATCGCGCCCATGGCCGACTGGATGTTGATCGTGGTGCCGGTGAACCAGAGCGAGAGCACGACCCCGGCAAGCGCCGCCGGCACCGAGGAAACCACGATGAGTGAGAGGCGCAGCGATTGGAAATTCGCCGCCAGCAGCAGAAAAATCACCACCACCGCGATCAGCAGTCCGGACCGGAACCCGCCGAGCAATTCCTCCAATGGCGGCACCTGGCCGCGAATCGCCACACTGGTCTTGGCTGGCGGCGCATTGTCTGCCAGGACGCGAGCGATGTCCCGAGCCACATGTCCGAGATCGGCGCCCTGAATGTTGGCCGTAATCGAGACGACCCGCGCCATATTGTAGCGCTCATATTGTCCCACCGCGCTGCCCTGCGTGATCGATGCCACGCTGCGCAGGTAAACCGGATCGCCCGACGGTGAGCGCATGACCGGAATATTTTTCAAATCGTCGAGCGAGGTCGTAAGCGCCTGCGGGATCTGCACCTGCAGATTGTAGGCGACGCCCGAGCCGGGATCGGCCCAGAAATTCGCGACCGTGAACCGGCTCGATGTCGTGGCCGCCACGAGCGAGCGCGTCACGTCGGTGGTCTTCACGCCCAGCAACCCCGCTCGCTCGCGATCGACGGCAACATCCACCGTGGGAAAATCGAGGTTTTGCGCGATCCGCACGTCACGCAGAGCCGGCATTTCCTTTAGCTTCGCCAGCAGCTTTTCGGCATGAGCGCGGCTGATGGCGAGCGTGGGCCCGCTGACGGCAATTTCGATCGGCGTGGGCGACCCGAAACTCATCACGCGTGAGACGATATCTGCCGGTTCGAATGTCACGCTCGCTCCCGCCAACTCGCCCTCGAATACCGCACGCAACCGCTCCTGCAACGCGGCGACGTCCACGTGCGCGTCGGGCTTGAGCTGCACCGCGAACCAAGCTTCCTCGGGACCGCCATTCCAAAGATGAATGAGATTGATCGGGTAGTTCGGGGCATGGACCCCCACCAGCCCTAAGGTGAGCGCTACCCTGTCTGCGCCCGCCTCACGCTTGACCAGGTCGAGGGCCTTGAGCGAAAGGGCCTCGGTGTTTTTGATCTTGGTGCCGGCCGGGGCGTGTACCCGAAAGGCAAACTGGCCAGCGTCGACTCTTGGAAAAATTTCAAACCCGAGCCGGCCGCCTATCAGCCAGATCACGCCAATCGAAACGGCCAGATAGATCAACACGAGTACCCAGCGAAAAGCAGTCAGGCTTTGCACCACCGCTCCATAGCTTTTCTGAAATGCCCCGAATGCCCCGCCCGCGCGCTGCGCCCGTGTCACCTCCTCTTTCTCATGTGCGCGCACCAGCCACACGGTAAGCACCGGCACCAGTGTGCTGGAAAATAGATAGGACGCGACCATCGCGAAGCCGACTGCCAGCGATAGCGGCACGAAGAGCGCCCGCGCCGGACCCGTCATGAAAAACGACGGCAAAAATACCGCCACGATGCAGAGCATCGCCAGCAGTCGCGGGATCGCAGTCTCGCTGGTGGCGTCGAGTGTGGCGCGCGCCGGACTGGCGCCGCGCGCGAGGTGGGCATGAATGCTCTCCATCGTCACGGTGGCCTCATCGACCAGGATGCCCACGGCGAGCGCCATGCCCCCGAGCGTCATGAGATTGATGTTCTGGCCCGTGAGCCAGAGCGCAAACGTCGCCGCGAAGAGCGCGAGCGGGATGTTGAGCACCACGACGAACGCACTGCGCCAGTCCCGCAAAAACAGCAGCACCATGAGGCCGGTAAGCACGGCGCCGACGATGCTCTCGCGCGTCAGATTATCGATCGCTTGCACGACGACGGGCGACTGGTCGAACTCGTAGGTGACCTTGATGTCGTCGGCGATCACGCTCTGAAACTTGGGCAGGTTCTTTTTCACCAGGTCCACCACCGCCAGCGTTGAAGCATCGGCCCGTTTGGTGACCGGCATATAAACCGTGCGCCGGCCGTTTACCAATGCGTACGAGGTAACGAGATCGGACCCGTCTTCCACGGTGGCGACGTCGCGCAGAAAGACCGCGCCGTTCGCGTTCGCTCGTAGCATCGTGCCCTCGAGGTCCTTGATGTTCTTCGGAATCGCGTTGACTGGAACGATGGGATACTTGTCCCCGAGGTTCATGTTGCCCGACGGACTGATCGCGTTGGACTGCGCCATCGCCTGCACAATCTCGTCCGGCGACAGGCTATAGGCGCGCAGTCGGTCGGGCTTCACATTGATCACGATGGTGCGCGCACTGCCACCAAACGGCGGCGGGGCCGACACCCCGGGGAGCGTGGCGAACAACGGGCGCACGCCATTGAGCGCGGCATCCTGCATCTGGCCGACGGTGCGAGCCGGATTTTCAGTCGAAAACACCAGGTAGCCCACGGGCACGCTGCCCGCGTCGAATCGCGTGACAAAGGGGCCCGGCGTGCCCGCCGGCATGAATGCGCGCGCGCGATTCACGTAGGCAACCGTCTCCGAAAGCGCCGCCGACATGTCGGTGCCCGGATAAAACTGCAGCTTCATGATCGCGGCGCCTTGAATCGACTTCGACTCCACGTGCTCGATTCCCGTGATGTACAGGAAGTGATACTCGTAATAATAGGTGAGATACCCCTCCATCTGCGCCGGGTCCATCCCGCCGAAGGGTTGCGCGACGTAGATCGTAGGCACGCCGAGCGGCGGAAAGACGTCCCGCGTCATCCGTTGAATCGCGACGCCGGCCGCGAAAATCACCGCGACGATCGCCACGATCACCGTGAGCGGTCGGCGGAGGGAGAGCTGGGTGAGGTTCATGCGGAAGCGGAGCGCACGGCATCGGAAAAAAGCGCGTCAGCAAAGCACCTTGCAAGCCGAGAACCACTTCGCCTCTGCCGTAAGACGCGAATGCTCCCCGGCGGCGCTGTCCGCTACGCGATCGCTGTGGTCACCACGCCTGACTTTTTCCGCTTTTCGATCAGCGCCAGCAGCAAATCGCTCTTGGCGAGGCTGCCACGCAGGACGCCATTGCGATCCACCACCGGCAGTCGCTCGGCCTCGATGTCCAGGAATTTTCCCAGCGCCTCCGCCAGCGGCTGCTCCGGCGTCACACTGGGAAAATCTTCGTGCAGGATATCGCGCGCAATCACGAGCTCCGCGAGCTCCGGTTCACTGAGGTAGGGTTTGATGTCATGTAGCGAAACGACGCCCACATAGTGGCCCGCCGGGTTGACGACATAGAGATTGTTGACGCGCACTTCGAGAAAAGTGCGCGCGATCTCGGCGAATCGCGCCGTCTCCAGCACCGTCTGCGGGTTGGCTCGCGCGAGGTTGGCCACGCGCGATTCGTCGAAGGGCGCAACCGTGTCGCCGCTCTGCGACTTCCGCTTGAGCGATTCGCTGTAAAGCGAAGAGCCCACGATGCCTTTCGCGGTGTAGTAGGCGATCACGCTGCACAGCATCAGCGGCAGGATAATGTCGTAGCTAAGTGTCATCTCGAACAGCATGATGACCGCCATCACGGGCGCATGGGTCGCCGCCGACAAAAATGCTCCCATGCCCACAAGCGCAAACGCCCGCGGATCCTGCGCGGCCTCCGGCCAGACCGCATGCACTGCCGCGCCGAACAAATAGCCCGCGCTCGCGCCCATGAATAACGACGGTGTGAATACACCACCCGGCGCGCCCGAGCCGAACGAGGCCATCGTTGCCAGCCACTTGCACGCGAAAATGCCCAGCATGACCCGCCACAGGAGCCCGCCATTCAGGATTTTCACGACCACCGAATAACCATTGCCTGCAACCTCCGGCACGCTGACCGCCATTGCCCCAACGGCCAGCCCACCGAGCGCTAGCCGGGCCACAAGGGGCAGACGCAATCCCACGAAAAAGCTTTCCGCCTGCCGCAGCGATTTGAGAAACCAGGGCGCCAGCGTGCCCGCCACGAGGCCTAACACCACATACGGCCCCATTTCCCACGGTGAATTGAGCTGAAACGCCGGCACCCGATACAATACGTGCGCCGCCGTGAGCACGCGGATCGTGAGCGTCGCCACGACCGCCGAAACCGCCAGCGGTCCCAGGCTCTCCATCGCGATCGAGCCCAGGATGATCTCCGCCACGAAAAACGACCCCGCGATCGGGGCATTGTAGGCCGACGCGATGCCTGCCGCCGCGCCGCAGGCGACGATCAGGCGCAACTGTGGCGGCGCAAATCTCTGCCAGCGGCCGACGAACGACCCCATCATGGCCGCGAGCTGTACCATCGGGCCCTCGCGTCC